>OLPV01001305.1_pt1 | contig 18740 bp, 19 predicted proteins | sample 1671961 | NCBI WGS metagenome assembly OLPV01 (sample SAMEA3136630, study PRJEB25190) | human gut metagenome | biome: human gut; feature: human-associated habitat; material: faeces | place: Austria | collected 2013
AGTCCGGGAGCACAACAATTTCGCCCGGCGAATGCCGGTGGTGGAGGAACAGATCAAGGTCATCAATCACAGAATTGAGGATCTGGAGGAATTTCACAAGCCAAATTAAGGAGGAAAATATGGAAAACATCACAATGCTCAATACCTGGATCAATCCGACGATTTTGGCCATCTGCCTGGTGGTGGGCTATGCGGTCAAGCATCTGCTGCCTAAGGTCAGCAATCGGCTCATTCCTGTGACCGTAGTCGTCGTGGGAATCATCACCGCTCTCTGGATGAACCAGTGGGGCGTTCTGACACCGGACATTCTCCTGTCCGGTGCTCTCAGCGGCTTGGCATCCACCGGGCTGCATCAGCTGTTCAAGCAGTGGATCGAGGGAAAGGCGGAATAACGCAAAAGGGGCGCGGTGCACAGCACCGCGCCCTCAATATTTTTTACAGTTCGGGTTTGGAGGCCTCGTCGAAGAGAGCCTCCACCTGTGCGCCGGGGCCCTTCTTGTCCAGAGCGGACACCAGCCAGGCGGCCAGCAGCCCCGCGAAGAAGCCGGGGACGATTTCGTAAATTCCGGTGGAGGACTTGGCCAGAATCAGCCACAGCACGTCCACACCGGCGCCCACGGCAATACCGGCTACAGTGCCGCCGAAGGTCAGTTTCTTCCAGAACAGGCTCAGCAGAATCACCGGGCCGAAGGCTGCGCCGAACACGCCCCAGGCGTTCTCCACCAGACCCATGATGGAGCCGGAATTGGGATTGGAGGCGATCAGCAGCGCCACCACGGAAATGGCCATGACCACCAGACGGCTGGCCCAGAGCATTTCCTTATCGGAGGCATTCTTGCGAATCAGGGGCTTGTAAACGTCGCTGGCAAAGGCGGAAGAAGCGGCCAGCAGCTGAGAGTCGGCGGTGGACATGGCGGCGGAGAGAATGGCGGACAGCAGCAGTCCGGACACCAGAGCCGGGAAAATCCGCCGCACCATGGTGATGAACACCGTGGAGGAATCCTGGATTTCGCCCAGGTACAGCCGGCCGGCCACGGCGGTCAGGGCAGACATGACCAGAATAATGACCGTCCAGGAAATGCCGATGACGCTGGACTTGCGCAGCTCCTTCTCGCTCTTGATGGACATGAAGCGGATGATGATGTGGGGCATTCCGAAATAGCCCAGCCCCCAGCCCAGGCCGGAAATCACGTCCTGGGGGGTGGTGAACAGATGGAAGAAGCCCTCGGGCAGCTGGGCGTTTGCCGCGCCCTCCCCCTGGCCTACCAGTGCCAGGGCGAAAATGGGAGCCAGCAGCAGCGCCACCAGCATGATCATGCCCTGGAAGAAGTCTGTCCAGCACACGGCGGAGAAGCCGCCCAGGAAGGTGTAGGAAATGATGATGAAGGCGGCCAGATACATGGCGGCGGTGGCATCCATGTTCATTACCGTGTTGAACAGGGTGCCGCAGGCCTTGATGGAGGAGGCGGCGTAGACCGTGTAGGCCACCAGGAAAATCACCGCGCACAGCACTTGCAGGGTTTTCTTCTCCTCCAGGAACCGGTTGGTCAGGTACTGGGGAATGGTGATGGAGTCCTTGGCGGCGATGGAGAACCGGCGCAGCCGGGGGGCCTCAAAAATCCAGCTCAGGGCGTAGCCGATGCCCAGGCCGATGGCAATCCAGGTCTGGCCGATGCCAAAGGCGTAAATGGAGGCGGGCAGACCCATGAGCACCCAGGCGCTCATGTCGGAAGCACCGGCGGACAGGGCGGACACCCAGGCACCCATGTTCCGGCCTCCCAGGAAATAGTCCTTCTCGCCGGCGTCCTTGGATTTCAGGAAGAAAAACACGCCGATGCCCAACATAAACAGGAAGTAGGCAACGAATACCAGCATTTCGACAATATTCATAGAATTCCCTCTCTTCTGATACATGATAAAATATCATGTATCTATGCTATATTTGTGATGAAATTATTATAATCCCTGATTCGACATTTTGCAATCAAAAACTGCCCGGTCAGATTCACAAAAAACAGTTGCGATTCCGTGAAATATATGATAATATCAACAAGAAACTATGAAAAATTAGCATAGTAAAGAGGGATGGCGCATGAGTCTGAAAAAATACGAAGCCTTTGTCCGCACGGTGGATCTGGGCAGCCTGACCAAAGCCGCTCAGGACTTGGGCTCGACCCAGTCCCGGATCAGCCATATTTTAAGCGATCTGGAATCGGAATACGGCTTCTGCCTGATGCGCAGAAGCCGGGGCGGCATCGAGCTGACCGAGGCCGGCCGACTGCTGCTGCCGAAAATGCGGGAGATTCTGCACCGGGAGCAGGAGCTTTCCGAGTGCATTCAGGAGATCCGCAATGCCAACGCCGGAACCGTCCGGATCGGGGTGTTCACCAGCGTGGCGGTTCACTGGCTGCCCGGGATGATTCGCAGATTCCAGGCCGAGCACCCCGGAGCCAAGCTGGAAATGCGCAGCGGAGACTATCACGATGTGGATCAGTGGCTCCGGGAGGGCAGCGTGGATCTGGGTTTTGTGACCCTGCCCGGTCCGGAGGATATGCGGATCATTCCCCTGGCGGAGGATCCCTTGGTCGCTATCCTGCCCAAGGATCACCGACTGGCGAAGCTGGACAAAATTCCCACCCGGGAGCTGGCGGGAGACCCCTTCATCAGCCTGCTCCAAAGCTCTGCCCACGACATCCACCGGGCTCTGGACAACGCGGGCATTCACCCGGATATCCGGTTTACCACCAAGGACGATTACGCCATCCTTGCCATGGTGGAGCAGGGGCTGGGAATTTCCATCGTGCCCAGTCTGCTCATCCGGGGCCGTGCTCAGAATCTGGCGGTGCGGCCTCTGGTACCCCAGGCCAGCCGAACCATTGCCCTGGCCATCCCCCAGGGGGAGGCTCTGCCGGTAGTCAATGCCTTCGCCCAGACTGCCATCGATTGGCTGAAGGAGAATTGGGAGCCTGCGCTATAGTCGGCAACAGTGTCTTACCCGTGTCATTATTGTGAACCAGCTTCCGGAAGAACCGTGTCATTGCGAACCAGTGGTGCTCCGCGCAGCGAATCAAAATCCTAATGACTGCCAGTGGCAGTCATACCTTAATGTAGCGCAGACTGGTGTGGCAATCCGTTTCTCCTTCTATTGCAATGGAACACCCCGGAAGTTACTAGCTTCCGGGGTGCAATACTGTCTATAAATTCAACAGCTGTCGTTTCTTTGCGTCAAACTCCTCCTGGGTAATGGCACCCATGTCGAGAAGTTCCTTGTATTTTTTGATTTCGTCGGCAGGACTGAATGCGGGGGCGGCATCAACCGTTTCCTCCGGACTTATTTCCGCCTCGCCCAGTAGGCCGTGCCCTTCCCGCATTCTCTGGCGGAGTTCTTCTTTGCGTTCCTCGGAAAACTGCTGCCACTTGTCTGATAAAAAAACAGTTTCAATCAACGGCAATTTGCAGTCCGGGCAGATCAGCCTCGACATCCGTGCGCTGTTGTAGGTGGAGTTGCAGTTGGGACAATAGAAGACACGGGGAATGTCGGTGTATGTGACTTCCGGGATGCCCGCATTTGAGATATACGGATTATGGGAGGATATATTTGTCTCCTTTTCCACCTTTGCGGGTTTGGCGCAAACCGCAATTAAGGCGAAAACACCGAACAAAAATCCCCAAATAAGCCATGCCACACCATCGCGATAGCCCTTGTTTTTCTCAATGGTACAGCATGTAAAACCAAAAATAACGCTATAAACCAGCACATAATTCCAGAATTCATCGGACATAGAGATACCTCCCGTGTGAAAGAATATCAAAAGGTACACATTTAATGTAGCACACAGCCGTTTCCATGTCAATGTTGTTTTGGCCGGAACACCAAAACAATCCATAGCACAATTTGCCCTTCCGGGAGCACTAGTTGAGGGCAGAGGATGAGGGATTCGATTGCCGTTCCGCCGGGAGGCGGAACGTAAGGTGGCAGCCAGTTTTTGAACTGGCTGCGCCAAGTGCCCACAGGGCACTTGGATTCAGATGGGTTCGAATCCCTCACGACTGGATAAAAAAATCAGGATACCCGAAAGGGTATCCTGATTTTTTGGCAGAGGATGAGGGATTCGAACCCCCGCAAACGGAGTCAGAGTCCGGTGTGCTACCGTTACACAAATCCTCTATATGTGACCCGGGGCCACATGGTGGAGACAACAGGACTCGAACCTGTGACCTCATGCGTGTGAAGCATGCGCTCTAACCAGCTGAGCTATGCCTCCATGTCGGAACAGGATGTATTATACCACGTTTTTCGGAAAAGTCAACAGGATTTTTGAAAATTCTAGGAAAACGGAAAGAAGCACTTGATTTCTGCCTGATTTCTGTTATGCTAACCCGGAAGGGTGGTGGATTTATGAAGTATTCCCATATGTTTCCGGGAATTTTCCGGAGCCGCCCCAATCGGTTCATTGCCCAGGTGGAAATCGGCGGTCAGACGGAGACTGTCCATGTGAAAAACACAGGCCGGTGCCGGGAGCTGCTGGTGCCGGGAGCGGCGGTCTGGTGTCAGAAGTCAGACAACCCGGCAAGAAAGACCCAATACGACCTGATTTCCGTGAAAAAAGGGGAGAAGTGGATCAATATGGACTCCCAGGCCCCGAACATCGCCGCCCGGGAGTGGCTGGCCGCAGGTGGACTGGGAGAGCTGCATGACCTTCGCTGGGAGACGGTTCACGGGGATTCCCGGTTCGATTTCGCCTTTACCAGGGACGGAAAGCCCTGCTTTCTGGAGGTCAAGGGCGTGACATTGGAAGATGGCGGCGTCTGCGCCTTTCCGGACGCACCCACGGAGCGGGGCACCAAGCACCTGCATGGGTTGACCCGGCTGGCTCGGGAGGGGTACGGAGCCTATGTGCTCTTCGTCATTCAGATTGAGGACGTTGTGTCCATGCACCCCAACGACGAAACGGATCCGACCTTCGGGGTAGCGCTCCGGGAGGCGGCGGCAAACGGGGTGCGGGTGCTGGCCGTGCGCTGCCGGGTGAGGCCGGAAAGTATGGAAATCATCGGCTTTGTGCCGGTTATTATGGAGGAAAGATAGATGAATCACAGTGAATACGCGGCGGAATTGTTTCTGAACGGGCGCAGCTGCTCCCAGGCGGTGGCGGTGGCTTTCTGCGACGTAACCGGGCTGACTCCGGAATTTTCGGCAAAAATGGCCTCCTCCTTTGGCGGCGGCATGGGTCGGATGCGGGAGGTCTGCGGGGCGGTCAGCGGAATGCTGATGGTGCTGGGGCTTCTGTACGGCTACGATGACAACGGGGAAAAGGATCGGGCGAAGAAGGCGCACTACGCCCTGGTTCAGGAGCTGGCCGGGAAATTCCGGGAGAAAAACGGCAGCATCATCTGCCGGGAAATTCTGAAAAATCCCCCCAGCGATCCGGCGCCCACTCCCCGGACGGCGGAATTCTATAAAAATCGCCCCTGTGCCCGGATGGTGTACTGCGCGGCGGAGATTCTGGACGACTACATCGCCGCCCATCCGCTGGAGAACCGGACGTGAAAGGTCTGATTTACAACCAGCAGACCTGCCGGGAGATTCCCTACGGCCTGCGTTCCTCGGCCCAGGTAGGCTGCGGATGGATTGCCACCTGGAACGCCCTGAAAATCCTGGGCTATACCACGGATCGGGAAGCTTTGGTTCGGTATTTTACCTGGATGCTTCCGGTTATTCACGGCAATCTGGGCACGGCCTTCTGGGCTCCGGAACGGTGCTTCCGCCAGTGGGGCTTTGAAACCAGGCTGGTGTTTGACCGAAAAAAGTTCGACAAAGCCCTGGACGCCGCAGACGCAGCCATTGTTTTCTACCACTGGGCAGGAAAGAAGGGGCTGGGAGCCCACTTTGTGGCTCTGGAAAAAACGGACAACGGCATTCGGGGCTACAACACCTATCGGGATTCCGGCGGCCCGGACGGCTGGGGCCAAAGTGTGGAAGAATTTCTGAAAAAGCAGGGCTATTTCGGCTGTGTGCTTCTGGCAATCCGGAAGAAAGGCGGAGAAAACATTGAAATTGGATAAAAAATACCGGATTCTGCTCCAGGGCGCGCTGATATTCGTATGGCTGACGGATTTGTCTCCCCTGACGCAGACGGACACCTATTACAGCGTGTACCTGCTGTGCGGACTGGCGGGGCTTGCCTGCTTGCTTGCCAACCGGCGGCAGGAAAAGAAGCCTTTGGCGGTAAAAATCTTCGCAGGACTGTTTTCCCTGGCGGTGGTCATGGGAAATTTTGAGCTGTACCAGCCCTTTTACGCCCTGCAAAGCAAGCTGAACTTGGTGCTGGATCTGGCGGGGGGCTACTGCGTGGGCTTTCAGGTGCTTTCCGCCATGCTTTGCCGTCTGCCTCTGCACCGGGATGCCCGGGAGCGGAAGCACCCGGCGGCAGTGTTCTGGGGCGTGTTCGCCGTGATTGCGGTCATTGACCTACTGTACCTGTTCGGTGCCCGGTATCCCGGGGTGCTCACCACGGACTCCTACTCCACCGTCTCCCAGATTCTGAAGGTCAACTACAACAACACCATGCCCTTCTGGCACACCATGCTGGTGCAGGTGTTCGTGAAAATCGGGCTAGCCCTCTTCGGGGAGATCAACCGGGCGGTGGCATTTTACCATGTGTTCCAGATTTTCTTTCTGGCGGCGGTGTTTGCCTATGCCCTCATGACCCTCTACCAGATCGGCGTGCCCTGGCTTTGCCTGGGGGCGGTGTTCTTTGTCTATGGACTGCTGCCCTACAATATCGTCTACAGTGTAACACTGTGGAAGGACATCCCCTTCGGGGCATCGGCTTTACTGCTGGCCACTGCCTTTTACCGGCTGCTGAAAAGCGTAGGCAAACCCCGGCTAAACTGGGTGACGTTCGTTCTTGGCGCTTTGGGGGTGAGTTTGCTTCGCACAAACGGCTGGTTCGCCATGCTGGCGGCGCTGGTGCTGCTGGCCGTTCTTATGCACAAGGAACACAAGAAGCTTTTGTGGATTCTGACGGGAGTGCTGGCGGTTTCCTGGGTGATGATCAACCCGGTGCTGTGGCTTCTGAAAGTGCCGAAAACCAACATCGTGGAGGCCTTCGCCGTGCCCATGCAGCAGATCGCCCGGGTGGTGACCCAGGAGCGGGAGCTGAAACCAGAGGAAGAAGCTTTGCTTTCGGAAATTTTCAACCTGGAAAAAATGAAGGAGGTCTACGACCCCCAGACCGTGGATCCGGTGAAATTCGAAACCTTCCAATACGGAAAAACCGACTATATTCAGACCCACAAGTGGGAATATCTGCGGCTTTATCTGTCCCTGGGTGCCCGGTACCCGGCGGATTACGGGAAGGCCTGGGTGGAGGAAACCCGGGGCTACTGGAACGGGGGCTACTTCTACTGGATTTACCCCGCCCGCTCCTCCCAGACCCCGGTGATGGGCATTGTCCACAGCGGAGAAAACCGGATTGTAACGGCGGCCTTCGGAGCCTGGTTCCGGGCGCTGGAAAAGCCCGCGGTGCTGGAACCTCTGTACAGCATCGGTTTGCAGGTCTGGATTCTCGCTGCCTGCTGTCTGATCAACGCACTGAAAAAGAACCGCCAGTGGCTTATCGGGGTTCCGGTGCTGGTGCTGGTGGTGGGATTGTGGCTGGGAACCCCGGTATACAGCGAATTCCGGTACGCCTACCCCATTATCCTGACCGCACCCCTGGTCCTGATGACAACCTTGTATTGAATAGGAAACGCCCCGGTGCTGTTCTCTCACAGCACCGGGGCATTTTATGTCGAATTTTGCTTGCTTTTCCGAAGGAAATCCGTTACTATAGTTGTGGTGCTGCCAGCACCCCGGCAGGCGGTTCCCCCCTTTTCGGGGGTAATCCACTTCTTTTGCCCCCAATCCATTGTGAGAGGGGGTGTGAGTACATGGTCACATGGCAGGATTTATTCCAATTCGGCCTGTTTCTTGTCGCTCTTATCGCCCTGGTTCTCCAGGAGCACGATAACAAAAAGAAGTAACCGCCCAGCCTCCAAGCAAGCGGTTACTTCCTAACCAAAACCTTGGGGGAACCGTCTGTTGGCAGCACCCCTGTTTATATGTATTATAGTTCAGAGCAACATTTTTGTCAACCCCCCGGTGCCGTGCGGCACCGGGGCGTTGTTTTGCGTTTAGCGGCTTCCCTTGTCGTAGGGAATTCCCTCGGCCTTGGGAGCCCGGGACTTCTTGGAGGTGAAGGCCAGCACGATCAGCGTCACCAGGTACGGGAGCATCCGGTACAGGTGGGAGGAAATGCCGATTTCCGCCAGCATATACACGCCGTCTCCGTTGATGTCGATGCTGGAGTAGGCGGCGGCAATGCACTTGAAGAGGCCAAAGAGCAGGGAGGCACCGGCAATGTTCAGCGGCTTCCAGTTGCCGAAGATCATAACCGCCAGCGCCAGGAAGCCAAAGCCTGCCACGTCGCCGTTGCTGGTGCAGTTGGTGGTGGTCAGGGCGTAGACAAAGCCGCCCATGCCTGCCAGAGCACCGGAGATGGTGGTGCCGGCATAGCGCATCTTGTAGACATTGATGCCTAGACTGTCCGCTGCCTGAGGATTTTCGCCGCAGGCCCGGAGCCGCAGACCGAAGCGGGTCTTGTAGAGCAGAATGGACATAACAAGGAAGAGCAGAATGCAGATATAAGTGGCGAGGTAGACCTTATTCAGGAAGGTCTCCCCCAGAAAGCCGATGTCCTGGCTCTTGGGAATGCCGAAGGTGGATTTTTTCAGCATGAACCAGGTGGCGGAATCGCCGGTCTTCATATCCAGGATGTTCTGACCGTCGATGATCCGGATGAGGAACAGCACCATAGCGGGAGCCATCAGGTTCAGAGCCGTGCCGCCGATGGTCTGATCCGCCTTCAGGTTGATGGAGGCGAAGCTCAGAAGCAGGCTGAAAAGCGCACCCAGGGCGGCGGACACCAGCATGGCCAGAATCTCCAGCCCTTGCAGGGTCAGCCAGGAGCCTTGCCGGGCGGCGTTCACGAACACATCCAGATCCTGCATGGAGCGGACAAAGAGGACGCCGATGAACGCGCCGAAAATCATGATGCCTTCCAGAGCCAGGTTGATGATGCCGCTGCGCTCGGCGAACACACCGGCCAGAGCCACAATCATCAGAGGAACCGCGTAAAGCAGAGTCTGCTGAATGATGAATGTCATTTCTTGGCCCCTCCTTTCTCAGCGTTTGCGTCATTGGCGGGTTTTGCCTTTTTCTTCTTGCCTTCCAGCCACATACGGATGACCAGAGAGAAGGCGCTGAGGTAGACAATGACGCCGATGATTACGTCGGTGATGTACTCGTTGTAGGCGGTGTAGCCCGTCAGGTTCTGGCCGACAATCTTCAGCATAGCCATGAAGATGCCGGTGAAAATCACCGCGATGGGGTTGTTCACCGCCAGCAGCGCCACGGGAATGCCGTTGAAGCCCTCCCCGGGCAGGCTCTGATAGGTGGACCAGTAGAACTCCGTATTGCCGGAGAGCCAGTAAAGGGCAGCGCCCGCACCGGCCAGACCTCCGGCGATGGCCATGGACAGAACAATGTTCCGCTTGTCGTTGATACCGGCGTACCGGGCAGCGTGCCGGTTGGAGCCGCAGGTCTTCAGCTCATAGCCCAGGGTGGTCTTGTTGATGAAGACGTACATCACAATGGCGAAGACAATGGCAATCAGAATGCCGGCGTTGACCTGGGAGTTGGGGAACAGCTTGTCGAGACCCAGCTTGGGGGTCGCCACGCCGTTGAAGGTGGTCTTGTAGACATAGGCGGTCTTGGTGCCCTCGGTGACGTTCTTGAAATTGGACATATCGAAGGCCCAGGTGACGATGTTGGCTGCCAGCCAGTTGGTCATAATGCAGGCCAGAACCTCATTGATGTTGAGGAAGGCCTTCAGGATTCCGGGGATGGCGCCCCACAGAGCGCCTGCCAGAATGCCGCCCACAAACGCCAGAACCCAGATGAGCCCCGCGGGCATGGCGCTGCTGGGAATGCCAAGGGCAATCATCAAAGAAGCCATGGTGCCCATCAGGTACTGACCGGGCGCGCCGATGTTAAACAGGCCGGTCTTGTAGGACACGGCGACGGACAGGCCGGTCATGATGATGGGGGTGGCCCGGAAAAGCATATTGCCTACGGTTCGGCCGTTGAAGCCCCACTCCAGGGCACCGGCAGCGTCACGCCCCTTGCAGAAAATGCCCACAAAGACAATCCGGATGCCGTCCCACAGACCCGCAAGGCCGATGGTCTTTTTGGTCAGGCCGACGATGGTGACCACCACCGCGCCTACCAGCAGGCCAATGAGGATGGAAATCAAAGAAGCCAGCACCTTTTTGGTTGCTTCCTTTTCGTAGAGGCTTGCCAAGCTGTTTTTCATGCCTGCGCTCCTCCTTTCGTATTGCGTTTTGCGCCGGACATGTAGAGGCCCAGCTCCTGCACGTTGGTCTTCTTGGGATCCAGCTCTCCCACGATCTCGCCCTCATACATGACAAGGATCCGATCCGCCAGATTCATAACTTCATCCAGCTCCAGGGAGACCAGCAGCACTGCCTTTCCGGCGTCCCGCTGGGCAACCAGCTGGCCGTGGATATACTCGATGGCGCCCACATCCAGACCCCGGGTGGGCTGAACGGCAATGAGGAAGGGGTTATCCCGGTCGATTTCCCGCCCGATGATGGCCTTCTGCTGGTTGCCGCCGGACATGCTCCGGGCAATGGTCACCGGACCCTGACCGGAGCGGACATCGTACTGCTCGATGATCTTTTCGGCGTAGGAGCGCACCGCGTCCTTTTTGATGAAGCCGCTATGCTGGAACTGGGGCTCCCGATAGCGCTGGAGGACGATGTTGTTTTCCAGCGTGTCGTCCAGCACCAGGCCGTGCTTATGCCGATCCTCGGGAATGTGGCTCATGCCCGCCTCGCTGCGCTTGCGGACGGACAGATGGGTAATATCCTTGCCGCAAAGGGTAATCCTGCCGCCGGAGACCTTCTCCAGGCCGGACAGGCCGTAGACAAGCTCCGTCTGACCGTTGCCGTCGATACCGGCGATACAGACGATCTCCCCGGAATGAACCTGGAAGGAGACGTTCTTCACGGCGTTGTTCTTATGGAGCTTGGAGGGCACCGTCATATCTTCCACGTCCAGAACCACCTGGCCGGGCTCCGCCGGAGCCTTCTGAACCTCCAGCTGAACCGGACGGCCTACCATCATGTTGGACAGCTCCTGCTTGTTGGTGTCCTTGATGTTGACGGTGCCGATGCACTTGCCCTTGCGCAGGACGGTGCAGCGGTCTGCCACAGCCATGATCTCGTTGAGCTTGTGGGTGATGAAGAGGATGGACTTTCCCTCCTTGGCAAAGCCCCGCATGATCTCCATGAGCTCGTCGATCTCCTGGGGGGTCAGCACGGCGGTGGGCTCGTCGAAGATCAGAATCTCATTGTCCCGGTAGAGCATCTTCAGGATCTCGGTTCGCTGCTGCATACCAACGGTGATGTCCTCCACCTTGGCGTCCAGATCCACATGGAGCTTATACTTATCCGACAGCTCCTGAACCTTCCTGCGGGCTTCCTTCTTCTGAAGGAACCCAAGCTTGGTATCCTCCGCGCCCAGAATGATGTTGTCCAGCACCGTAAACACGTCCACCAGCTTGAAGTGCTGGTGCACCATGCCGATGTTCAGCGCCGTGGCATCGTTGGGGTTGTTGATGTGAACGACCTGACCGTTCTTCTTGATGACGCCTGCCTCCGGCTGGTAAAGGCCGAAGAGGACGCTCATAAGGGTGGACTTACCGGCACCGTTCTCACCCAGCAGGGCATGGATTTCTCCCCGGCGCAGCTGCAAGGTGATGTCGTCGTTGGCAACGATGCCGGGAAACTCCTTCCTGATGTTGAGCATTTCGATTATGTATTGGGACTCCATAATCTGTTGCCCTCCTTCCTATGTGGTTAACACAAATGTCACAACTATTCTAACATTCCGGACGGTAAAATACAACATTATTTTCAAAGGATATTTTGCGGAATGCAAAAAAAGAGGAAGGCCGAAGCCTTCCCCTTTTCGAAAAACGAGTTACTTGACCATATTCACGGTCACGTTGTCAGTGCTGGCGGGCTCGGAGACCAGCTCGGAAGAGATCTCCACCTTGCCGGCAGCAATGTCGGCGAGCAGTGCGTTGTAGTCGTCAACGCTCCAGTTCTGCAGGGACCAGGTAGCGGTGGGCAGACCCACGGCGTTGTCCTTGGCACCCAGAGAGGTGGAGGTGCCGCCGATGGCGTCCCAGCTGCCTGCGTAGTGCTGACCGATGGCCCACTGAGTGGCGTCAGCCAGACCCTTCATGGCAGAGGTGATGACGGAGCTGGACTCGAAGGACTGGTCAACGTCAACGCCGATGACCTTGCCGTCTTCCGCACCGGCAGCCGCCGCCACGGAGGAGAACATACCGCCGCCGCAGCAGAAGATGACCTCGGTGCCGTTGGTGTACCAGCCGGTGGCCATGGTCTGCAGCTCATTGGAAGCGGAGAAGGAAGAGCCGTACAGCCAGGAGTAGTTCATATCGACCTTCACGCCCTTGGCAGCGGCAGCCGCGTCAGCGCCCTGGACAAAGCCGTAGCCGAAGCGGACACAGGCGGGGTTGTCTCCGCCGCCGCCGCCGGTGAAGCCCAGCTTGGTGTAGCCTTCCATAACGGCGGCGTAACCGGCCAGGTAGCCGGACTGCTGCTCGTCGAAGGCGATACCGGCTACGTTCTTCAGAACATTGCCGTCGTCACCGGCTACAGGGTAGCCGTCGATGAAGATGAAGTGAACATCGGGATACTTGGTGGCGGTAGCCTTCAGAGCGGCTTCCTGCATGAAACCGGCGGCCACGACCACCTCGGCGCCGTTCTCACAGGCCAGGGTAGCGGCATCGATCCGGTCGTCATCGGTAGCGTTGCTGCCGTTGGCGGGCTGATAGTACTTGTAGGCCTTGCCATTGGCGTTGGCGTACAGCTTCACGCCGTCATAGGTGCCCTGGTTGAAGGACTTGTCCTTCAGGGTGCCCACGTCGGTGACGAAAGCCACCTGATACTTGCCGTCGGCAGAGGTCATCTCATCGGGGATGTCATCCGCGGAAACAGCAGCGTTGTCAGCGGCAGGGGCGTTGGCAGCGGGGGCTTCGGTAGCGGCAGGCTCGGTCTTTGCGCCGCAGGCAGCCATGCCCAGGGCCAGAGCCAGAACCAGCAGCAGTGCCAGAATCTTTTTCATATTGCATTCCTCCATAAATTGTAGGTATCGGTATCGGAGATACCAGCCCTATTGTCGCATATTTTTCCGAAAAAATCAACACCCAATCCATCATAAGAGCGATTTTCAACAAAAAATATGCTTCTTAAGTGGTGGCCTTTGGTTATTTCATATGCGCCCCGGCGGAAAAACTGTAGGGCAGCAGCTGAGAAAGGGTCACGGCCTCGAAGCCGGTGTCATGGATCAGGTAGATTACAAAGTCATCGGCGCAGAATTCCCGCATCACCTGGCGGCAGACACCGCAGGGAGGGAAGGCGCCGGTGATTACTCCGTCCTTGCCGCCGCAGACGGCGATGGCGGTAAAATCCCGGTGGCCGTCGTAGACCGCCTTGAAGAAGGCGGTGCGTTCGGCGCAGACCGTGGGAGTGTAGGAAGCGTTTTCCATGTTGCAGCCCTGATAGACGGTGCCGTCGGCGCAGAGCAGGGCGGCTCCCACCTTGTAGCCGGAGTAGGGCGCGTAGGCGTGGGTCATGGCCTCTTTGGCAAGGTTACATAATTCGGAAGGTTCCATCGGTTTCCTCCTGTTTTGGTTTCCTGACAATCGGGAATTGTGTTTTGTAGGGGACGGTGAATCAGTTCTCGGATGTTCTGGGAATGATCGTATTTTGCATGTCATTGCGAACCAGTCCGCAGACTGGTGTGGCAATCCCCCGGTTATTCCGAGAACTCCCGTACAACGGTACTGGTGCGGAAGCACCCCCGGCTCCCTTGTGTAAAGGGAGCTGGCAAAAATCTCTGATTTTTGACTGAGGGATTGTCAAAATATTCGGTTCTGATCCCCTCAGTCACTTCGTGACAGCTCCCCTTGGTCAGCAAGGGGAGCCTTTGCGCTTCGCCGTTAGTTCTCGGAATATCCGGGAGATTGCCACGCCAGTGTGAGCACTGGCTCGCAATGACACGATTCTATTTCAGTGCGCTGGATAACGAGCAGCTTACAAAATCTCCTTCGCAAAGCTAACTCCTGTAGTTTCGAAGGGCACGCCCAGCAGCTCGGTGACGGTGGCGGCAATGTCCGCAAAGCTGCCGCGAGTGCCCAGATTCACGGGCTTCACAGCCTTGCCCAGCACCAGAAGAGGCACATACTCCCGGGTGTGGTCGGTGGTGGCGGTGTAGGAGGGGTCACAGCCGTGGTCGGCGGTGATCATCAGAATATCCTCCTTGCCCAGCTTGGGCAGGAAAGCACCCAGCCACCGGTCAAACTCCGTCAGAGCCCTGGCATAGCCGTCAATGTCTCTGCGGTGACCGTAGAGCATATCAAAGTCCACCAGATTCACAAAGCACAGGCCGTGGAAATTTCTCGCGGCATAGTCGTCGGTGTGCGCCATGCCGTCGGCATTGCTCTTGTTAAAGACGTGCTCCGTGTCTCCCTGACCGGCGAAAATGTCGTGAATTTTGCCCACGGCCAGGCAGTCCAGTCCCGCCCCGGAGATGGCGTCCAGCATGGTTTTCGCCGGAGGCTCCAGGGAGAAGTCGTGGCGGTTGGGGGTGCGGGTGAAGCCGGTTTCCGGAGTGCCCACAAAGGGACGGGCAATGACCCGGCCTACGCCGTGATCTCCCCGGAGAATTTTCCGGGCCTTCCGACAGGCATCGTACAGCTCCTCAAGGGGAACCACATCCTCATGGGCCGCCACCTGGAACACGGAGTCGGCGGAGGTGTAGACGATCCATTTGCCCGTTTCCATGTGCTCCTTGCCGTAATCCCTTATCACGTCGGTGCCGGAATAGGGGAGGTTACATAACACGCCCCGGCCGGTGGCCTGCTCAAAGGCATCCAGCACCTCTTTCGGGAAGCCCTGGGGATAGGTGGGCAGGGGCTTGGGGGAGACGATACCGGAAATCTCCCAGTGACCGATGGTGGTGTCCTTGCCCATGGAGGCTTCCGTCAGCCGGGCGCAGGCACCTGTCTGAGGCTCGGCCTTGGGCAGACAGGTAACGCCGTCGATATTGCCCAGCCCTGCGGCGGTCATGTTGGGAATGTCCAGAAACCGGGAGGTGGCGCAGGCACCCAGGGTGTTCACGCCAATGTCCCCGAATTTTTCGCAGTCCGGCATCTGACCGATGCCGAAGGAATCCAGAACGATGAGAAATACCCGTTTCATATTACTTACTCTCCATGGCGGCGGCCACATCCAGGGCAACCTTCATCATTTCGGTGAAGGCGCTCTGACGCTCTTCGGAGGTGGTTTCCACGCCGCTCAGCACATGGTCGGAAATGGTGCAGATGCACAGGGCCCGCTTGCCGTACCGGGCGGCGTTCATGTAGAGAGCCGCGGCTTCCATTTCCAGAGCCATGACGCCCATCTTCTTCAGGCCGTACACGCTGTCCAAGCCCTCGGGCACCCCAACGTGGTCGCCGTAGAACACGTCGGAGGAATTCACGTTGCCCACATGGTAGGTGGCACCCCGGGCCTCGGCGGCCTTCACGGCTTCGCTGAGCAGTTCCCAGCTGGCGATGGGGGCGAAGGTGCCGGGCAGATGGAACTGGGCGGCGTAGTTGGAGTCGGTGCAGGCACCCTGGGCAATGACCAGGTCATAGAGGTGAATATTCTCCTGAATGGAACCGGCAGAGCCTACCCGGATGATGTTCTCCACGCCGTAGCCGTTGAACAGCTCATGGGAGTAGATGCCCATGGCGGGCATACCCATGCCGGTGGCCATGACGGAGACCTTCACGCCTTTGTAGGTGCCGGTGTAGCCCTGAACGCCCCGGACGTTGTTGACCAGCACCGGATTTTCCAGGAAAGTTTCCGCGATGAACTTGGAGCGCAGAGGATCGCCGGGCATGAGCACGGTTTTGCCGAAGTCCCCGGGCTTGGCGGAGATATGAGGGGTGGGAGTGGTAAGCATAGGTGGTTCTCCTTTCATTAGTAGCTGCCGTCGTCGGGCAGGCTCTTGGCAATCTTCACGATCCGGGAGGTTCCCAGCCGGGAGGCTCCCAGCTCGATGAACTTCTGAGCGTCCTCCAGAGAGGAAATGCCCCCGGCGGCCTTGATTTTCACATGGGGGGCAACGTGGGCGGCGAAGAGCGCTACGTCGTGGAAGGTAGCGCCGGCCTTGGAGAAGCCTGTGGAGGTCTTGATATAGTCCGCACCGGAGTCGGAGACGCACTTGCACAGGGCGATCTTCTCCTCGTCGGTGAGCAGGCAGGTTTCGATGATGACTTTCAGCAGCTTTCCGTTGCAGGCGGCCTTCACGGCGGCGATTTCCTCCGTGATCTTCTCCCACAGGCCGTCCTTCGCCCAGCCGATGTTGATGACCATGTCCACCTCGTCCGCGCCGTTCGCCACGGCGTCGGAGGCCATGAAGCACTTGGCGGCGGTGGTGTCGTAGCCGTTGGGGAAGCCGATGACGGTGCAGATGGGCAGTTTGTCCCCCACATAGGCTTTCGCCTGCCTGACGAAGGAGGCGGGGATGCAGACGGAGGCGGTGTGGTACTTCATGCCGTCGTCGCAGATGCCCCGGATGTCCGCCCAGGTGGCGGTCTGGGTCAGCAGAGTGTGGTCGCACTTGGCGAGAATTTCACGCAGTTCCATAATAAAATATCCTTCCTTTTGATGAATTCAATTAACCTCTTACCAGGAATTTCAGCCCGGGCACTTTTCCTTCCTCATAGGCTCCCCTTCTGGCCGTGGAGACGGATGACCCGGTTTTCCCGGATACCCCGGACGTAGCACTTGTGGCACATGGCGATGTAGCTGTCGTTGCCTCCCAGCACCACCTGGGCACCCTGGGTAATAATGTGACCGCTGCCGTCGATTCGGGCGTTTACCGTGGCCTTGGCTCCGCAGTCGCAGATAGTCTTGATCTCCTGGATGGTGTCCGCCACCTCCATGAGCCGCCGGGAGCCGGGGAACAGCCGGGTCTGGAAATCCGTGCGCAGGCCGAAGCACATGACCGGAATGTTGTGCTCGTCCACGATGGCACGGAGCTGGTCAATCTGAGCCTCGGTCAGGAATTGGCACTCGTCCACGATGATTACGTCGCAGTTTAATTCCCGAACCCCCAGGTACCGGGCGTAGATGTCCGTCTCCGGAGGAATGACCTCCACCGCCGCCTCCAGGCCGATGCGGCTGCGCAGAATCTGCTCCCCGTCCCGGGTGTCCGCGCTGGGCTTGATGAGCCAGACCTTCAGGCCGTTTTCCTCGTAGTTGTATTTGGTGATCAAGGCCTGGGCGGTTTTGCTGGAGCCCATAGCGCCGTATTTGAAGTAAAGTTTTGCCATTGTACAGTTCCTCTCTTTCTGGCTTCCATTATACCGAAAGAAGCCCGCCTGCGCAACCCCTTTTTTATGCGGTTTTCACAAGGGAACCCTTGCGTCCTGCCGGGAATCATGATAAGATAAAGAAAAAAGTTTTTTCCCAGATTTTTGCAACCTGCGCCGTCCGTTATCGACTATAGGGGTGAACAACAAAAAAGGAGGAAACTTCCATGAAAAAGTATTTGTCGATTTTTTTGAGCATCGGGCTGCTGATTGCCCTGCTCACCGGCTGCGGCGCTGCCAGCAAGACCGCTTCCAACATGGAAATGGCGGATTATGCCGCAGACGTTGCGGAAGCACCTATGGCGGCGGAAGCCGCTTCCGGCGCTATGGACAACGGCGGCTCTGCTGCGGACATAACCCTGCCGGAAAGCCGGAAGTGGATTATCACCATGCACATCAGCGCGGAAACCGACGATCTGGATGCGCTGAGTGGAGCTTTGAATGAAAAGATCGGGTCGCTGGGCGGCTATGTGGAAGATCAGAATGTCTACAATGGCAGCGGCACCGGCCGCCGGTATCGCAGTGCCAGCCTGACTGTCCGGATTCCCGCCGATCAGGTGGATGCCTTTACTCAGGATGTGGGGGGCCTTGCGAATCTGGTGAGCCAGAGCAAAAGCGTGGAGGACGTGACCCTTTCCTATGTGGCTACGGAGAGCCGGATGAAAGCCCTGGAAACCGAGGAGACTCGGCTGCTGGAGCTGTTAAGTCAGGCGGAGAATATGGAGGATCTGCTGGCCATCGAGGATCGGCTCACCGAGGTGCGCTACGAGCTGGAAAACGTCACCTCCCAGAAGCGGCTGTACGACAATCAGATCGACTACGCTACGGTGTACCTGTCCATTGACGAGGTGCAGGAGTACACCCCGGTGGAGGAGCCCGGCGTTTGGGAGCGGATTTCCAAGGGCTTCCGGGATAACCTGAAGGGCGTGGGCGAGACCATCGTGAATGTACTGGTGTGGCTGATCAGTTCCCTGCCTTCCCTGGTTGTGCTGGCGGTGATTGCGGTGGTTGCCGTGCTGGTCACCCGTCCTCTGCGCCGCCGGAGAAAGGCAAAGAAGGAAGCAAAGGAAAAGGAACAGTAAGCCGCCGAAAAACGCACTGGTGCGGGAGCACCCTGGCTCCCTTGTGTAAAGGGAGCTGGCAAAAATCTTTGATTTTTGA
>OLPV01001306.1_pt1 | contig 18735 bp, 18 predicted proteins | sample 1671961 | NCBI WGS metagenome assembly OLPV01 (sample SAMEA3136630, study PRJEB25190) | human gut metagenome | biome: human gut; feature: human-associated habitat; material: faeces | place: Austria | collected 2013
GATACTGTTGCATCTATACAACTGATACTATACCCTGAATATTTCGCACGTCCGTTACTTACGCTGTGCAAGGGTTATAGGTATTGTGGCATGTGCGCGAGTATATAGTCTGCAATCCCCATACAACATGTGAAACCAAGTGTAAGAAACATCAATACGATCGACCATCCATCGTATTGGAATTGCACGGTGTTGCTTCGCGCATTTGCAACAAGAATCTCAATTCCGAGAAGTATAAGTGTAACCGGCCAGAAGTCTAATATGATGGTATAATCAAGTCCTGGTATGAACAATTGAAGCAGAAGTACAATGCCAAGAATAACCAGGATACTTCCAAAGGTAGTAGTTCCAACTCTATGCGTTTTCATCTGTAGTATCCTCCTTTTTCGATGTATCTAGCTGCTCGTCAGGTATAGCATCTGTTTTCTGACTGCTTTCTGAAGGAGCTGCAGATTCTTTTTGTTCCTGGTGTGAAGTCATATGAACAGATTCTTCGTTTTCTAACTCCTCGTATTTGCCACGGATCAAATGAATACCGAATACGATTAAGAAGACAGAGAGGACGATAGCAGGAACCTGGCGTACAATACTGAGAATAAAATAGTATTGCTCAGGATCAAGGATCTGATACAGCCAGTTACTTCCGATGCTGCAAAGGGAAGCAGCACCAATGAAGATTAAAAGGATGGCACCGGCATTGCGGTAACGTTTTATAAACTGTTCTTTGTTTGTGACGAAACCATCTACAGGCAGAATCAATTTGTCCTCTACGGAATGAAATTCCTCTTCAGAGAGCGTCTTCAAGTTATGCGTGTTAAAGAAGCTGTAGAACCAAATAATAGGTAAGAAGAATATAATCGCATTTAAAGAGAAGAAGGAAGCCATCGCAATGCAGCCCCAGAACAACGCCATGATGCTTAATCCCATCTTACGAAATCCCATATAAAGTTCACCGGCTCCCGGTATGAGAGATGCAACAAATAATAAAAATCCTTTTTTCTGTTTTGTCATAATAAAAACCTCCGTTTTATGTTCTATATTTTTTAAAAATTATTATTTCTTATCCTGTTCAGAAGGAGAAGATTCCTTCTTGTTGGATGAATCCGATTGGGATGGTGTGGTATTCTTTTTTGGCAACGCAGATCCGATCGTCATGATCTGCTTGGAAAAGCTTTGCAGCCATCCGGTAATTGCTGTACTGTTATTTGTAAAATGATCCGTGATCGCATCGGTTACATCAAGCTGAGTCTGTGTGTTAGCTCCTTGCTGAGGTGTAACGATGGACTGGCTGAAAGATGCCACAAACAGTAATAAAAGAGAAGCAGCAACTGCAACCGTGACACGACAGCTATATAGGAAGAATTCCATTCGTTTGGAAATTTTCCTTGGTGTGGCAACGATCTGTATATCCGGTTGTGCAACCCGTGTCAGAATCTCTTCCTTTAAGTAGGCTGGCATCCGGTTTGAACCTGCATCTCGTTCTAATAAATTGGCTTCTTTGATGGAGCAATCATCTAACGGATGTTCGTCCGAAGCCATATCTTCTAATAATTGTAGAAACTCTGTATCTGTCATGGTGCCCTCCTTTCCCGATCTTGTAATAAATCCTTTTGCAATAACTTCTTAAGCATTGCTTTGGCACGATAGATCTGTGTCTGTATAGTCTTAACATTATTATTGGTTGTCTTCGCAATCTCGGCCGCAGTTCGTTCCTCGTAAAAGTGCATTCTTGCCACTTCATCATAAGGCGGTTTTAACTGTTTGCAGGCGGCTAATAATTGCTGCATGGTTTCCTGCTCCAAATACGAATCTTCAATCAGGGATGTTTCGTCTGCCTGTTCTAAGTAGGTATCTTCTGTTGGAAGCAGCCGGCGACCTGCATTTTTCAGATAATCTAAACACTTTCGGGAAGCAATCTTACAGATCCAGGCTTTTTCATATGTACGGTCAAACTGATTCAGATTCCGGTAAGCGGACAGGAATGTTTCCTGAGTCAGATCTTCTGCATCAAAGGGATTCTGGCAGGTCTTATAACAGATAGAATATACCAGGTTGCCGTACTGATCGAGCAGGTATTCAAAATATTCAGTTTTTTTGATATGATCGCCTCCCTTCTTTGCGCTTACACCTATTATAACGACAGAGGGGAAAAAATGTCTTCAAAAAATTTCTTAAAAGTGTAATGTAATTTTAGAAATGTGATTCCGGGATCACTATTATAGGACAAACAGGATAAATATTGTTATCAATATTTCATAAAAAGTCATTATAAAGAATTGAAGAATGGCAGGAATTGTCTTATAATACATATAAGTATGTCCGATAGGACCATTTCAGGAGGAAAGTTATGATTAACACATTAGTAGAGAAGATTTCGACATTGAATGCACCTGTGGTAGTAGGCTTAGATCCAATGCTTGGTTATGTACCGGAGCATGTACAGAAGAAAGCATTTGAGGAATATGGAGAGACATTAGAGGGAGCCGCAGAGGCAATATGGCAGTTTAACAAAGCGATTGTAGATGCAACTTATGATCTGATTCCGGCAGTGAAACCACAGATTGCAATGTATGAACAGTTCGGTGTACCGGGACTGGCTGCATTTGCTAAGACTTGCGAATATTGTAAGGCCAAAGGGCTGGTTGTGATCGGGGATATTAAGCGTGGAGATATCGGTTCTACTTCAGGAGCTTATGCAACCGGACATCTTGGTAAAGTAACGGTTGGAAGTAAGCAGTATTCGGGATTTTCTGAGGATTTTGTAACCGTGAACCCATACTTGGGAAGTGATGGTGTGAAGCCGTTTATCGATGTATGCAAAGAAGAGAACAAGGGAATCTTTGTGTTGGTTAAGACTTCGAATCCGTCTTCCGGTGAATTTCAGGATCAGTTAGTAGATGGGACTCCGTTATATGAATTAGTTGCCCGTAAGGTGAATGAATGGGGCGAAGAATGTATGGGCGATGTATATAGCAATGTAGGATGCGTCATCGGCGCAACTTATCCGGAGATGGGTAAGACACTTCGTAAACTGATGCCAAAGACTTATATTTTAGTACCGGGATATGGTGCACAGGGTGGTAAGGCTGAAGATCTTGTTCATTATTTTAATGCAGACGGTCTGGGAGCTATTGTGAATTCTTCAAGAGGAATCATTGCGGCGTACAAGCAGGATAAGTATGCAAAATTCGGAGCAGCGAATTTTGCGGATGCATCCCGTCAGGCCGTGATTGATATGGTGGAAGATATTACGGGTGCAATTGCGAAGGCTCGGTAGGATCACACAACTTAGGTATTTATTATAGAAGAATAACAATGGCAAATTTCCATAAGGATATATGCCGATAAGAATGATAGAAATGATTAGGAGTGAATGAAATGAGTGCAATAAAATTAGTAGCAAAAGTACGCAGCCAGAAGAAGCTGGCGAGCGATATCTACAGTCTTATTTTATATGTACCAGAGATTGCAGATCAGGCAAAGGCAGGACAGTTTGTCTCATTATATAGCAAAGATGGAGCCAATCTGTTACCTCGCCCGATCAGTTTGTGTGAAATTGATCATGAAGAGGGAACCATTCGTCTGGTATATCGCGTGGTAGGAAAAGGAACCGAGGAGTTTTCAAAGTTAGAGGAAGGCGATACGGTTGAAGTTATGGGACCGCTTGGAAATGGATTTACATTAAAAGATAAGCGGGCAATTCTGATCGGTGGAGGAATCGGAATTCCGCCAATGTTAGAACTCGCAAAGGAATTGAATTGTGAGAAGAATATTGTATTAGGTTTCCGGGATGAGACATTCCTGTTAGACGATTTAGAACCGAGAGGAGAAATCTATATCGCAAGTGAAGATGGTAAGACCGGTGTACAGGGTAATGTATTAGATGCAATCCGGGAATATGATATCAAAGGGGATATCATATATGCATGTGGTCCGACACCGATGCTTCGTGCGATCAAAGAGTATGCATTTGCGAATCATATGGAAGCACAGCTTTCATTAGAGGAAAAAATGGCTTGCGGAATCGGAGCATGTCTTGCCTGTGTATGCAAGTCAACAGAAGTAGACGACCACAGTCATGTGAAGAATAAGAGAATATGCAAGGATGGTCCCGTATTTGATGCAGGGGAGGTGGAATTCTAATGAATCTTTCCGTAAATATTGCAGGGGTAGAATTTAAGAATCCGGTAACAGTCGCATCCGGAACATTTGGCTCCGGAGCAGAATATCATGAATTTGTAGATCTGAATAAGCTTGGTGCAGTCACCACAAAGGGAGTTGCTAATGTGCCTTGGCCGGGTAATCCAACCCCTCGTATTGCTGAGACGTATGGCGGTATGATGAATGCAGTCGGACTTCAGAATCCGGGAATTGATGTGTTATGTGGAAGAGACATTCCGTTTCTCAAACAGTTTGACACGAAGATCATTGTGAATGTATGTGGCAAATCAGAACAGGATTATGTCGAAGTTGTAGAACGACTTGGAGACGAAGATGTAGACCTGTTAGAGATCAATGTATCCTGCCCGAATGTCAAAGAGGGAGGAATTGCATTTGGCCAGGATCCCAAAGCCCTAGAACAGATTACGAAAGCAGTCAAAGCTAAGGCAAAGCAGCCGATTGTAATGAAGCTAAGTCCGAATGTGACAGATATTACGGTAATGGCAAAAGCAGCAGAAGCAGGTGGTGCAGATGCATTATCATTGATCAATACATTAACTGGAATGAAGATTGATATTAACCGCAGACAATTTGCTATTGCCAATAAGACGGGTGGCTTGTCAGGTCCGGCCATTAAGCCGGTTGCAGTCCGTATGGTATATCAGGTTGCCAATGCAGTGGATCTTCCAATCATCGGTATGGGTGGTATCTGTAATTATGAGGATGCCATTGAATTCATGATGGCAGGGGCAACGATGGTATCCATTGGTACGGCGAACTTCCATGATCCATATACAACGATCAAGGTGATTGATGGAATGAAGAAGTTTATGGAAGAAAAGGGCATCGAGGATATTAATGACATTATTGGATGTGTAAAATAGGACACAAAAACGAAGATTGTTTGGGAACAGAAGACTGAACATAATTCGGTTTCTCCTTCCGAAAAATGAATAACATGTGCTTTACACATGGATTTTGCTATGGTAGAATGCCATTGTGCGAAATTTGCGATTTATCAAAGGATAAAACGCTTCATTTTTGGAAGGAGAATTATTATTATGAAGAAAAAAGTATTAGCAGCAGCACTTTCTTTGGCTTTATGCTTTAGCATGGTAGCGTGTGGAAGTGACAGTGGTAAGAACGAAGACAATCAGAATACAACAGCAGCAGAGCAGACAGATTCTGCGAAAGCATCCGAAGAGCCATCTGGTGATGAGTCAGATGTACAATATGTACAGGATAAGGGAACTTTGGTTGTTGGTATTACAGATTTTGAGCCAATGGATTATCAGGATGAGAATGGTAACTGGATCGGATTTGATGCAGATATGGCAACCGCATTTGCTAAGAGTCTTGGTGTGGATGTAGAATTCGTTGAGATCGACTGGGATAACAAGGTATTAGAGTTGGATAACAAGTCTATCGACTGTGTATGGAATGGTATGACTTTAACGGATGAAGTAACATCTTCTATGGCATGTTCCAATGCATACTTAAACAATGCACAGGTGGCCATTGTGAAGAAAGATGTTGCAGATCAGTACCAGACTGTAGAGAGCATGAAAGATCTCAGCTTTGCAGTAGAAGCCGGTTCTGCCGGTGAAGCAGAAGTAACAGCACTTAATTATAATTGTACGCCAGTTAAGGCACAGGCAGATGCATTGATGGAGGTTGCAGCCGGAACTTCTGACGCAGCCGTAATTGATTCCTTAATGGCAGCCGCAATGGTTGGTGAGGGAACCGGATATGAGAATCTTACATATACAGCAAGCTTTAACAGTGAAGAGTATGGTGTTGGTTTCCGTAAAGGTTCTGATCTGGTTGAGAAGCTGAATACATTCTTTGCAGACAGCTACAAAGATGGCAGTATGAAGGCAACTGCTGAGAAGTACGGTGTTCAGGCTGCATTAGTGGAACAGTAGGATAAAGTAAGGCAGGTAAAGGTATGTCAACGATTATGGAACAGATGCCGGTTGTATTTCAGGCATTGAATGTAGGCTTTGTGCAGACATTGAAATTATTTTTTGTAACGTTATTAGGAGCATTTCCGCTTGGACTGGTTATTGCATTCGGTTCATTGTCCGGATTTCGTCCCCTTCGATACCTTACCCGGATATTTGTCTGGATCATAAGGGGAACCCCTCTTATGATTCAGCTTTTAATTATCTATTATTTTCCGGGCTTGGTACTTGGTAAGGCAATCTGGGGTGGTGGCGAAGATGGAAGATTCTTAGCGGCAGCAGTATCCTTTATAGTAAATTATGCGTGCTATTTCTCAGAGATTTATCGTGGAGGAATTCAGAGTGTACCAAAGGGACAGCAGGAAGCAGGACTTGTGCTTGGTATGACGAAGAGCCAGATCTTTTTCAAGGTTACTTTATTACAGATGATCAAACGGATCGTACCACCAATCTCAAATGAGATCATTACTTTGGTCAAGGATACATCATTGGCACGTATTATTGCGTTACAGGAGATCATCTGGGCAGGTCAGGCATTCCTGAAAGGTTCTCAGGGAATCTCAGGTCAGATATGGCCATTGTTCTTTACAGCAGTATATTATCTGGTATTCAGCGGTATTCTGACAATCCTTCTTGGATGGTTAGAACGCAAACTGGATTATTTCAAGTAAGGAGGATGGTAACGTGGCAATATTAGAGGTTCGTAATATAGAGAAGAGCTTTGGCTCAACAAAGGTACTTAAGAATATTGATTTTTCCCTGGAACAGGGACAGGCACTTGCCATTATCGGTTCGTCCGGATCCGGTAAGACAACTTTACTTCGTTGTCTTAACTTTTTGGAAAGACCGGACAAAGGTAAGATCATTGTACAGGGAGAGACTTTATTTGATGCAGAGGATCCGACAACGATGAAGGAAAAGGATGTCCGGATGAAACGTCTGCATTTTGGAATGGTATTTCAGTCATTTAATCTGTTTCCACAGTATACGGCATTGGAAAATGTAATGTTGGCAAACCAGTTACTTGAGAAAGAAAACCCGGGATTTAAAGAGCATAAGAAAGAGATCTATGCACAGATTGAAGAGCATGCAAAAGAGTTGTTGGATAAGATGGGATTGTCTGATCGTGCAGACCACTATCCGCATCAGTTATCCGGCGGTCAGCAGCAGAGGGTTGCGATTGCAAGGGCATTGGCATTGCATCCGGATATTCTGTGTTTTGATGAGCCGACATCTGCATTGGATCCGGAGCTTACCGGTGAGGTGCTGAAGGTGATCCGCAGTCTTGCAGATCAGAATACAACGATGGTTATTGTAACGCATGAGATGGCATTTGCAAGAGACGTGGCAGATCAGGTGATCTTTATGGATGAGGGTATCATTTTAGAGCAGGGAGATGCGAGACAGGTGATCGAGCATCCGACACAGGAACGTACCAAACAATTTTTATCAAGATTTGCTGAGAATTAGGTTCTATAGAAGGAGGAATGATTACAGATGGAACAGTACAAGAAAGAATTTATTGAGTTTATGATTGATTGTAATGTATTAAAATTTGGAGATTTTATTACGAAAAGCGGAAGAAAGACTCCGTTCTTTGTAAATACGGGATTTTATCGTACCGGTTCCCAGTTAAAGAGACTTGGTGAATATTATGCGGAAGCGATTAATAATGAGTTTGGAACAGATTTTGATGTATTATTTGGACCGGCTTATAAGGGAATTCCTCTTACTGTAGCGACTACAATGGCAATTGCAGATCGTTATGATGAGGATATCCGGTATTGTTCGAACCGGAAAGAAGTAAAAGATCATGGTGATAAGGGAATTCTTTTAGGAAGTCCGATCGAAGATGGTGATAAGGTTGTGATCATTGAGGATGTAACAACAGCAGGTACTTCTATCGAAGAGACATTACCGATCATCAAGGCACAGGGCAATGTAGAGATGGTTGGAATGGTTGTATCGGTTGATCGTATGGAACGCGGTCAGGGTACCAAATCCGCATTAAAAGAAATCGAAGAGAAGTATGGTTTCAAGACAACTTCTATTGTGACAATGGCAGAAGTAGTTGAACATTTGTATAATAAACCATATAAGGGTAAAGTTGTGATCGATGATACATTAAAAGCAGCAATTGATGCATACTATGAACAGTATGGTGCGAAATAGACAGATGCGATCAGGTAAGCATTCGTTAAAAAGTGCATATTAAAAATGGAGGTATTTTATGAGCGAAAAAGTTTACAAGACAATGAGTAAAGTTGGTGCGTGGAATATTGTATTTGGTATTGTTATGATTGTAGTAGGATTGACTGTGGGAATTATGCAGATCATACATGGGGGTAAACTGTTAAGCGACAAAAAAGAGATTATGTTCTAAATAATCAATTGAATAGTATAGGAGAAGAAGCTTTCGGCATGATAAATAATGTCGGAAGCTTTTTTATGGGTGCGCATATTTTGGAACAGGATGTCTTTTTATGAAAATAAGAAATAGGTCTTTTCATATAAAAGAAAGTGTGTTATAGTAACAATATGTATTGTAGTTTTTGATACTACATCATGTTATGTAAAAAATATGTATGGCCTTGCGAATATATGCAAGGAATAGAGAAAAGATAGAGTAAGGAGATATTACATGGCTTATCAGATTATTACAGACAGTTCCTGTGACCTGAGTCCGGAGCTTGTGAAGGAAAAACAGTTACATGTCGTACCGTTTTATATATCATTCGATGAAGAGAATTATTTCAAAGAGAATGAAGAGATTAAGGTGCATGAGTTCTATCAGAAGATGGTAGATAATCCGGATGTTTTTCCCAAAACATCCCTTCCTTCTGTAGAGGATTATATGGATGCGTTTACTCCGTATCTGCAACAGAATATGGATATTATATGTATCTGTATTACCACAAAGTTTAGCGGATCCTATAATTCTGCATCCACTGCGAGAGATATCTTATTGGAAGATTATCCGGATGCAAAGATTACGGTGATTGACGCTACGGTCAATACAGTGCTGCAGGGAATTCTGGTATTAGAGGCTGTCCGAATGAAGGAAAATGGACTTTCTTATGAGGAAGTGATTGAAGGAATCGACCGGATCAAAGGAACAGGCAGAATCATTTTTACAGTTGGAAATATGGATTATCTGATTCATGGAGGACGAGTTGGAAAGGTTATGAAAGTGGCTGTCAATGCATTGAAGATTCGTCCGATGATTATTTTGAAAGAGGGAGAGATTTTCCCGTTTGGAGTTGCAAGAAGCCGTAAGAAGTCTATTCAGAAGATTCTTGAAAAGACCAAAGCGCATTTTAAGGAGATCAATGAATCGCCGGACGATTATCAGATTGTAATCGGCTATGGATATGATTATGAGGAAGCATTGGAATTCCGTCGGGAATTGCTTGAATCGTTACAGACATACTCAGATGTTCAAAATGTTGATATTTTCCAGATTGGAGCCATGATCGGGGTTCATACCGGTCCTTATCCGTTGGGAATCGGTTTGATTCGTAAATATGATCGTTAAAATATACCGTCGGAAATATATGAATAGATTTCCGGCGGTATATTTTATGAGAAAATGTGGAAGAATAAGAATAGGAATAGGATAGTAGGGAACGGAAATGGACGAACCTTGTAAAACTGCACAATTTCTTGTCGATGGAGTGGCAAAAACGGAGAAAATTTGGAAATAAGAGGAAAACGACTTACGAAAGTAAAGTTTTTCTGCTATTATAGTAATAGATGTCAAGAAATGATCAAATTTTAGAAAGAGAGGAGTAAAATGTTTAAAGTTGGTGAGTATGTCGTTTATGGAATGAATGGTGTGTGCAGAGTGGAAGAAATCGGACCGATGCCTTTGAGTGGAATGGACAGTGATAAGATTTATTATACATTGTTACCGCTTTATACAAAGGGAAGTACGGTGTTTACTCCGGTAGATAATAAGAAGGTTAAGATCCGCTCGGTAATTAGTAAGAAGCAGGCATTAGAATTGATGGACGAGATGCCGGATGTAGAAGAGATTGAAGTTGTGGATGATAAGAAACGGGAACTGGCATACAAAGAGGCATTGAAGTCTTGTGATTGCCGGGAATGGATGCGGATTATCAATACTGTGTACAAGCGGAAGGAAGAACGTCAGGCACAGGGAAAGAAGATGTCGGCGTGCGATGAGAGATATCTGAAGCAGGCACAGGATAGTTTGTTTGGTGAATTTGCGATCAGTCTCAGAATTGAGAAGAATGAAGTAGAAGATTATATGATGCAACGTACCAATTTAAAAGAGATGGCGTCAGCATCATAAGAGAATACAGAAGATGCATGGAAAAAGACGAATTCGTTCGTCTTTTTTTATGCGTAATATAGGAATCCTATTCCGAATTCAAAAAAGGTTGACTTTATCGTTGTGGATGTATTAAGGTCAATAGAAGGTGATATGCATCTGAGCGTATCATTGAGGATTATAACAAGAAAAAGAGGTTTAGCGTATGGAACATTGGTGGAAAAATAGTGTAGTATATCAGATATATCCGAGAAGTTTTAAGGACAGTAATGGAGATGGAATTGGAGATCTTCCGGGTATTATAGAGAAGTTGGATTATCTGGAAAAATTAGGAGTCGATGCACTCTGGCTTTGTCCGGTATGCAAGTCGCCAAATGATGACAATGGATATGACATAAGCGATTATCGTGATATTATGGACGAGTTTGGAACTATGGAAGATATGGAGTGTTTGATTGCAGAAGCGGACAGGCGAGGAATCCGTATTATTATGGACATGGTATTTAATCATACTTCGGATGAACACAAGTGGTTTGTGGAAGCTCGTAGTAGCAAAGACAATCCGTATCGGGATTATTACATTTTCAAAGATAATACAGATGGAACATTGCCAAATGATATGGTTTCTACGTTTTCGGGAAGTGCGTGGGAGTATGATGAGACAACGGATTCCTATTATCTGCATATCTTTAGCAAAAAGCAGCCGGATCTTAATTATGCGAATCCTAAAGTACGGCAGGAGATGATCGATATCCTGAATTTCTGGATTGACAAAGGAGTCGGTGGTTTTCGTTTAGATGTCATTGAATTGCTTGGCAAGATTCCAGAAAAAAAGATTACTGCGAATGGACCGCATTTACATGAATATATTCATGAGATGTATGAACAGGCATTTTCCAGAAAAGATCTGATGACGGTTGGTGAATGTTGGTGTGCAGATGAAGAGATTGGTAAGTTATACAGCAATCCGGAACGTGAAGAATTATCCATGATCTTTCAGTTTGAACATATGTCATTGGATGAAGTACCGGGCAAGGGAAAATGGTATTTAAAACCGTTGGTGTTAGCGGATCTGAAACGTGTTATGAACAGATGGCAGCTGGCATTTCACGGCGATGGATGGAACAGTCTGTTCTGGAACAATCATGATCTGCCAAGAATTGTATCCCGGTTTGGAGACGACAGTACATACCGCGTGGAAAGTGCGAAGATGTTGGCCACACTGCTGCATGGTATGAAGGGAACACCTTATATTTATCAAGGTGAAGAACTTGGTATGACGAATATTCATTTGGATACGATTGACGAATATGAGGATATTGAGACGCTTAATATGTACAAAGAACGGATTGAAAAGGGAGAAAGTCATGAGGACATTATGACAAGTATCTATGCGAAAAGCAGAGATAATGCAAGAACGCCGATGCAGTGGAATGATACGAAGCATGCAGGGTTTACAACCGGCACACCATGGTTTACAGTTAACCCGAATTATGAGAATATCAACGCAGCAAATGCGTTGAAGAATCCGGACTCCATCTTCTACCATTATCAGAAACTGATTGCGTTGCGGAAAGAAAGAGAAATATTGACAGACGGTGATTTCCGTATGTTGTGTATGGAACATCCGGATGTGTTTGCATATGAAAGAACCTGGAAGGGTGAGACAATGTTAGTGGTTTGTAATTTTTACGGAAAGAATACGCAGGTGTCGTTCGAATCAGAATTACAGAACAAGCTGCCGGGAAAGATTGTGTTATCCAATTATCCGGATAGCAGTGAGGACTACCGGGTATTGAATCTGCGTCCATATGAAGCTGTCTTATATGAAATTGGATAACTTCTTATGTTAGAAAGAAGGTGGCGGAATACATTACATAGGAAGTGAATAGCAAGATTCCACAAAAAAGAGATGGAAAACAAGAAGATAACAGCTCTTAATATTTGTATAAATAATGGTTGTGTGGTACAATAAAGTCTGTTGGCTGCGTCAGCGGCTATGGGAAAGGCAGATATGAGATGAGAAGAAAGAGACGTAGAAACAGACGGGATCAATTTGGAATATATGAAATGCCGGAATATCGTCCGGTAAAAAGAAAGAAAAAGAAAAAACCACTTACCTTGAAGGGTGTCTTCAAATTATTTGTTGTGCTGATTCTCTTAATTGTGGTGGTGTATGGAGTTTCATTTGGAATCAAATACAGTATGCGGAACAAAGCATTGTCATTGTATGAAAAAGAGGATTACACGGCGGCTGTGGATCTGTTTAAGGAGGCATTGAAGCCGGGACTGCCGTTGTTGGAATCATTTGATAATGATGTACGATTTTATCTGGCGGATTGTTATGTCAATATGGGTGAATATGGATTGGCATGTCATGAATATAGCAAGATCCGGGTGTGGTCTGATAAAAAAGATACACAGTTGGATTATCTGGCAAATGTGGCATACGGGTTACAGCTATATGAATGGAAGGATTACAGACAGGCACTTCCAATCCTGTTGCAGGCATACGAGGATGGATATAGTGATCTGGTACTATATGTCGGCAGTTGTTACGGACAGACCGGAGATCTGGAGAATATGCAGATCTATTATGATGTATTTTTACAGAAGAATGCCATGAACAGTTTTATGTACGCACAGTATGCGGCAATTGCGTTGGATGAAGATAAGATGGATGAGGCACTTTCTTATATAGAGGCAGGCAAGCAATTAGAAGATCAATCCAATATAAAGGAAGTATTATTTGACGAGATCGTATATTATGAGAAACTGAAAGATTATAATACGGCTTATGACAAGGCCAAAGCCTTTGTAGAGGCTTATCCGACAGATGTAGATGGCAAGAATGAGTATGATATATTGTATACCAGACAAACAGAGTCGAAGCAGGAATAACGGAGGTATTTTGTGACCAGATTTTATGAGAACGGGACAGAGCAGGAAAAGGTAATTCTTGTTTCTGTATATGAAAAAGGCAGATTTCAGGATGAGGAATCATTGAAAGAATTAGAAGAGCTTACGAAGACCGCAGGAGCAGTATGTGTGGGAACCCTTACGCAGAATCTGGAAGCTCCGAATCCGGTGACTTATCTTGGAGCGGGCAAATTAGAAGAACTACGTACAATGCTTGTGGCATATCATGCTACAGGCATTGTTTGCGATACAGAACTTACACCGGTTCAGATGAAGAATCTTTCGCAGATCTTAGACATTAAGATTATGGATCGGACAATGATCATATTGGATATCTTTGCGGCAAGAGCCAATACCAGAGAAGGAAAGATCCAGGTCGAATTAGCACAGTTGAAGTATAATGCTACTATGTTGGTGGGACTTCGACCATCACTCTCAAGATTAGGAGGCGGAATTGGAACAAGGGGACCGGGTGAAAAGAAATTAGAGATGGATCGTCGTTTGATCCGCGAACAGATATCCAAATTAAAAAGAGATTTGGAACAGGTAAAACAGCATCGTGCCACGCAGCGCAAACAGCGGAGTGAGGGGAGTTATCCGGTTGTGTGTATTGTGGGATACACTAACGCGGGTAAATCTACGCTGCTGAATCATCTGACACAGGCAGATGTGTTAGAAGAAGATAAATTGTTTGCCACGCTCGATCCTACAACAAGAACATTGAAAATGCCAAATGGACAGACAGTTTTGCTGACAGATACCGTTGGTTTCATTTCCAAACTGCCGCATCATCTGATTCAGGCATTTCGTTCTACATTAGAGGAGGCAAAATACAGTGATCTGATCTTACATGTGGTGGATGCTTCCAATCCTGAGATGGATCGTCAGATGTTTGCAGTCTATGAGACACTGCGACAGCTAGAGATAGGGGATAAGCCTGTTATTACGGTATTTAATAAGATTGACCGGTTAGAAGATAAGCCGATTCTCAAAGACTTAAAGGCGGAGGCGACCGTTATGATCTCTGCAAAACAGGAGATTGGGTTTGATCATCTGTTTGATGCGGTTGAATATGTGGTTCGAAGTCATCAGGTTTACATTGAAAAGATTGTACCGTATAAGGATACAGCACGGTTGGCAAATGTCCGCAAATACGGGCAGTTATTAGAGGAAGAATACAAAGAAGATGGCATTCATATAAAAGCGTATGTACGTCGGCAGGAGGATATATGAACGTATTAAATGTGGAAAATGTATCAAAAGTATATGGCGATAAGGTATTATTGGATCAGGTTTGTCTTGGGATAAATGAAGGAGACAAATTGGGTGTGATCGGTGTCAATGGATGCGGGAAGAGTACATTTTTAAAGATGATTGCCGGAATCTCCGGAGTTGATAGCGGCAATATTATAAAGAGAAATCAGTCAAGTATCGCCTATCTGGCACAAACAATGGAATTTTCTATGGATGACACAGTAATGTCTTATGTGACAAAGGATAAAGTGAGCTCAAACCCTAATTGGAATATTGAGGCAGAGGCAAAGACAATCCTAAACCGGCTGCATATTTATGATCCGGAAGGAAGGCTTGCAACAATGTCCGGTGGAGAGCAGAAACGCGTAGCACTCGCAAGAACACTGCTTGCACCTGCGGATATTCTGGTTTTGGATGAGCCGACAAACCATTTGGACAGCGGCATGGTACGTTGGTTAGAAGAGTATCTGATAAAATACAAAGGAATTCTCATCATGGTGACACATGACCGATATTTTTTAGATCGTGTGACGAATAAGATCGTGGAGATTGATAAAGGAAAACTGTACACATACGAAGCAAATTATTCCGGCTTTTTGGAGTTGAAACAGGCAAGAATGGAGCAGGAAGCAGCAAGCTACCGGAAGGTACAGAGTGTGCTCCGGACAGAGATTGAGTGGGTGAGACGGGGAGCACAGGCACGGTCTACGAAGCAGAAGGCAAGATTGGAACGTTTTCAGGAAATGCAGACAATGAAAGCACCGGAACAGGATAAGCAGGTGGAGATGGATTCCGTTGCTTCCAGAATGGGTAAGAAGACGTTAGAGATCGATCATATATCCAAAAGTTATGGAGATAAAAAAATAATTTCGGATTTCACATATTATACAATTAGGAATGAGAGAATAGGGATCATAGGAGAGAATGGTTGTGGTAAGACAACCTTATTGAGAATCATATTGGGTTTAGAACCGGCGGATAGTGGAACGGTTACAATTGGAGAGACAATTAAGATCGGATATTTTTCACAGATGGTAGAAGATATGAATCCGGAAGAACGAGTGATTGATTATGTGAAAAATGTTGCGGAATATATTCGGACAAGCAAAGGAACAACAACTGCATCCCAGATGTGTGAACGTTTTTTGTTTGGACCGGAGACGCAATATAATCCAATCGGTAAACTATCAGGAGGTGAGCGCCGAAGGTTGTATCTGTTAAAGGTGTTGATGGGTGCACCGAATGTATTGATCCTGGATGAACCGACCAATGATTTAGATATTACAACACTTGCAATTTTAGAAGATTATTTAGATGCGTTTGAAGGAATTGTCATCACGGTATCGCATGACCGCTATTTTTTAGATCGTGTGGTGAATCGTATATTCGCATTTGAAGGAAATGGAATCATCACGCAGTATGAAGGAGGTTATACCGATTACTACGAAAAAGCACTGGCAAGCGGAAAGCTGGTGGATTCTATGGCTGCACCGGTGAAGGGAATGGACAGGGAGAAGAAACCGGACAGCCGCAGCACATGGAAGAATAACCGGGAAGAGAAGATAAAATTTACATATAAAGAGCAGCGGGAATATGAGACGATTGATGCGGATATTGCAGAGTTAGAGGAAAAGATAGCGGCAATTGATGTGGCAATGGGCGAGGCAGTCAGTGACTATAACAAACTAACGGAATTATCTACTGAAAAAGAAGAACTGGAACAACAATTGGAAGAGAAAATGGATCGCTGGGTATACCTGAATGATCTGGCGGAACGCATTGAAAATGCAAAATAGGCATTGTGTTATACCGAAAAACAATGTATTATGTAAATCAGAACAGAAAATTGGACATACAATGGATAGGAGTTGGGTGGATGTACCAGGAGAAGAGAAGAATCAGAAAAGGAATTATAATTTGGTTGCTAGTTGGAATTGGCATGTTTTTTTTGCCGGTGAAGGGAAATCAGGTAAGTGCTGCAACAACTTGTAAATCAGTAATTTCATATCCGGGCGAAACCAGAACAAAGGTTAACATAAGAAAAAAAGCCGGGGTAAGATACAAGAGTTATGGAATGGTCAATAAGAAAGAAAAAGTGATCATCCGTGGATATGTTACCAGTGGTGGAATGAAATGGTATAAATGTAAGACATATGTGAAAGGTAAGGTAAAAGAGGGTTATATCAGTGCCGCATATGTGAAACGGCAATCAAAGCCAAAGGGAATTGTGAATGAAAAGGTCAAGACAACAGTGAATGTCCGGAAAAAGGCAAAAACTTCCTCATCTGTGGTGGCAAAGATTGAAAAGGGTTCAGTCGTAACGGTAACAGGAATTAAGAAGGTATCTAATTCATCCTATTGGTACAAAGTGAAGGTGAAATATAAGAATAAAACAAAAACGGGATATATTTTGTCAAAGTATGTGACGGTATCCGGAGCGGTGTTGGGATCCAAGTCCAATACGGGTGATTCTACCCACGAAGTTTCAGAGAAAGAAGCGTATGTGAATGAGAAGGTATCGACAACCTTAAATGTCAGAAAATCAGCAAGTACCGGCAGCAGTGTTCTGGCGCGGATTCCAAGAGGAACGATTGTTTCAGTGATCGGAGAGAGTGGAAGCTGGTATAAGATCAGATTAACCTATATGGGAAAGACCATTACAGGTTATGTGGCAAAAGAATATATTACAATCAATAAGAAACCGGCAGATAATACGCCGGTAAGTAATGCCGAATTTTCAGCTATTTTATCTGCATTTCCGGAAAGTTACCGGGCAAGTTTGCAGGCTTTGCATAATACATACCCAAATTGGAGATTTCAGGCGGTGCTTACCAATCTTGATTGGAATACGGTGATTGCAAATGAGAGTGTGGTCGGAAGAAATGTTATGCAGAGTAATTATCCAAAAGGAACAGCGAGTCTGGCGCCATTTTCTTATTTGTCAACTGCATCCGGTGCATATAACTGGGGAAAAGATACATACACAGTCAAAGATGGAGTAAATTGGTATAGTGTCAATTCACAGGTAGTAGCACATTACATGGATCCTAGAAACTTCCTGAATGATACGGATATCTTTCAGTTTGAGACATTATCGTATGATGATTCACACAGTGTGGATGTTGTACAAAGTATTTTAAATAATACATTTATGAAGGGAAAATATAGTGTGAAAGACTCTGCTACCGGAAAGACGGTAAGTGGAAGTTATGCGCAGGCATTTATGGAAGCAGGTAAGAAATCTGGAGCAAATCCATATTTCCTGGCGGCACGTTGTAAGCAGGAAGTCGGAACGAAGGGTTCAAATTCTACCAGTGGTAATTATTCCGGATATAAAGGAATCTATAATTATTATAATATTGGTGCTTCTGATGGAACAAATGCAGTTGCGAAAGGACTTAGCTTTGCAAAGAGCGGTACAACGTATGAGAGACCTTGGACGAATCCATATAAGGCGATTGTTGGAGGGGCAGAATATATTGCAAAGAACTATATCAATATCGGACAGAATACATTGTATTTTCAGAAGTTTAATGTTGCACCGGCAAATAAAAACCAGTTGTATCTGCACCAGTATATGACAAATGTACAGGCACCGTACTCAGAAGGCAGAAGCACAAGAGCAGCATATCGGAACATTGGAGTATTGTCCAATACGATGATATTTAGTATACCAGTTTATAATAATATGCCGGCATCGGCATGTGCTTTACCTGCTGTTTCTGGTAATCCGAATCCGTATCTGTCATCCATTACAGTACAGAATGCAGCAAACACATCCGTAAAGGGTACGTTTAACACGCCGTTCGCATACAATGTATATAATTATACGGTGACAGTACCATCGAATGTAAGTCAGGTGCTTGTATCGGCAAGTGCAGTCAGCAAATATGCACAGAAGACGGATGGTGCAGGGAAGGTATATACATTGTCGGGAACATCTACAAAGATTGTGATAACAGGAATTGCACAGAATGGGGCAAGACAGCAGTATATTCTAAACATCATCAAACAGTAATTACCCTTGCACAGTGAAGTGAGGGATGATGTGTGAGGCACATGTGAAAGGTATAGAGAAAGCCATGTGGGTTTGCCTTTATGGTACGCAGGCACGTTTGCACTTATACTGCCTACGCAGCGGTG
>OLPV01001307.1_pt1 | contig 18727 bp, 10 predicted proteins | sample 1671961 | NCBI WGS metagenome assembly OLPV01 (sample SAMEA3136630, study PRJEB25190) | human gut metagenome | biome: human gut; feature: human-associated habitat; material: faeces | place: Austria | collected 2013
TCTTCGTCGCCAGCGCCCGCAAGGAGCTGGGCATCACCTCCATCGACGCGCTGAAAACCACCGTTCGCGCAGATTACACCCACCCGGAACTGACGTGGGCGAAGGGCAGCCGCCTGATTCTCATCACCGCGCATCGGCGGGAGAACCTTGGCGAAGCCATGCACCATATGTTCCGCGCGATTCGCCGCGTATTGACGGAGCACCCCGATGTCAAGGCGCTCTACCCGATTCACTTGAATCCAGTTGTTCGGCAGGAAGCGGCGGAAGAACTGTCCGGGCTGGAACGGCTGCACATTATCGAGCCGCTGGATGTGCTGGATTTCCACAATATCATGGCGCACAGCACGTTGATTCTGACCGATTCCGGCGGTATTCAGGAGGAAGCGCCCGGTCTGGGCAAGCCTGTTTTGGTCATGCGCGACACGACCGAGCGCCCGGAAGGCGTTGCGGCGGGTACGCTCAAGCTCGTCGGCACGTCGGAAGAGACGATTTACCGCGAGTTTACGCGTCTGCTGGATGACCCGGCGGCTTACGCGGCGACGGACACGCCTGCGAACGGATTGCGGATATTCTGTGTGAATAAACCGCGCTGGGCGCACATACAATCATCGTCGAAACATGGGGAGGAGCGTTCCGGATGAAAAAACAGTCATACCAACGCATCCTCGCTGTGCTGATCAGCCTGATGATTCTGCTGACGGCGGGCATGGCCATCGTCGGTGCCGGACTGCTGCAAACCCGCGAGGATTCGCCGGACATTCTGCCGGAAGCGACGGCTACCGCGGATTCGGGCGATCTGCTGATGTCCTCCGACCTTGCACCCGACCCGGCAAAGTGGTTTCTGCCCTATGACGGAGATTTGACCGACGCGGACGGAAATCCGGTGCGCCTATCCGCCCTGCGCGGACAAACGACCATCCTGCTGTTTTGGTCAAGCTGGTGTCCGGACTGCCATGGATACTTGGCGGGCGACTTTGGGGCGGCGGTACAGGCCGCACAAGCGGCGGGAGCGCAAGTCGTCCTTGTCTGCCGAGAGGGGATTCGCGGCGACACACGCGAGAAGGCGGAAGCAGAATTGACGGAATGCGGCATTACAGGCATTCCACTGTACATGGATGCGGACGCGGCGTTCTTTCACACGCTGGGACTGCGGAGCGTGCCGTCTCTGGCGGTTTTCGATTCGCAGGGGCAGCTGCTTCGCGCAACGGCGGATATGCCGAATGCGGATGAAATGGCGCAGCTGCTGGACGCGGCACAGCATCCGGCACAGCAGACGCTCGCGTTTCTGAAACGGCTGATGCAGGCGGATGGGGCGATTCCATCCACCTATACGCTGTCCGGCGGCGAGGTTCATCCGGGCGATACTGTGCTTTCCGAGACGATGGGGCAGACCATGCTCTATGCGGCGCAAACGGAGGATGCGGCGCTCTTCTCCGATGCCTGGCGTTATGTCCGTGACAAAATGACCGTCGGCGGCTTAACTGTCTGGCGGATTCAGGCAGGCGAAAAAGCGGCGGCTAATGCGTCGCTGGATGATCTGCGCATTCTCCGCGCGCTGATGGAAGCGGATGCGGTATGGGACGGCTACGAGCGTGAAATCCGCGAACGGGCGGCGGCGCTGTACACTGCCTGCGTAGTGGATGATGCGCTGGTCAGCTTTGCGAACGTCGATGGTTCGGGGCGCGGCGATAGTGTCACCCTGTGCTATCTGGATGTGCAGACGATGCGCGCCTTATCCGCCTATGATGTCCGATGGACAGCCGTCGCGAACCGCAGCGAAGCCATATTGACTGATTCGCGCGCGCTCATGAGCAGCGAACTCCCGCTCTACCGTGCCTCCTATACCCTGGCAAAGGATATGTTCAGCAATGCGGCGGCGCAGATGACCGAAGCGGCGCTGACGATCCTGCACGCGGCGCAAATCAGCGCGGCAGGGGAGCAGACGCTGGATTGGCTGGATGCGCAGCTTGGCGCAGGCGCGATTTATGCGCAGTACGCGTCAAACGGGCAGGTCGGCTATGGATTCCGCTATGAAGCGATTGGATCGTATGCCGTCCTGGCACAGGTCGGTGCCGTCAGCGGGCACACGGAGCTTGCGCGGCTGTCGCTGGCGAAACTGGAGAACCGCCGCGTTGCGACGGGGACATTCGCGGGCGCTTATGGCAGCATCAAAGGCGAAACATCCTATACATTTGATGAATTGGAAGCTCTTTTTGCGCTCATGGCCATGAAGCCGTAACGCAGGAAAGGAGAGTGCAGTGTGCGCGCGATTGCGTGGCTGATTGTGAAACTCAGCGGCTTGTTTGTCAAGCTGTACCACCTGATTTTGAACGCCATCCGCCGGTTTGACCGCGCGATGCGCAAGCGCTACCGCCCGAAGCACCTTGCCCTGATGGTGGTGCTGGTGATTGCGATTACAGCGTCGATTACACTTTTTGTTCCGCCGTATCTGGGACTGTCCAACGACGGCAGCTTTGCCGCTGTGTTGGCGGATACCGGGCTGTCCCGGCTTGACCCGTCTGATACAAGCGCTTTCTTCAACTATTATGAGCGTGTCTATAATGTCGGCTCGTCCGCGCTTCCGACCGGTACAACGCCGCTAATTCAGCGGATACTGGTGCGCACGGCGGTCGTCATCGACGAACTGGTGACGCATGACGGGCTGTTTGACATGCGCTTCCTCGCGGCAATCTATCTGCTGATTTACATCCTGCTTCTCATCCCGATGCTCTCCAAGCTGCTGGGACGCGTCAAAGTCTACTCCGAGGGGCTGTTTATCGCGGTTTTTGCTGTGCTAATTTTCGGCGATACCGCCATGATAACCCGCTTTGCCTCTTTTTACACGCAGCCCATTGAGCTGATTTTGATGGTTGCCTTGGCGAACTGCGTCCTGCAGATTCCGGAAAGCCTGAACCGCTTTCTGCCGCAGATTGGGCTTGCCGTCACGGTCATCCTGATGATGGCGGTCAACCAGTACTGCGCGCTGATGGGCATCGTCTTTTCTGTTGCGTACTGGATGCTCATGCGTCACAAAGCGGATGCGCTTCATAAGGGGCTGTATTCGCTCCTTGCAGTGCTGCTGTGCGTCGTCAGCGTCATGCAGACGGGCGATATGGTCAACAACCAGACGGTTAACGAGAAGTACGACCAAATGACGCGCGGCGTTCTCTTTGAGGCGACTGACCCGGAAAAAGCACTGGCGCAGTTCGGCATTGAGGCGCGGTATTCCGTGCTGACGGACACGTATTCCACGCAGAGCTACCCCGTTGTGCTGCCGGAAAGCGGCGCGCTGGATGAGGGCTTCCTTGATCATTACACGACGGCGGACGTGACGCTGTATTACCTGCGCCATCCGATTCAATTGCTGGGGCTGTTTGAGGTCGGCGTGCGCAACGCGTTCTTCACGCGAACGGATTATTCCGGCAACTACGAGCAGTCCAGCGGAATGCCCGCGCGGGCAAAGGCGCTGTTCCTCTCTATCTGGTCAACGTTCAAGGAGCGTTCCGCCCCGCAAACGGCGGCGTCGCTGCTCCTGCTGGTCGTCGCCTTCCTCTTCTTCCGCCGTAAAGCGGACGAAAAGCTGGAATCCGGCAGGGAAGCCGCCAGTGTCTACACCATGCTCAGCGTGCTGCTTTTCGCGGCGGTCACTGTCGAACTGATGACGGTCGTCATCCTCAGCGGCGATAGTCTGCTGCTGCGCCAGAGCTTCCTGATGGGCTGTCTGATTGACCTGCTGGCGATTATGGCGTGCACTGAGGGACTCCACCGACTGAAAATTATTGAAACGGACGGGCAATGAAGGAGGCTGCCATGAAAAACGAAACGCAATCGGCACTGGTAGCGCGGGACGCGGCTATCATTTTGCTGCTGATCTGGGCGTTTATGCAGGCGCTGCTGATGATTTGGGCACCTGCGGATACGCAGACGACGTATTTGCTGCTGCTGTTCCTGATGGATATTGCTGTGCTGTGCGGCTTTATGGATCGCGTCAACACCGGCACGGCGCTTGCGGCGACGATTACCTGCGGCTGGGTGGCGTATAAGCTGTATTCTTTTTATGCCGTGGGCGAAACGGTGTACTTGACAGACTATTTTGTGACTGTACTGCCACTGCTGGGATCGGGCGCGGCGGCGCTCTTCTCCCGCAGTATGCGCCACGTCAATGCTGAGAACAAGCTGCTGCGCCGTCAGGTGGATGAACAGGTGCTGGTGGACGATGTGACGGAGCTGTACAACCTGCGCGCCATGTACCGCGATGCGCAGATGATGACAGGCTACTGCGTCCGCAACCATCTGCCGATTTCGCTGATGATTATCCAGATGCGCTACGAAAGTGAACTGCACGGGATGCTGTCCCACAGCCGCTATATCCAACTGCGTAAGCGGCTGGCGGAACTGGTGATGGACAGCGTGCGCGTAGAGGATAAGGTCTATTGCATTGACGAACATGGCACGATGGCGATTTTGCTGACCTCCAATGAGGCAAACAGCGCCTATGTCCGCAGCCGTATTATTGCAGCGGTGACGAAGGAGGATGCTTTTGACGGCATTCTGGAGCGCGGGACGCACATGGATCTGCGCTTTGCCTGCAAGGAGTACGACGAGCATTTCGGCAAGGATATGATGGCGTTCAAGAAAGCTGTTGAGAGCGAGCTGGCGTATGATGTGTAAGGCGAAAGCGTGGGTACTGGCGCTGACGGCGGGGCTGCTGCTTCTGCTGATACCCGCACAGGCGCGCGCGGATGTGACCCGTCTGCTGATTTTGAACGACGAGCAGACAAGTGAGACGAGCGCAGCGGCGACGGACGTCCTGCGGCGATTCGCACTCTACTCCAGCTGGACATGCACGTTTGCCAGCAGCGAGGATGTGCCGGACACCGACGGGTACACCGCCGTCATCATCTGCACCGACCCGAATCGGGCGCTGAATGCGTCGGTGGCGCTGGCGATTCAGGAGAGCAAACTGCCCGTTTTCGTCATCGGCGCGGGCGGCTTGGCCGAGCTGACGAAAACGCAGGTACATGAAGGTTCGCTGACATTGCGTTTGCAGACGCAGGCAAATGCCGCGAACGATATGCTGCTTTCCGGCAATTCGCTTCTGCTGATGAAGAAAAGCGGCGAATCGCTCGGCGGACAGATTTTCGTCGGTGCGCAGGCATTCCCGCTTTGCCAAACGGCGGGAAGCATCACCCATTTGGCGTATTTTGACCCGTCGCAGGAAGCGCAGTGCGCGTTCCTCTCAACGCTGCTGCAAACGTGGCTGTGGCCCTACAAGAATTCCCCGACCGCGTACGGGCAGTATCTCGTGCTTGACCGCATTTATCCGTTTGCCGACCCGGAGCGGCTGCTGTCGCTGGTGGAGATGCTTGAGACGGAAAATGTGCCGTACGTCCTGTGTGTCATGCCGATTTACGCCAATGCCGATTATCCGGCAATGAAGCGTTTCTGTGAGGTGCTGCGGTATGCGCAGAGCCGCGGCGCGGGCATTGTGATGCACGTTCCGCAGGTGACGCTGGTGAACGTGACGGTGGAGGACTTGCAGGAGAATATCGCCAATGCGTATTCCGCCTATTCGCGCTATGGCGTCTACCCGCTGGCGATTGAAGCGCCGGATGTGTGGCTGATGAGCGAAAAGGGGCAGGATGTCCTGCGCGGCTGGCGAACGGTGTTCCTCTTCCAATCGGATGAAGCGCTTTTCGGCGAGAAGCAGGCGGAGAACACGGCGCTGCGCGATGGCCACCAAATCGTCGCGCCTGCCTACGCTGACGCGACCGCCTTCACCAATGCCTACGCACAGGCGATTTACCTTGACCCGTCAGAGGATATCGAGACGCTCCGGACGCAGGTCAATCGGCTGAAGAACTCCCGCACAGCGCTCAAGAAGCTTTCAGATGTGGAAGGTATCGTCTATGCGGGCGACCTGTATGTGCATTTTTATCCGGCGGATGGGCTGTATGTCAACGGACAGGCAGCGTCGCTTGTCTATCAGCGCTTCAATTACGACGAGGACTACGTCTACGACCGTGGCTTTGTGCAGTATATGACAGAGCAGATTCAGGCGAGCAACAAGCTGATTCTGGCGTTTGTGGTCGTAGCGTGCACGATTTTCATTGTCGGGATGATTATTTCCCGGCGGACGACGCGACGGCAGCTGCTGGGCAACCATACGCACGCGAAAGACGAGCAGGAGGGGGTGAATCTGCATGACGGCGGCTGATTATTTGATGCTGATTTCGATGGTCTGCATCTGGGCGCTGATGGCGATTAACGTCTTTCTGTCCGTCGGCGGATTCCTGTATTACCATCAGTGCAGCAAAACGGACGGGCATGTGCCGATTGACGAGTACCCATTCGTGTCGATAATGGTGCCGGCGCACAACGAGAGCGTCGTCATCCGGCGCACCGTCCGCGCCCTGCTCAACTTCGACTACCCGCACGACCGCTACGAAATCATCGTCATCAACGACAACTCTACCGATGACACCGCAAATGTGCTCAAGCAGATTCAGGCGGCGAATCCCGACCGCAACTTGATTGTCGTCAATACGGATAACGTTGTCGGCGGGAAAGGGAAGTCTAATGCGCTGAACATCGGCTATTCGGTAGCAAAAGGCAGCGTGTTTGCGATTTACGATGCGGACAACACGCCCGAACCGCAAGCGCTGCGCATTCTGGTGGAGAACCTGATGAGCGATTCGTCGCTGGGCGCGGTCATCGGCAAATTCCGCACACGCAATCGAAACGCTTCGCTGCTCACGCGCTTTGTCAACATCGAGACGCTGGCGCACCAGTGCATGAATCAGGCGGGGCGATGGTTCTACTTCGGGCTGTGCACCATTCCGGGCACGAACTTCGTCATGCACCGCCACATCATTGAGGAAATTGGCGGCTGGGATCCGGACGCGCTGTCGGAGGACACGGAAATCAGCTTCCGCATCTACCGCATGGGCTACAAAATCAAACTTGTGCCGCAGGCGGTGACGTGGGAGCAGGAGCCGTTTCGCCTGGGGATTTGGTTCAAGCAGCGTACCCGCTGGGCGATGGGTAACCTGTATGTGCTGATGAACAATTTCAAGTATATTTTTGATCCGTCCGGCGGCAAAATGCGCATGGATGTGCTGTACTACGCGCTGGTGTATATCCTGATGGCGTTCACGCTCGTCTGCTCGGACACCATGTTCGTTCTGGGTGTGCTGGGGTACAGCCATGTGTCGCTGGGCGGCTTGTCCACGATGGTGTGGGTGATGGCGTGCGCGCTGTTCGAGTGCAACGTCATGCTGACGCTGGCGCAGGAGAAGAATGAGTTCAATCTGCAATCGGCGGCGCTGGTTCTGCTGATGCTGTTTACCTACTCGAAACTGTGGGTGGTTGTTGTCCTCCGAGCCATGTGGATGACGGTGAAGAAAATCGTCAGCAAAACGGATTACACTTGGTATAAGACCGAACGTTCCGCAGACTAATCAGAAGGGATGGATTGAGAACGATGAACACACGCTATTTCACAAGCCGTCTGCTGGCTTTGATGCTCGCAGCGCTGCTGGTTTTCTCCTGCGCTGCGGCGGAGGAAACCGAAATTCCCAGCGGTGTGGTGGACAATTTTGTCCAGAGTGAAATTGAAAAGCAGCAATCTGCCAGTGACGCAACGGCATTTGAGGCAGGCGCGGCGGCAGGGGAGTATTATGCTGATTTCACCTTCGGCGGCGTGCAGACACTCAGCGGCATTACGACGACGCTGAGCCTGTACGCAAATCTGCCGAAGTACGCCAAGCCCGTCAGCGCCGTGCTGCGCCTGAGCTACACCGCATCCGACCTGATTCTGACGGACATTTCCTCCCTGACGTACTATATGAACGGCACGCCGTTCGGCTCGTCGAAGATTGTCGCGCGTTCCGACGGCGCGCAGACCGTGCTGTATGTGAGCGTCCCGGTGGAGCTGCTTACGACGGGCTATAATCTGCTCGAAATTCTCTCGTATGTCCGCCTGACGGACGACGAAGGCTGCCGCGACGACTACAATGGCGCGAACTGGGTCAAAATCGCGGACACGACCTGCCTGCGTATCTACTACGAGATTTCCGACGATGCGGATGAGCTGTACATGTACCCGTACCCCTTCATTTCGCTGATGAATCCCGACGGCGCGGAGAGTGTGGTTGCCGTCAGCGACGCGGCGGACGAAGCCGAGCTGACCGCCGCCATGATGCTGATGGCGGGCATGGGCAACAGTCTGTCTGCCAAAAACGCCATGACGCTGTGCCGCCTGTCGGACGCGAAAAGCGAAAACGTGCTGTATGTGGGACTGAAGAAGAACACGCCGGAGTATCTGCTGTCTCTGCTGACGCAAAGCGTTCCTGCAACGGGCGCACTGGTGCAGCGCGCGACGGATGGCGACACATCGTATCTGCTGATTGTCGCGGAGGAAGAAGCCGCGCTCAGCGAAGCCGCCGCGCTGCTCAGCGACACATCCCGCGTGGCGCAGCTCCACACATCGCAGACCTACGTTTCCGTCGGCGAAGCGCAGCAGTATGCCCTCGCGTCGGAAACGTCCGGGCTGACGCTTGCGGGGCAGTACACCATTAAGGACATTTCCGGCAACGGCATCAGCTTCTCCGGCCCCTTCACGCAGAAGATGACGATTTATCTGCCCGTCGCGAAGGACTATGTGCTGTCCAGCGAAAGCCGCTTCTCTTTCGACATTCGGTACAGTGAGAATCTGGACTTCGACCGCAGCCTCGTCACGTTCTACTGGGGCACGAGCATTCCGCTGTATTCCCACAAGCTGACCAAAGAGGGCGCAACGGGCGAAACGCTGACCTTCTCCGTCCCGGCAGACGCCATCGGGGAGGCAGGCAGCAGCATTACCGTTGTGTTTGACCTCGAAATCAAGGATTTGGACTGTACCGTGCGGTCGATGAACACGCCGTGGGCGTATATCGCGGCGAACTCGTCACTGTACCTGCCGGCGGGCGAAAACACAACGCTGAATCTGGCAAATCTGCCGGCGCCGTTCCAGCGCGCAAGCCGCATGAACAACGTTGTGATGATCCTCAGCGACGACGCGACGCAGACGGAATTGACGCTCGCGGGGCGCATCATGGCGATGCTCGGCGCGGGCAGCACGCCCTATGGCTTGCTGAAAGTCATCCGCGCGGAGAATTTCCAAGCAGCCGCCCACGGCAACAGCAACCTGATTGTCGTCGGTCTGTCCGACCGAAACAGCGTCTTCAAACAGATCAATCCTTACCTGCATTTCCAGTACACGGACGATATGACCAGCCTTGCCGAAAGCACGAAGCTGGTGATGACGGTGGATTATGCCCACGAAGCCAGCGTGCTCCAGCTGATGAAATCCCCCTACAACGAGACGATGGCGCTGCTGACTGCTTCCGCCGCGACCGAAGCAGGCTTGCAGAACCTGATGGCGCGCTTGAGCACGGAAAAGAACCGCTGGTCGCTGGGCAAGGAAGCGCTGGTGGTGGATGGCTACGGCGGCGCATCCAGCTATCAGTTCACCGTGTCCACAGCGCTGACGCAAAACGCGGAAAAGCCGTCGTTCGCGGATGTTATCGTGCAGAATCGTGAGCCGATGACGCTGCTGCTGGTCGGCATGGGCTGCATGTTGGTGCTGCTGCTTGCTGCGGTGCTGCTGCTCGTGCGTATTCACCACCGCAGAAAGTACGACGATAAGTAACCTGATTTTCGGCGAGGCGGAGGAAGGAGACAAAGGCTCATGCTGTTCAACTCCATTGAATTTCTGCTGTTTTTCCCGGCAGTCGTGCTCTTGTACTACGCGATTCCGGGCAAACTGCGCGTCTTTTGGATTCTTCTGACGTCTTACCTGTTCTACATGAACTGGAATCCGGCGTATGCGCTGCTGCTGCTTTTCTCCACGGCGGTCACGTTCCTTTTCGGCTTGCTGATCGGGAAAAGGCGTACCAAGGAGAAAGCAGCGGCAGAGGCAGGACGCCCGATTCACCAGCTTTCCAAGGTCTGGGTCGGCGTGTCCTTCGCCGTCAACCTCGCGATTCTCTTCTTCTACAAGTATTTCGACTTTACCGTCGATAACCTCAACGTTATTCGCGGGTGGATGGGTCTTGCGCCTGTCACACCCGGTTTTGACGTGCTGCTGCCCGTCGGCATCTCGTTCTACATCTTTCAGGCGCTGTCGTATGTCGTTGATGTTTACCGCGGTGACGTGCGCATGGAGACGAATTTCATCAAGTATGCGGCGTTCGTCAGCTTCTTCCCGCAGCTGGTCGCCGGGCCGATTGAGCGTTCGACCAACCTCCTGACGCAGTTCGACACGCCGCATAAGCTGGAATACGATAACGTCCGCGACGGTCTGCTTCGGATGGTCTGGGGCTTCTTCCTCAAAATCGTCATTGCTGACCGCGCCGCGATTCTGGTCAATCAGGTGTTCAATTACTGCAATTACTACGAAGGCCCGACCGTGCTGATTGCGGCGGTTCTCTTCGCGTTTCAGGTTTACGGTGACTTCGCGGGCTATTCCAATATCGCCATCGGTGCGGCGCAGGTCATGGGCTTTAAGCTGATGAAGAACTTTGAGCGCCCGTATCTCGCTGTGTCCGTATCGGACTTCTGGCGGCGCTGGCATATCTCGCTCAGCACATGGTTCCGCGATTACTTATACATTCTGCTGGGCGGCAACCGCAAGGGGACGGTGCGCAAGTACATCAACCAGATGATAGTCATGCTCGTGTCGGGCTTGTGGCACGGCGCGGCGTGGAATTACGTCATCTGGGGGGGTATCAATGGGCTGTATCAGGTGGCGGGCGGCATCACGAAGCCCTTCCGCCGCCGCATCCAGCAGAAAACCGGCGCGCGCACGAACACGTTGAGCTGGCGCATCGGGCAGGTGCTGACGACGTTTGTGCTGATTGACCTGTCATGGATTTTCTTCCGCGCGAACAGCCTCGGTGACGCCATGCACCTCCTGTCGAGCCTCTTCCGCGGCTGGAACACCAATATCTTCTTCGACGGCAGCCTGCTGAAACTGGGGCTTGACCAGACGGAGTGGCTTGTGCTGCTGGGTGCGCTGCTGATTCTGCTGGCGGTCAGCCTGATGCAGGAAAAGGGCGTGTCCGTGCTGGAAGCAGTCAAGCGGCAGCAGCTTTGGTTCCGCTGGCTGATTTACCTCGCGGCGATTTTCGTCGTTCTGCTGACGGGCATCTACGGCCCCGGCTTTGCGGCATCGTCGTTCATCTACTTCCAATTCTGACGAAGGGAGCGCGGAAAGAATGAAAAAGCTGATTCAAAAAGCCGTCAAGGTTCTCGCCTTCCTTCTGGTGTTGGCGCTGTGCTATGGACTGATGGATCAGGTGCTGAAAATCAAGACGGATGACATGGTGTCGATGGTCAAGCTGCGTCAGCTGCCGCCGGACACGGTGGATGTGCTGCTTGTCGGGTCGTCGCATATCGGGACAAATGTTGATAATCAGCAGATTTTCGATGAATATGGTATTTCAAGTTACAATTTGTGGGTTGGCATGCAACCGATCTGGAATACTTACTATTGCTTGAAAGAAGCGCTGTCAGCACAAAGCCCGCAGATTGTGATTGCTGAAGTGTACTTAAGCACGACAACAATGGACTATTCGCCGAAAGAAACGGCAATAAAAAATGTTGAATTGCTGAACTTTGGAATCAACAAAATTCAAGCGGCTTTTACTTCTTACGAAAAGTGGACGGATGCCGTAGAAGCCTTGTGGGGATTGCCGTACTATCATGAACGGTATGATGATTTAACTATTGCGGATTTTGTGCAGGAAAATGATTTGTCGCTTCCTGCGCCGAGACGCCCGGAGGGTGGCGTGGCTATCCTAAAAATGCTGGATTATGCTTCCATTACAGATAAACTTCCGATTACTGAAAAAAACGAACAGTATTTGCGAAAAATTATTGATTTGTGCAAGCAAAAGAACATTACGCTAATATTGATGGCTGCGCCGTTTGAAGCGACAGAAGAAGCTGCTATGCGGCTGAACACTGTTGCAGAAATTGCCAAAGAAGAAGGCGTACCGTTCCTCAACTATGTGAAGGAATGGGATAGCCTTGGGATGGACGCAAACACTGACTTTTACGATGGCGGTCACTTCAATAATCAGGGTATTGTTAAGTTTTCCCGCATTGTGGGACAGTATTTATCACAGAATTATTCTTTGCGTGATTGTAGAAAAATTGAAGGATTTATATGGAATGCTTCGCAGACAACTGCTGATAAAAACAAAGCAGAGTTTACCTTAAGCAATCAGTTCTCTGGTGATGGTGTTTCTGAATACTATGATACAAAGATTAAACTCTATGAAAATCGTTATAGTTCATGGACAATATTGACCCAAATTGGTCTGCCCTTGCCAGACACGGATGAAGGGCAGGTCGTTATGGCTTGCTTTGATGAGCAAAATGGCGAGAATTATCGTGGATTGCTGATTCGCGGTGAAGGCAATGCGCTCCAAGTGATATTGGGGAACAATCGTACATTCATGCTGCCACTTTTGCATGGTGATTCCGCTACGCTTGCTATCACCAAGGACAATGAACGATATTCTATTTATCTAAATGGTGAAAAACTCTATGAGAATGAGCAGCTTCCCTGCGATGCCTATTCCGGCACGCTGCTCCTCGGCTGCGAAGAGCTTTCCCCCGGCGGAGAGAAGTTCCGCTTCTCGCCCACGCGCGTGCTGAACCTCGAAGTCTATGACAGCGTGCTGACGGAAAGCGAAATCCTTGCGTGGCAGCCGGAAGACCTGCCCGAAGCGCCCAAGCCGCTCGGCATCGGCGTGAAGGACGCGGCGGAAGTCTACACGCTTCCGGAGCAGTTCGTCGGCGGCGACGAAACGTATCGTCAGGCGTCGTATCTCGATACGCAGACACAGCTGTTTGCCTCCACTGCGACGCGCTTCACCCTGCTGACCAGCGTCACGCCGAGTGAAAATCCCGGCAATGGCGTGTTCCTGTCCTGCTTCGACGAGAATGCCAAGAACTATCGCGGTCTGCTGATCCGCCAGCTGGACAACGCGCAGATCAACATCGTTTTCGGTCAGAATGTCGGCGTGACTGTGCCGGGCGAATTTGACCGCGAAATGCATATCGCCATCGTCAAGGACGGCGCAAGCTACCGCATCTATGCGGACGGTCTGCTCGTCGCCGAAGCCGAATCGCCTGCGGATAGCTATGACGGCACGCTGCTCATCGGCGCCCAGCGCGACGCGGACGGCAATATCTTCCGCATCAGCCAGACGCGGGTGAACCACCTGTCCCTCTATGCAGGTGTGATGACGGAAGCGGACATTGCGGCCTACGACTTCGCCGACGCGCCGCTGCCGCCGGAAATGGTTGCGGAATCCGCCGCGTACACCATGCCCGGCGCGTTCGTCGGCAACGGCAGTGACCGTGCGCTCGACACGGGCGTGAAACTCTACGACGTCGCCACGAAGGATTGGACGCTCGACACCGTCATCGACGTGCGCAAGGGCGTCAACAACGGCGTCTACATGTCCTGCTTCAACGAGGAAACCGGGCATTACCGCGGCTTCATGCTCCGGCAAGACAATGCCGATACGCTCACAGCCTATGTCGGCAATAGCGTCGGCATCACGGTGGATTTGCCGCAGGGCACGTCGCTGATGCACCTCGTGGTCGTCAAATCCGGCAGTCAGTACACGATTTGGCAGGACGGCGAGCTTGTCCAGCGCGTCGAAAGCGCCTGCGATAACTACGACGCGACGCTCCTCCTTGGCGCACAGCGCGATGCGGACGGAAACCTGTTCCGCTTCTCGAACGCGGGCATCCGGACGCTGAACATTACGGACGGCGCGCTGTCTGACACGGACGCGGCGACGCGTTCCGCCCCTGTGAAGGACAACAGCCGATTCTAACCCATATCGAAAGAGAGGAATCTTGCGCATGGAACAGACACGACGGGCGAGGCTGACCGGATTGACGGCGGCGCTGCTGACCGTAGCGGCGATTCTGTGGACGCTGTTTGCGTCGCCGTCCATCGGGGTGGTGGCGGACGGCAGCTATGCTTCGGCGGCGGAAGGGCTTGCGCTGCGCTATGCGGAAGAGAGCATCCCGACCGGGCAGCGCGTGGAGGACTTCGCCTATGAGGACACGGCGTATTCCACGCTGCTGTTTGCGTCCCGTACCTCCGTCGGCGCGGCGGTTGCGCTCGTCCGGCTGGCGACACACCCGTTCGGTCTGGGCTTCAGCACGCGTTATTTGGCGGTCGTGTATGCGCTGCTGATGGGCTGGGGCGCGTACCTGCTGGCGAACGGGCTGGCGCGGCGGTCGCGCACGGCGGCGATTCTTGCGACGCTCGGACTGCCGCTTGCGCTGGCGAATCCCGCCGTCATCGGCTATTTGAACAGCCTGTATGCGGTCGGCGCTTCCATGGCATATTTGCTTCTTTTCCTCGGCGCGACGGTTTATTGCCTGTGCCGGGAAAAGGGATGCGGCGTTCAATGGACGCTGCTGGTGCTTTTTGCGGCGCAGCTGAAGCTGCGTACCATGGCGCAGATGATGGTGCTGCTGCCCGCGGCGGTGCTGGCGGTTGTGCTGTGCGCCGTGCATAGCTGCCCCGGACGGGCAGAACGTCCGCTTCATGCGGCGTGTGTGCTGATTGCAAGCCTGATGTGCGTGAGCGGCCTGGTCACAGGCTGGCAGGCGGACGATACGGTGCATTCCGCTGCCGCGAACTACTTGGCGGTCTTTCAAGGCTATCTGCCCGCATCGGAGAAGCCGGAGGAGACGCTGGAAGCCCTCGGCTTGCCCGAAAGCTACCTCGCGGACATCGGCAAAAGCTACTATGAACCTTCCGAAAACTTTGTGAACGATCCGCGGGATGCGGAGAATGCCGCCCTGCTGAACGAAAATATTTCGCTGGGGAAACGGGTGAAATTTGCGATTCAGCATCCGGCAGTCGTTCGCACCATGATGGACAAAAACGAAAGCGCTTTGCGGAACGCGGACAGCTGGTATTTGGCGGACGATGCTGGGAATGCCGTTTCGTCACGTTCACCGCTGCATACCGTGCTGGAAACCATTTTCGGGCGTGACCATCACGCCATTTCCCGCTGGTGCTTGATTTGCGCGGCGCTCCTCGTGCTGCTGCTGCCCATTGTACGGCGGCAGAGCGCATCCGTGATGCTCTGCGCGTTTCTGCTGATGGTACTGCTTGGCACGATTGGCTATCTGCCGCTGACCCTCGTGCTGACGGGCGGCATTGACCTGCTGACCGTGAAGCCGCTGGCGTTCCTGCTGGGCGGTTTGGCGGTGCTGATGAGCCTTGTGTCCGGCGCGGTGCTCCTTCGCCGTCTGATGGCGTGGCTGAGCGTGAAGGACGCGAAATTGGCGCTGCCGCCCTGCTCGGCGGGCGCGTCCGGCGGACTGCTGGCGTATCTCCGTAAAATCCGCGTGACGCAAAAGGGGACGGTCGCCATTGTTGCATTGGTTTGCGTGGTGCTCTGCTGCTGGCAGCTGCTTCCGGCAGAGCACATTGGCGGCGTGAACAACGGCGACTTCGGGCGCATGATGGAACAAATCGACCTGTACTGGGCACAGCCGCAGCTCGATGATGAATCGACGCAGCTTGAGTGGGGTGTCGTCGAGGATTACTCCTACCGTGAGCCGTTCCATCCGGCGCGCTTGACCTCCATAGACCCCACCTATTCGCTGATTTTCCCGTCGATGCTCGTGCGCTTCATCACCCTGCTGACGGGCGGCAATTACTCCACGCAGGTGCAGGCGTTCATCCTGCTGGCGCTGGTGATGGCGGCGCTGCTGCTGCTCGTGCACGACCTGTATCCGCTGCTGGGCAAGCTGACGCTCCCGGCGGGGCTGATTGTTGCGTGTATGCTGCTGGGCGAAAATTACCTCGCATGGTACAACTCGCTCTTCGGCGAAACGATGATTCCCGTCGGCTTGATGCTGACGATTGCCTGTACGGTGCATCTGGCGCTGATGCCGCGCGGCAGCCGGAAAAGCTGGCTGTGGATGATTCTGCTTGCCATCAGCGTGCGATTTCTCTGCACTGCCAAGGCGCAGATGGCGCTGGCACTCCCGGCGGCGATTGTTCTGCTGATTGTCTTTACCGTCTATCATCATCCGCAGACGAAAAGGCCGCTGATTGCGTTTTCGCTGATGGGCGCGCTGCTGTGCGGGCTGGTCAGCTACGACACGCTCGGCGTGTACCGCAAAAATCAGGGGGTGTCTGAAAAGCAGACCATCTGGCAGAGCGTGTTTTACGGTGCGCTGATGATTGCTGACGACCCGGACGCAGCCATGGAAGAGCTGGGCATTCCGGCGGAAATGAAGGCGGACATCGGCAAACACGCGTACTATCCGAACAGCGAGTACGTTTATCCCATTGAGTCGGACGAATTACAGGAGAAATTCTATGACCATGTGACGACGATGACGCTTGTGCGCTACTATCTGCGCCATCCGAAGGACATGCTGACAATGATGAACCGCGCGGCACAGGAATCCGTCACATTGAGCACGTCGTTCATGACCTACACGGACGCGCTGTACAGCGACAATCGTCCGCTGCACCGCATGAACCTCTGGTGTAATCTGCGCAGCATCTTCGCGGCGCGCGCGTTCTGGGTGTATGTGCTGCTCTACGGCACGGCGGGCGTGTTCTGCCTGACGCTGATTTGCCGCAAAAAGACGCAGAAGCGGACAAAGCTGCTGGCGATGCTGTTCCTGTGCGTGATGTTCGTGGGTGTAATGCAATATCCGCTGTCGGTCATCGGCAACGGCTTTGCGGACAACAACAAACAAATGTATACCTTTATGCTCTGCCACGACCTGCTTGTTGTGGCGGCAGGCGTGGTGCTTGTGCGGCGGCTGATTTCGGCGCGGCGCACAGCGGAAAATGCATTCAGGGAGGAAGCAGACCATGAGCCGCAAGAAGAATCTGCTTGATTATCTCGCGCTGACGCTGTTTATCATGTGCATGGGCTTGGCGCTCAGCGCCAGCCTCGAATATGTGACGCGCGCGACGGAACGGGAATATCTCGGACAGGGAATCTGGGTGCTGAGTATGGCGGGGCTGTCGCTCCTTGCGCTGCTGCTGGGGCGGATTTCGCGCAAGTGCGGGCAGAAGATGCAGCCGCTTCCCAAAAACATCGTAATGATTGCGCTCGGCGCGGTGCTGGTGGGCGTTGGCGTGTATCTGCGCCTGTGGGTGATTTGGAACATCCCTGTTGAGCCAGATTCGGACTTCGAGACGTACTACCGCATGGCGAATCACCTGCTGAATGATACGCTGATGTCCGCCGAAGGAGCGGTTGACCGCCGCTATATCGCGCTCTACCCGCACACTATCGGCTTCCCGATGCTCATTCTGTGGCCGACGTTTGCTATTTTCGGCGCGTCGGTGCGCAACGCGCTGTACGCAAACCTTGTGTGCAGTGTGATTTCCATCCTCTTGGCGGGGCATATCGCTCGGCGAATCGCGGGGCGCACGGGCGCGCTGGTGGCGGTGGCGCTGATGAGCCTGTGGCCGTCGCACATCCTGTTCAGCAACATGGTTGCCACCGAACCGTCCTTCACGATGCTGATTCTGCTCGCGGCGGACATGATGACGAGTATTCTTGACCGCCGCAAGGGCAGCCTCTACGACGTCGCTCCTTCTCGGATGCTGGGCGTGATGGCGCTGCTGGGCATCGTGCTGGCGCTTGCGGGCGCGATTCGCCCGATGGCGATCATCCTGCTCGCGGCGTACTGCGTGGCGCAGCTGTGCGTCACGGGCGACCCGATGAACGAAATCCGTGTGGAGGGCGCGCGCTACGCCACAAGCCAGCCAATCGTCTGCATTGTGCTGGTGCTGGTGTGCTATCTCGTCACGGGCAGCGTCATCAGCCGCGCGATTTCTGACATCATCGGCGAGCAGCCTGCGTCGGGGCTGTACGCGTCCGGCTATAACCTCATGGTCGGCTTGAACACGCAGTCGAATGGTTTGTGGAACGAGACGGACAGCGAATTCTTCGCGCAGGCGTATGACGCAACGAAGTCCGCGACGGGGGCGCATCAGGCGTGTATGGAAGTGGCGGCGCAGCGCATCCAGTCGGAGCCGGAAAATGTACTGAACCTGATGGTCTACAAGTTCCGCGACCTGTGGCGAACGGATGATTTCGGCATTGACTGGAATCTGCTCTGGACGGAGCAGCAGGGGACACTGACGCCTGAACTGCGCAGCCTGCTGGAGAGCATCCGTCCCGTTGGGCGCGTGATGTACATGGCGGTGCTCTTGTTCGCAGCACTGGGCGCAATGGAGGCGTGGCGGCGGCGGCTTGCCCCGAACGCCATGATTCTCATTTGTATGCTCTTCTTCCTTGGCACGGCGCTGAGCCATATGCTGCTGGAAACGCAGGTGCGCTATCATTACAACATGATTCCGTTCCTGATTCTGCTGGCGGCGTGGACAGTTCGCTCGTGGAGCAAGACTGCCGCGGAGAAAGAAGACGTCCGCGTGATTTATATGGATCGCCCCGAAAACGCCGAAGAGAAGAAGGATAACATCCATTTCGACATGGCGAAGGCAATCGCGGAAGGGCACATCCACGTTTCCGTGACAGAGAACGTCGCACGCACGGAAGAAGCATCAAAAATGGAAGATTCGGCGAAAAGTAGTGTGGAAAACACCTAATACTATTTCCAGATTCAACTGCGCCATCTGCTTGCGCCTTTTTCGTTCTGG
>OLPV01001317.1_pt1 | contig 18662 bp, 15 predicted proteins | sample 1671961 | NCBI WGS metagenome assembly OLPV01 (sample SAMEA3136630, study PRJEB25190) | human gut metagenome | biome: human gut; feature: human-associated habitat; material: faeces | place: Austria | collected 2013
TCTTTCATAAATCCAGCTTCAGATCGTTCTCTCCAATCCAGCCTTTCTTCCGCAGAACCTCGCAGAAGAACCAGCTGAGCACAGCGGGCAGGACGAAGCAGATGAGAACCAGCCCGACCCAGTCCATGGGGGTGATGGCGGCCTTGGCCCCACTGGCGATGTCGCTGAGCCAGCCGGTATAGACGCCGATCTGCCCCACAAAGCCGCAGGTGCCCATGCCGGAGGACACGGCGGCACCGTTCATCTCCAGCTTGAACAGGCAGGTAGCCAGAGGGCCGGTGATGGCGGAAGCCAGCGTGGGGGGAATCCAGATCTTGGGATTTTTCACGATGTTGGGCATCTGGAGCATACTGGTGCCCACGCCCTGGGCAACCAACCCGCCCCAGCGGTTTTCCCGGAAGCTCATAACGGCGAAGCCAACCATCTGGGCGCAGCAGCCGGCCACCGCCGCGCCGCCGGCCAGACCCGTCAGGCTCAGAGCCGCGCAGATGGCGGCGGAGGAAATGGGCAGGGTCAGGGCAACGCCGATAACCACGCTGACTAAGATGCCCATGAAGAAGGGCTGAAGCACCGTGGCCCAGCGGACGAAGGTGCCCACGGAAGCGGCCGCCGCGCCGATGGGAGCGGCCACCAGGTCAGCCACCAGAATGCCAACCATGACGGTGACGATGGGGGTGACCAGAATGTCAATCTTGGTCTCCTTGGACACCAGCTTGCCGCACTCCGCGGCCACGATGGCTACGAAATACACGGACAGAGGGCCGCCGGCACCGCCCATGGCGTTGGCGGCGAAGCCCACGGGAATCAGGGTGAACAGCACCAGAGACGGGCAGTGCAGGGCGAAGCCGATGGCCACCGCGATACCCGGCCCCACCATGGCAGAGCACAGGCCGCCGATGGTGTAGCTGACGGCACCTTCCCCCTTGCCGATGGAGACGATGGCGTCTTGCAGGAAGGCAATGCCGAATTGGGTGCCGATGGTATTGAGGATCGTGCCTACCAGCAGCGTGCAGAACAGACCCTGCGCCATGGCGCCCAGAGCGTCAATGCCGTAACGCTGGAGGGTGAAAACCACATCCTTGCGCTGACAGAATTTTTTCCATTTTTCCATAGAGTACTTCCTTTTCTACATAATAAGAGCATTATACCTCTTGCCTGGGAAATTCTCAAGGGGAAAAGGGAAAACCGGTGCTTTTGGTGAATTCTGACCGAAAAGCAGAAAAAAATACCCCATGCTTTTCAGCAGGGGTAAGGCAAAACGTGCGGAAATCCGTTGAAGAAAAGAAATAACCCCCGGACAGCGGTTCCTGCGGCTGCCGGGGGTTATTTCATGGAACAGTAGGGGTCAATCATTGGTTAACCTCCCTTTCTTAGATTGGAACGCTCTCTCCGATTGCTTTTTGAATTGCTTCCGTTTCAATTCCTGGTTTGTGATTCCTGAGAAATGTATGTCATCGGAAGAAAAGGGGAGAGGCGTCCTGAGGATTTCCTGTTTCAGGAAACCCGGGGGTGAACTAGATCATTGGTATCACCTCTTTGTACCTAGATAATAGCATGGGATTCGGGAAAACGCAAGATGGAATCTTATCTAAAAAAGTTAGCGGTTTTCCGTGCAAACCGGAGAAAAGAAGATTTTACAGGAGATAAAGATTGACGGAATTGAAAGCCGATGGTATAATAATCCTGTTGGGCGTCCTGGCGGGTTTCTGCCAGGATGCCGATTTCTTTTTGCGGAAAATGCACCGGCGGAATACGTTCCTCCGCCCAGGGGGAACATTTTGGAGGATTATACCAAAGGAATCTGCCCGTGACTGCGGCTGCTGGCAATATTGCACAAAGAGGGATGCCGTTCTGCCTGGAAAAGCCCCTGATTTTGCATTTTTTCAGTGAATAAATCGCATGAATAAACGGAATAACCCGGTTTTGACCGGGGATATCCGGAGCCTTCTGCAATTTTACACTTGCAATATTGCAAAACGATGGTATAATGGAGCCTATCCCACTCCAAGACGGGAAGATGAGAAAATAAGGAGGAAACGAAAAATGAAAATGAAGAAAATGCTTTCCATCGCAATGGCAGCGGTTATGGCAGTTTCTCTTCTGGCAGGCTGCGGCGGCTCCGGCTCCGCAACGAAAATGACCATGGGCACCGGCGGCACGGCCGGCACCTACTACGCCTTTGGCGGCGTGCTGGGTCAGTACATCAAGAATAAGGCCGGAATCGATGTGAATGTGGTTTCCACCGACGGCTCCAAGGCCAATATTGAATCCATCGCCTCCGGCGACTACCAGCTGGGCACCGTCCAGTCCGACGTGATGGCCTACGCCTGGCAGGGCATCCGTTCCTTTGACGGCGCGCCCATCCAGGACTTCCGGGTGGTAGGCGGTCTGTACGCCGAGCAGGTGCAGCTGATTACCATGGATCCCACCATCAAGTCCGCCGCGGATCTGAAGGGCAAGAACGTTTCCATCGGCGCGCCCAGCTCCGGCGTGTACTTCAACGCCGTGGACGTGCTGAGTGCCGCCGGTCTGACCGAGGATGACATCAAGCCCCAGTACCTGAGCTTTGCCGACAGTGCCGACGGCCTGAAGGACGGCAAGATCGACGCGGCCTTCATCGTGGCCGGCGCACCCACTGCCGCCATCACCGAGCTGTGCACCACCAACGACGCTTATATCGTGCCCATCGACGGCGAGATTGCCGACAAGCTGATGGCCAACAACCCCTTCTATACCGCTTATACCGTTCCCGCCGGTACCTACAAGGGTCAGGATTCCGATGTGTCCACCGTCACCGTCAAGGCAACCCTGATTGTGTCCAAGGATGCCAAGGATGAGGATGTTTACAACCTGACCAAGGCCATCTTTGAAAACGTGGACGCCATCGCCGCGGAAAACGGCAAGGGCAAGGAGCTGAGCATTGAGAATGCCACCACCGGCATGACCGCTCCCTTCCACGCCGGTGCCGCCAAGTACTACACCGAAAAGGGCGTTACCGTCGAGGCACAGTAAATCCAAGCGACATATTGGCTGCGGCGAGGCCTTCGCCGCAGCCAGTTCCGCAATTTTAGGGAACCTCTGAATAAATCGTCTGCGGCTGGATAGCGGATCTTTTTCCCTATCCGCGCGGCTTAAAAAGTGGGAAATACATACAGTATTCCTCCACTTTTGAACCCTTCGGCTAGAGAAAAATCTCTCGCTCCCAGCTCTTGCCGATTTAATCAGAGGCTCCCTAAGAGAATGCAAAATTCAGGAAATACCCGATTGGCAGGAGTATTTCCTGGATTCTGCAAAAGCAAACTAACCGCCGTGTGGCGCGGCCTGGCAGCGCGGGTCATACGGTCAAGGAGGAAGAGAAATGGGATTCTTTAAGAAAAAAACAATGCCGGAGGAGCCGATGGATCTGGAAACGGTCATGAAAAAATATGACCAGGAATCCAACGTCCGCCTCTGGGAGGGAAAGCCCAGGTTCGCGGTGAACTGCGTGCTGGCGCTGTTTTCCCTGTTCTGCCTGTATGTGACCCTGTTCGCCAGCTGGCTGGAGGAGCTGCGGCTGACCACCTTTGTGGCCTGGATTGTGTTTATCGGCATCCTGGTATTCCCGGCCAGGAAGAGCCACCAGCGGGTCAATCACATTCCCTGGTACGACTGGATGATTATGATTGTGGGCACCGGCGCGTTTTTGTACTTTGCCTTCAACGCCAAGACCATTATCCAGCAGGGCACCAAGTTCTCCGATGTCCAGATCGTCATCGGCATTCTGGGCGTGCTGGCTCTGGCGGAGGTCTGCCGCAGAAGCGTGGGTCTGCCCATCCTGATCGTGGCGGCCTGCTTCCTGATTTACGCCTTTACCGCCGGTCTTGCCAACCCCACCCTCTGGGGAAAGGTCAAGTACATCATCCGCTACCTGTTCTACAGCAAGGAGGGTATTCTCTCCACCCCCATTAACGTCTGCTCCAAGTTCATCGTGGTGTTCATCATCTTCGGCGCGTTCCTGGAGCGCACGGGCATTGCGGATTTCTTCATCAATGTGGCAAATTCCCTGCTGGGCAGTCTGCCCGGCGGCCCGGCGAAGGTGGCGGTGGTAGCCAGCGCACTGGAGGGCATGGTATCCGGCTCCTCCGTGGCCAATACCGTGGGCTCCGGTTCCGTGACCATCCCCCTGATGAAGCGGACGGGATATGACCCGGAATTTGCCGCTGCCGCGGAAGCCTCCGCTTCCACCGGCGGTCAGATCATGCCCCCCATCATGGGCGCCGCCGCCTTCCTGATGGCGGACTATGTGCAGATTCCCTACAGTCAGATCGCTCTGAAGGCCATTCTGCCCGCGGTGCTGTACTTCGCGGGTATCTTCGTGGCGGTGCACCTGGAGGCCAAGAAGCTGGGCCTGCGGGGTCTGAGCCGGGAGGAACTGCCCAAGCTGCGTCCTCTGCTGAAAAAGATTTACCTGCTGCTGCCTCTGGTTCTGCTGGTATACCTGGTAAGCACCAGCACCCGGAGCATTCAGTACGCCGCCGCCATTGCCATTGTGGCTGCCATCGCCGTATCCATGTTCGATAAGGACAACCGGATCACCCCCAAGCGTCTGCTGGAGGCATTGGCTGCCGGCGGTCAGGGCACCATCACCGTGGCTGCCGCCTGCGGCATCGCCGGCGTCATTGCGGGCACCATCACCATGACAGGCCTTGCCAATATGCTCATTAACGGCATTGTGGTGCTGGCGGGAGATCAGGTGTTCATTGCCCTGGTTTTGACCATGGTCTGCTGCATCGTCCTGGGCATGGGCGTGCCCACCACGGCCACCTACTGCATCATGGCGGCTACCTGCGCCCCCATTCTCATCCGGATGGGTGTGCCCACCATTGCCGCCCACTTCTTCGTGTTCTACTTCGGCATTGTGGCCGACCTGACGCCTCCGGTGGCGCTGGCGGCCTATGCCGGCGCGGCCATTGCCCAGGCCAGCCCCATGAAGACCGCCATCACGGCTACCAAGCTGGCGGTTGCCGCCTTTATCGTGCCCTATGTATTTGCCCTGAATCCGGCGCTGCTGTTTGTGGATACCAACCTCTGGGGTGTCATCAGCATCAGCATCACCGCCTTCATCGGTATTTTCGCGGTATCCGCCTCTTTGGAGGGATATCTGTATACCCATATGTCCTGGTATCAGCGGCTGATTTGCTGCGCGGGAGGTCTGATGCTGATTTTCCCCGGCACGGCCACCGACGTGGGCGGTATCCTGCTGGTAGGTATCGTGTTTGCGATGCAGTACCTGGGAAGCAAGAAGCTGGGAGCCGTAAAGGCCTGATTTCAATTCCAAAAGCCGGAGCGGCCGCTCCGGCTTTTGTCAGGCTATCGAATAACCATTGTATAGCGCATGTCATTGCGAGCCAGTGTCGCAACACTGGTGTGGCAATCTCCCGGATATTCCGAGAACTACCGGCGAGGCGCAAAGGCTCCCCTTGCTGACCAAGGGCGGTGCTCCGCGCAGCGAATCCAAATCATAATGACTGCCAGTGGCAGTCATACTACAATGTACTGCTGGCAAAAATCTTTGATTTTTGACTGAGGGGATCAGAACTTACTCATTTTGACAATCCCTCAGTCATGGCCTTGCGGGAGACGGCCATGACAGCTCCCTTTACACAAGGGAGCCGGGGTGCTCCCGCACCAGCGCGTTTATCGATGTTTCTCAGAAGAGCCAAAGAATTGCGCCGCATTCCGCGCAATGCCAAGCCTTGTTCGGGAGGTTTTCAGACCCTGAAAGGGCGCTTTTCGGCAGATTGTGGGATTTTTGCCGGGACAGGCGAAAAATATTGTCCCATTTTCCGGGGAAAACCCCTTGCAATACCGCCGAAACGGTGGTATAATACCCGTGTTAAAAGGTAGAATGTAGGTAGGAAAGAGAGGCGCAAGCGCCTCTCTTTCTTCTTAGCATTGACGAAAAAGGAGGAGATCCATGAAAGTGACCGAGCTGGTGGCGGAGCTTGCCCGCCCCATTGTGGAGGAGCAGGGCTGTGAGCTGTGGGACGTGGAGTATGTCCGGGAGGGCAGCGAGTATTTCCTGCGGCTGTATCTGGATAAGGAAGGCGTCGTGGACATTAACGACTGCGAGGCCGTGTCCCGGGCCATGGATCCCATTCTGGACGAGAAGGACCCCATCCCCACGTCCTATCATTTTGAGGTCTGCTCCGCCGGCCTGGAGCGGGTTCTGAAGCGCCCCGGGGATTTTGAACGTTTCCTGGGCAGCCCCATTACCGTCAAGCTCTACCGGCCCCGGAACGGTCTGAAGGAAATTCCCTGCGTTCTGAAGGAATACAACGAGGGAAAGCTCACCGTGGAAGCGGGCAAAGAAACCATTACATTTGAAAAATCCGAGGTCGCCCAGGTGCGGCTTCGCGTGGAATTCTAAGGAGGCACGAACATGGCAAGAAAGACAGCCAAGAAGCAGGCCGAAGCACCCAAGGTGGACATCGGCGCGGAGATTTTCGCTTCCCTGCGGGAGCTGGAGAAGCTGAAGGGAATCCCTGTGGATTATATGGTGGAGCGGCTGAAGCAGGCTCTGACCAACGCGTACCGGAAGGATCGGGAGGATCACCGGGACGTGCCCGCGGAGAACGTGGTGGTGAACCTGAGCGAAGAAGGCCTGAGCATGTATCAGGTCAAGACCGTGGTCGATGAGCTGACCGACCTAGCACTGGAAATCCCCCTGGATGTGGCTCGGAAGGCCAACCCCAATGTGAACGTGGGCGACACCGTTGCCATCCCCGTGGATATCGCCAAGTTCGGACGGATTGCCGCCCAGACCGCCAAGCAAGTGGTCATCCAGGGCATCCGGGAAGCCGAGCGGGGCGTGATGTATGAATCCTATTCCTCCAAGGCTCAGGAGCTGCTCACCGGCACCGTCCTGCGGATTGATCCTGCCACCGGAGATATGTTCATCCGGGTGGGCCAGGGCAGCGAGGCCTACGACGCCGTGCTCCGTGCCTCCGAGCAGATTCCCGGAGAGAAGCACAAGGAGGGCGACCTGATTCGGGTCTACGTTCTGGAGGTTCATAAGGCCAACCGTGGCCCCCTGATTCATGTGTCCCGGACCCATCCCAACCTGGTGCGGCGGCTGTTCGAGCTGGAGACCCCTGAAATCGCCGACGGTCAGGTGGAAATCCGCAACATTGCCAGAGAGGCCGGTTCCCGCTCCAAGATGGCCGTCCGGGCCACCATGGAGGGCGTGGATCCCGTGGGTGCCTGCGTAGGCCCCCGGGGCGGCCGTGTGGGCGCCGTGGTGGAAGAGCTGGGCGGCGAGAAGATCGACATCGTGGTCTGGAGCGAGGATCCCTGCGAGTATGTCCGGGCGGCTCTGAGCCCCGCGGACGTGATTTCCGTGACCCTTATTCCCGGCCAGAAGGCCTGCCGGTGCATCGTCCCCGACGATCAGCTGTCCCTTGCCATCGGCAAGGAGGGTCAGAATGCCCGGCTGGCAGCCCGGCTCACCGGCTACAAGATCGATATCAAGCCCGCCTCTCAGGCAGAGCCTGAGGAGCTGGAGAAGCCTGAAAAGGCCGAGCCTGCGGCAGAAGCCCAGGAGACTCAGAAGACTGAGGAAGTCTAAAAAATCCGGGAGGTAGTCCAAATGCAGAAAAAGATTCCCCAGCGGCAATGTATGGGCTGCCGGGAACGGAAGCCTAAGCGGGAGCTGATTCGGGTGGTTCGCACCCCCGAGGGGGCCGTGAGCCTGGACTTCGGCGGAAAAATGAACGGCCGGGGGGCCTATCTGTGCCCGGATCCGGAGTGCCTGAAGAAGGCCCTGCGCTCCAAGGCCCTGGACAGAAGCCTGGAGGTCACCATCCCCGAGGATGTGTACCACCGGCTTGAGAAGGAAATGGAGGCCGCCGGTGGAAAACAGCAGTAAGGCGCTGGGATATCTGTCCCTGGCGCGCAAGGGCGGCCTGGCGGAGCTGGGCGAGGAGCCGGTAGGCGCCATCGCCCGGGCGGGCAAGGCCTATGTGATTCTGGTTGCCTCGGATGCCTCCGACCACACCTGGCGTCGAGCCAAGTCCTACGTTGCCGGTACGGAGCAGCAGTGCGTCCGGCTGGATGTGACCAAGGACGAAATGGGCTTTGCCGTCGGCAGAACCAGCCTGGCCATTGCCACCATTACGGACGTGCAGCTGGCGCTGGCACTGGTAAAGGCCTTGCCCCCCAAGCCGGAAACGGCTCAGGCGCTGGAGGTGCTCACCGGGAAGGCCGCCAAGGCCAAGAAGCGTCAGGCCGAGGCCAGGGCCCATCAGCGGAACCTGAAAAAGGGAAAGAAGTAGGTTTGCGGGAAGGCAGCCGGAAGGCTGAGTGCCCCGTTTGCGTATCCAATCATGGAGGTGCTTTTATAGAATGAGCTTTGTTAAGTATCGTGTTAAGGAGGTCGCCGCGGATTTCGGTATGACCCCCAAGGAAATGTCGGAGATTATCGGAAAATTCGGGGAGAAGCCCAAGTCCTATACCCAGGCGTTGGAGGACAGCCAGCTGAATATGGTGTTCGAGTACATGACCCAGAACCACCAGATCAGCTCCTTAGAGCAGGTGTTTGCCGTGAAGCCCACCGCCCCCAAGCAGGAGCCGAAGGCCGAGCCCCAGAAGGAGGCTCCCAAGCCCGCCCAGCCCCAGGCAAAGGCCAATAATAACAATAACAACAACGCCCGCCCCCAGAATGCCCCCAAGCCCCAGTCTGCCCCTGCCCAGCAGGCGGCACCCAAGGCCGAAAAGCCCAAGGAGCCGGAGCGCAAGCGGGAGCGCCGGGTGGTGGATACCTCCGCGGTGCAGGTCAATGCCAACCGGTTCGCCGATGTGGATAACCTGGTCTCCGAGCGGGTTCAGAACTACCAGGGCGGCAAGCAGCGCATCGGCGGCGGCAAGGGCAAGCAGCAGAACAAGCAGCAGAAGGGCTCCTTCCGGGGCAGCAAGAGCCGCAACGAGGAGCAGGAGAAGATGCGCCGTCTCCAGATGGAGGTGGCTCGGAAGGCTCCCCTGACCGTGAAGATCCCCGACGAGATTACCGTGGGCGAGCTGGCCTCCCGGATGAAGAAGACCGCGGGCGAGGTCATCAAGTGCCTGATGAAGAACGGGGTCATGGCCGGTATCAACCAGGCCATCGACTTCGACACCGCCGAGTTTGTGGCCACCGAAATGGGCTGCAAGGTGGAGAAGGAAGTCACCGTTACCATCGAGGAGCAGATCATCGACGACCATGTGGACACCGCCGAGGAGCTCCAGAACCGTGCCCCCGTTGTCGTTGTCATGGGTCACGTTGACCACGGCAAGACCTCTACCCTGGATGCCATCCGGAAGACCTCCGTCACCGCGGGGGAGGCCGGCGGCATTACCCAGCACATCGGTGCTTACACCGTGGACGTGAAGGGTCAGATGATCACCTTCCTGGATACCCCCGGCCATGCGGCCTTTACCTCCATGCGTGCCCGCGGCGCAAAGTCCACGGATATCGCCATTCTGGTGGTGGCCGCCGATGACGGCATCATGCCCCAGACCGTGGAGTCCATCAACCACGCCAAGGCGGCGAATGTGCCTATTATCGTTGCCATCAACAAGATGGATAAGCCCACCGCCAACCCCGATAAGATCAAAGAGCAGCTGACCAAGTATGACCTGGTGCCCGAGGAGTGGGGCGGCGATACCATCATCGTGCCCATCTCCGCCAAGACCGGTCAGGGTCTGGACGAGCTGCTGGAAATGGTGCTGCTCACCGCCGAGGTTCAGGAGCTGAAGGCCAATCCCAACCGCCGGGCCAAGGGCACCGTCATCGAGGCTCGTCTGGATAAGACCCGGGGCCCTGTGGCCACCCTTTTGGTGCAGAACGGCACTCTGAATCAGGGCGATATCGTCATTGCCGGTACCTCCGTGGGTCGTGTCCGGGTGATGACCAACGACAAGGGTCGTACCGTCAAGACCGCCGGCCCCTCCGTGCCTGTGGAGATCACCGGCCTTGCCGACGTGCCCACGCCGGGCGACGAGTTCAACGCCGTCACCGACGAGCGTATGGCCCGTGAGCTGGTGGAGCAGCGCCGTCAGGCGCAGAAGGACGCCCTTGCCAAGATGAACCAGAAGGTCACCCTGGACAATCTGTTCGCCAAGATGCAGGAGGGCGAAATGAAGGAGCTGCCGCTGATCGTCAAGGCCGACGTTCAGGGCTCCGCTGAGGCCGTGAAGGCCTCCCTGGAGAAGCTGAGCAACGAGGAAGTCCGGGTTCGGGTCATCCATGCGGGTGTTGGCGCCATCAACGAAAGCGATATCCTGCTGGCCTCTACCTCCGGCGCCATCATCGTGGGCTTCAACGTTCGCCCCGACGCCGCCGCCCAGGCCTCCGGCCACCGGGCAAACGTGGATATGCGGTTCTACCGGGTGATCTACGATGCCGTGGACGAAATCGAGGCCGCCATGAAGGGTATGCTGGCTCCCAAGTACGAGGAAGTGATCATCGGCCACGCCGAGGTGCGCATGACCTACAAGGTCTCCGCCATCGGCACCGTCGCCGGCTGCATGGTCAAGGACGGCAAGGTCACGAGAGACGCCCTGGTTCGGGTGCTCCGGGACAACATTGTGGTGCACGAAGGCGAGATCGGCTCTTTGCAGCGGTTCAAGGACGCTGCCAAGGAGGTCACCGCCGGCTTCGAGTGCGGCATGACCGTAGCCAAGTACAACGATATCCGCGAGGGCGATATCTTCGAGTGCTATATCATGCAGGAAGTCAAACGCTAAGTCTTTTTTTGCCGCGCCGCAAAACCGCGGCGCGGCAATTATCATAGAAACAGGAGGATGTAACATGGCATCCAATCGAATTTTGCTCATTAACGAAGAAATCCAGAAGGAGCTGTCCGCCCTGCTGCGGACGGTGAAGGATCCCCGGGTGCAGGATGTTATGATCTCCATTACCCGGGTGGAAACCACCCCCGATCTGCGCTATACCAAGGTTTACGTCAGCTTCCTTCAGAACGACCGGGCCAAGGAGGCCATGGCGGGGCTCCGCTCCGCCGCCGGGTTCCTCCGCCGCCAGCTGGGCAGCAATCTGCGGCTGCGGTATTCCCCGGAAATCGTCTGGGAAGAGGACGATTCCATTACCTACGGCGCGAAAATGCTGAATCTCATCAACTCTCTGGGGGTAAAGCACGATGAAGAAACTGACGAGATCTGAAACTGCCGCCTTTCTGGCAGAGCATGACCGCTACGCCATCGTGACCCACCGCCGTCCCGACGGGGACACCCTGGGCTGTGCCGCGGCCCTTTGCCGGGGACTGCGGAAGTTGGGAAAAACCGCCCATATTCTGGAAAATCCCGAGATTTCCGACCGGTTCCGCTGGCTCCACCAGGGTCTGACCAAAGAACAGGCCGAGGCCGGGGACACCGTCGTCAGCGTGGATGTGGCTTCCCCCAGCATGCTTCCCGATCGCTTCCAGTGCCTGCTGGGAGGCATTGCCCTGCGCATTGACCACCATGGCAGCGCAACCTCCTTTACGGAGCAGGAGCTGGTGGATCCCCGCAGCGCGGCCTGCGCGGAGATCATCTGGGACGTGCTGGGAGAAATGGGGGTACAGCCTGACCAGGCGATTGCCGAGGCAGTGTATGTGGGAACCTCCACGGACACCGGCTGCTTCCGCTACGCCAATACCTGCGCCCACACCTTCCTGACCGCCGCCGGGTGCGCCCAGGCCGGGGCCCGGATTTACGAGCTGAACCAGGAGCTGTTCGAGACAAATACCCTGGCAAAGCTGAAAATGCAGGGCTGGATCGTGGAGCATATGCACATGCTGGCTGAGGGCAAAATGGCCATCTGCGCCATCCCCCGGCAGGTGGAGCAGGATATCGGCGTGACCCAGGACGATATGGACAACATTTCCTCCTTCCCCCGAACCGTCGCCGGCGTGTGTGTGGCGGCCACCCTGCGGGAGACCCAGGAGGGGGACGTGAAGATTTCCGTCCGGGCCATCCCCGGCTACGATGCCGCCAAGGTCACAGAGCCCTTCGGCGGCGGCGGCCATAAGGGGGCGGCGGGCGCCAGCCTGAAAATGTCCCTGAAAGAAGCCACTGCCGCGGTGGAAAAGGCCATGCTGGAGCTTACCTGATGGACGGAATTGTCATTGTGGATAAGCCCCAGGGCTGGACCAGCCAGGATGTGACGGCTCGGCTTCGCCGGGTCTTCGGTACCCGGCGGATCGGCCACGGGGGGACGCTTGACCCTATGGCCACGGGGGTGCTGCCTGTGTTTGTAGGCAGAGCCACCCGGGCTGTGGAATTTTTCGAGCACGCGGAAAAAACCTATGAGACGGTGCTTCGTTTAGGGATCACCACCGACACTGAGGACATGACGGGAACCGTCCTGACGGAAGAAAAGGTGTCCTTCACGGAAGAACAGCTTCAGGAGACTCTGGCAGCCTTCCGGGGAGAAATTTTGCAGGTTCCGCCTATGTATTCTGCCCTGAAGGTGAACGGCCAGAAGCTCTGCGACCTGGCACGGAAGGGAAAAACCGTGGAGCGTCAGCCCCGACCCATCACCATTCACGAGCTGACCCTGGTGGAGCGGGGAGAAAACACCCTGAGGCTTCGGGTTTGCTGCTCCAAGGGAACCTATATCCGCACATTGTGCAAGGACATTGGGGAGAAATTGGGCTGCGGCGGCTGCATGGAATCCTTGCGCCGGGTGGCGGCGGGGGAGTACACCATCGATGAAGCGGTGCCCCTGCAAACCCTGCTGGACACCGAGGAACCGGAAAAGTATCTCCGGGGTGTGGACACCATGTTCCGGAATTACCCGGCAGTGACCCTGACCGCCAATCAGGAGACCCGGTGCCGGAACGGCAACGCCTTCTCCGTTTCCTTAGCACCGGGAACCTACCGGGCCTACAGCCAGGGCGGGGAATTTCTCATGCTGGCCAAGGTGGACGGCGGCGTTATGTCAACAATCAAGAGCTTTTTTCAGGTATAGGACAACAGGATGAAAGAAAAGACAATTTACGCCCTGGGCTTTTTTGACGGGGTGCACATCGGCCACGCCGCGCTTCTGAAGGCCTGCCGGGAGCTGGCCGTGGAGGCCAGATGCCGGTTCGGCGTGATTACCTTCGGCGTTCACCCGGACGCGCTGGTGCTGGGGAAGGCACCCCGGCTTATCAACACCCAGGCCGACCGGGAGCGGCTTCTCCGGGAGAGCTTCGGGGCGGAAACCGTGGTGACCCTGCCCTTTGACGAGAAAATGCACAGCTGCCCCTGGCGGGACTTTCTGGATATGCTTTGCCGGGATTACGGGGCCGTGGGCTTCGTCTGCGGCGAGGACTTCCGGTTCGGCGCGGGAGGGGCGGGCAATGCCCTGCGGCTGGCGGGCTATTGCCGCCTGACAGGCCTTGCCTGGGCGGTGGTGCCGGAGCAGACCCTCAATGGGGTTCGGATTTCCAGCACCTATATCCGCTCCCAGATCGAGTCCGGGGACATGGCCACGGCGGTAAAATTTCTGGGTCATCCCCAGCTTCTCACCGGGACCGTGGTGCACGGGCGGCACCTGGGCAGCACCCTGGGCATTCCCACCGCCAACTTAGAGCTTCCCCGGGAACTGGCGATTCCCAAATTCGGGGTTTACATGTGCCTGTGCACGGTAGACGGCAAAAGCTATCCCGCAGTCACCAACGTGGGTACCCGGCCTACGGTAAACGGCCACAGCATTACCGTGGAGCCATGGATTCTGGACTACCAGGGAGACTTGTACGGCAAGGAAATCCGGCTGGAATTCTATCGGTTTCTCCGTCCGGAGAAGAAATTTCCGGATTTGCAGGCACTGAAAGCGGAGATTCTCCGCAATGCCGACGAGACAAGGGAATATTTCAAAAATCAGGACGTTCAAAGGATGTTCATAGGATAGACCTTGTTTTATCAGAAAAATTCGAGTATAATAAAACAATCATCGTTATGGGGGAGGGAATGTCATGCCGCAGCAGGGCGATCCAATGGACAAGCGAAGGCAAAGACGGGAAGCCCAGCGTAAACGCCGTCAGGCTCAGGTGCGCAGGCTCCGGCTGACGGTGCTGCTGGCGGTGCTGGTGGCCGCCGGGTGCGCTTTCGGCATTTACCGGCTGACGCAGAAGAACGCCGGGGAAGCACCGGCGGTGGTGCAGACCGTTCCCACCACCCAGGCGCCTCGGGAGACCTCTCCCGCCCAGAAAAGTCCCATTACCACCATCCATATCCGGGCCACCGGTGACCTGAACGTCACCGACGCGGTGGTGAACGCGGGTATTTCCGTGAATAACTACGATTTCAGCCCGGTATTCAAGGACGTGTCCGCCCTTCTCAGTGATGCCGATTTAACGGTGATGAATTTTGAGGGCAACGTCTGCGGCGAGCCCTACGGCACGAACACAACCTCCGCTCCGGCGGAGCTGCTGACGGCACTGCGGGGCTGCGGCGTGGATTTGCTGCAAATGGCAAACTCCTGCGCCATCAACAACGGCCTGAACGGCCTGACCGCTACCCTGAACGCCATCCGCCAATCGGGCATTGAGCCGGTGGGCGCCTTTGGCTCTTCCAGCGAGTTCAAGCAGTCCAAGGGCTACACCATGACGGAAATCCAGGGAATCAAGGTGGGCTTTGTGGCCTTTACCAAGGGCCTGGGAGGCCGGGGTATGCCCGCGGGCAACGAAGACTTGGTGAACATTCTGTACGAGGACTATGCCACGGAGTACAAAACGATTGCCAAGGACAAAATCACCTCCATCCTCAAGAGCATGGAGGCGGAAAAGCCTGACCTGGTCGTTGCGCTGCTTCACTGGGGCAGCGAGTACAACGACGATATCAGCAAGACCCAGGAGCAGATTGTGAACCTTATGCAGAAAAACGGCGTGGACGTGATTCTGGGCACCCATCCCCACACCCTCCAGTCCATTGATTACAACAAAAGCGCGGGAACCCTGGTTGCCTATTCTCTGGGAGACTTCTTCGGCGACGCCTCCCGGGGCGCTACCAACTATTCCGTGATTCTGGATCTGGAAATCACCAAGGATGCCAACACTGGAACCACCAAGGTGACGGATTACACCCTCTATCCCATCTACACCGTCCGGGAGACCGAGTGTGTGGGAAACTCTGACCGCCGGGTGGTGCGAATTGAGAAGACCATCCAGGCCTATAACGGAAATTTCCTGGACAAGGTCACCGATGACTGCGAGAAAAACATGGAGTATGCCCTTCAGCGTGTGGATGAGCGGACGGCTGTTGTCAGCGACGATGACAGCAAGTAGGGTAGATTCTCCGAAATCTGAATGGAATCTGCGGGCGGCCATTGGCCGCCCGCTTTTTTGTTTCTTCCGGAAACTGACGGCGGAGCGCGAAGGCTCCCCTTGCTGACCAAGGGTGGTGCTCCGCGCAGCAAATCAAAATCTTAATGATTGCCAGTGGCAATCATACCTTTATAGCAATCCGAAATATTTTGATGCACTTCCGGCGGCGCGGCCGGGGGATTCTCAAGGGGGCGGCTTTTCGGCAGCGCCCCTTGAGCCGGCTTCTTCTCAATGTTCTTGCCGAGACAAGAACATTGCCTCCGGAGGAACCAGCGCCAAAAGTCTCTAGGAGTCTTGGAACATATGCATAGTCTTTCGTTCTTGGGACGATGTGGGCATCGTCCCCTACAAGAGTGACCGGACACCTGCATGTCATGCCCGTATGGAAGAATCTCTTGGATTTTTCTTGCTATTTTTCCGGCTTTCGGCTATAATACAAAGATAAACCAGGAAGGAGCCGGACTATGGACACCAAGAAGAAAATCCTGCTGCTGACCACCGGCGGCACCATTGCCTCCCTGCCCGGCGGGGACGGCCTGGAGCCTCAGCGTTCGGACGTGATGGAGCGGGAGCTGAACCAGCTGCGCACCTATTACGATATCAGGGTGCAGGACGTGATTTGCCTGGACTCCTCCAATATCCGCCCGGAGGAATGGCAGCTGCTGGCCCGACATATTTTCGAGGAGCGGGTCGGATACGACGGAATTGTGGTTTCCCACGGCACGGACACCATGGCCTATACCGCCTCCGCTGTGACCTTCATGCTGCCGGGCATCGACCTGCCGGTGGTATTCACCGGCTCTCAGCTGCCCCTGGCGGATATGCTTTCCGACGGGCCGGACAATCTGCGCACGGCCTTTGCCATGGCGGCGGCCGGTCATCCCGGGGTGTTCCTGGCCTTCGACCGGAAGGTAATGCTGGGCTGCCGGGCGGTGAAGGTGCGGGCCTCCGGCTTTTCCGCCTTTGAAAGCGTCAATGCCCGCTACGCCGCCCAGGTCAGCAACTTGGGCCTGGTGGTGGATTCTCAGGTGCTGCCTAAGGAGACCGGGGAGCCCCGGCTGTGCCCGGAAATCAGTCAGAATGTGTTCCTTCTGAAGCTGACCCCGGGGCTGAATCCCTCGATTTTTGAAATGCTGGCTGCCATGGGCTACCGGGGCATCGTCATCGAGGCCTTCGGCCTGGGCGGGGTAAACGTGCTCCACAAAGGTCTGCGGGGCATCCGCCGGGCGGTGGAGGACGGCATCAGCGTGGTGGTGACCACCCAATGCCTCTACGACAGCGCGAACCTGGAGGTCTACCAGGTGGGCAACAAGCTTCTGGAGCTGGGGGTCATCCAGGGTCGGGACATGACCAGCGAGGCCGCCATGACCAAGCTTATGTGGGCCATCGGTCAGGGCATGAGCCAGACGGAAATCGGAGCCCTTTTTCAAAAGAATCTGGCAGGCGAAGTAACTGCCTAGGGGAAACTCTGAATAAATCGTCTGCGGCTGGATAGCGGATCTTTTCCTCTATCCGTGCGGCTTCAAAAGTGGGCAATACACAAAGTATTCCTCCGCTTTTGAACCCTTCGGCTAGAGAAAAATCTCTCGCTCCCAGCTCTTGCCGATTTCATCAGAGATTCCCTAGCAATCCCCAACATATGGAGGTGCGTTTATGGATCCCATTTATGTAACCGGACATCGGAATCCGGACACGGATTCCATCGTAGCGGCCATCGCCTATGCGGCTTTGCGCAATGCCTGCGGCGATCGGGAATATGAGGCCGCCTGCCTGGGACAGGTCTCCGAAGAGACCCAGAATGTGCTGAACCGCTTCGGCTTCCAGGCGCCCAACCGGATCACGAATCTGTATAACCAGGTTCGGGATCTGGACTTCGACACCCCGCCGATTTTAAGCACCGGGGTTTCCGTGAGCCTGGCCTGGGACGAATTCGCTTCCTATCCGGCCATCGCCGCGGTGCCGGTAGCCAACGAGGACGGTACCCTGTACGGCATTCTCTCCCGGACGGACATTGCCGGCTACAATATGTCCGGCATCACCTCCGGGATGCTGGAGCAGGTGCCGCTGTTTAATCTGCTGTCCGTGCTGGAAGGAAAAATCCTCAACGAGGCCGGGGAGAATACGGACACCATCACCGGCGAGGTGGTGATCGCCTTGCCCCAGAGCCAGGAGAATCTGCTGTTCCAGAAGCGGGAGTCCATCGTGCTCTGCGGCCATCAGCCGGACATGATGCGCCGGGCTCTGGAAATGAACGTCAGCTGCCTGGTGCTGTGCCAGAGCTCCCTTCCGGTGGAGCTGCGGGAATTCCCCACGGAAACCGTCATTATTTCCACACCCTTCGATGCTTACCGGGCCAGCCGCCTGCTGTTCCAGTCCAACCCTGTCGGGCGGATCTGCAAGACCCGGGATTTGATCGGCTTCCATCTGAATGACCGGGTGGACGACGTCCGGGAGGTAGTGCTCAAGTACCGCCATCCCAGCTATCCCATTCTGGACGGCAAGGAAAAAGTCGTGGGCATTCTGACCCGGTATCATCTGCTGCGCCCCCGGCGTAAGCGGGTGGTGCTGGTTGACCATAACGAGGCCTCCCAGTCGGTGCTGGGTCTTGACCAGGCGGAAATCTTAGAGATCATCGATCACCACCGGCTGGCGGATGTGCAGACCAACAACCCCATTTATGTGCGCAACGAGCCCGTAGGCTCCACCAATACCATCATTGCCAGCATGTTCCAGGATCGGGGGCTCATGCCCTCGGCAGGACTGGCGGGGATGATGGCGGCAGCCATTCTGTCGGATACCCTGATGTTCAAATCCCCCACCTGCACCCAGCGGGACATCCGCACGGCGGAGCGGATGGCCCGGATTGCCAACGTATCTCTGGATGAGCTGGGGAAAATGCTTTTCTCCGGGGCGGTGGATCACAAAAGCGTGGAGGAAATGCTCTTTACGGACTACAAGGAATTCCATGTGGCGGGACACTCCCTGGCGGTTGCCCAGCTGACCTGCGTGGATTCCGGCGGCGTGCTGAACCGGAAGGCGGAAATCCTCGACCGGATGCGCCGGCACAAGGAGGAGAAGGGCTTCGACCTGGTGCTGCTCATGGCCACGGACGTGATGAAGGAGGGCACCCAGATTCTGTATGTGGGCGACGACGAGTCCGTCCGTCAGGCCTTCAACGTGATACCAAAGGAAAATACCGCGTTTCTGCCCCGGATCATGAGCCGGAAAAAGCAGGTCATTCCCATGCTGTCTGACCTGTGGACTTAAGGAAGCACTGGAATAGAAGCGGTAGGGGCGGCCATTGGCCGCCCAAGGCTCCCCTTGCTGATCAAGGGGAGCTGT
>OLPV01001319.1_pt1 | contig 18660 bp, 14 predicted proteins | sample 1671961 | NCBI WGS metagenome assembly OLPV01 (sample SAMEA3136630, study PRJEB25190) | human gut metagenome | biome: human gut; feature: human-associated habitat; material: faeces | place: Austria | collected 2013
CGCCATGGCTCATTCTCCTTTCAAAATATGCAATCAGTTTGGAAGTCGGGAAGCACAGGCAGAAATAAATCGCCGTAGCTACCAGCAGAGGCTCCAGGATAATAAATGTAGCACCTTTGACTGCGTTTACAGCAGACATGATATCCTGTACACCAATTGTATAGGTAATTGCTGATTCCTTGATGATAACAACGAATTCGTTGGCAATAGCAGGAAGAATGTTTTTCAGTGCCTGAGGAAGAATAATGTAACGAAGGTTCATTGTCTGTGAAAGTCCAAGGGAACGTGCTGCTTCTGTCTGACCCTGATCAATAGACTGGATACCTGCACGGATGATCTCACAGAGGTATGCTCCTGAGTTCATTCCCAGAGCTACAACACCCGGGAAGAAACGGTTGAATTTGATAAATCCAAACAACTGGAAAGATGGAAGATCGATCAGTCCAAACACACCATAATAAATAATAAAGATCTGTACCAGAACAGGTGTTGAACGAAGAATCTCTACATAAGCAGTTGCAAGGAAAGAAAGTGGATTAAATTTGGAAATCCACACCAGCGGTCCACCTTCCCTTAAATGTCCCTTTCCGTCTACTGCAAGAAAACGGAATGGACGAACGTTGGACATACGCATCAGCGCAAGAACCAGTGCAAGCACAAAACCGATCAGAACAGTAAATACAGACAGCAGGACGGTAACCAGAAGTCCCTGTCTGAACAGCTGTGCATAAGGGGCAATTTTACTGAAATTAGATAAATTAATAAAGCCGTCCATATAAACTCCTTTCATTGTGTAATAAATTAAATACTATTATTTAAAAAAACAGAATAAACATATAAACAGCAATAATTCCTCCCCCGTAAAAAGGGGAGGAATCCGATTTTATTTCTGATATAACACAGGGTTCAGAAATTATTCTGCATCGTCAGCTTCCGGAACTGCACCGCTATCATCCAGTGTTCCTTCGTAAGTCTGTCCTGCAGCAAGCTCTGTAGCGTCTGCAATGAATTTATCCATAGAACCATCATCCAGAGCTTCGTTAATTGCTTTGTTTACAGCCTTAAGAAGAGCTTCGTTTCCTTTGGATACACCAATCGCAGAACCTTCTGAATCATATGGAACATCAAAGAGGATCTGAAGATCCGGATAGTTCTTCTGATAGCTTTCTGCTACAGCTGTTTCGATGAACGCACCGTCCATCTTACCGGTCATGAGTTCAGAAATAAGGTCTGTAACCTTCGGAAGAGAAACGATGTCTGCATCCGGAGTGTTTTTGTTTGCAAGATCAAGCTGGATAGAACCTGTCTGTGCTCCGATGGAGTAATCTTTATTATTAGCATCTTTCAGAGATTTGAACTGATCTGCTTTGTCTTTTACAGATACGAAAGACTGTCCGCCCTTATAGTACAGATCAGAGAAGTCCATAGCATCTTCACGAGCCGGATCAGGAGAAAGACCAGCCATACCAAGGTCTACGTTCTTCTGGGCAAGTTCGCTGATTACACCGTCAAAGTCCATAGGAATAACTTCCAGTTCCAGTCCCATCTTATCTGCGACGTACTGGGCCAGATCCATATCAAAACCGGACAGTGTAGGGTTTCCTTCATCGTCGATAGAATAGAATTCATATGGAGCAAAGTCCGGGCTGGTTGCAACTGTAAGTTTACCTTCTGTTACTGTCTCTACCTTATCATCTGCAAATACAGTTGCTGACATGGAAAGAACCATTGCTGCACTGAGAGCAAGTGCCATAATTTTCTTAAGTTTCATATTCTTTTCCTCCTCGTTCTTCAGGGAATATTTATGCACCAATCCTGCATATTTCCTCGTATATGATTTTTATTGTATCATAAACTTCAGAAAAAACAAGCAATACTTTTAAAAGGTTTGCCTTTTATATGCCAAAACATGATATAATCTTCTCAACAAGAGCCAAAAGGAGGCAATAATTATGGGAATGAACCAGACACCAGCTTCAGAACGTGTACATATCAGCTTTTTCGGCAGACGTAACGCCGGAAAATCCAGCGTGATCAACGCTATCACCGGACAGGATCTTGCTATCGTATCCTCTGTAAAGGGAACCACCACAGACCCTGTTTACAAAACCATGGAACTTCTTCCACTGGGACCGGTAATGATCATCGACACACCAGGGATTGATGACGAAGGGGAACTTGGTGCCCTTCGTGTAAAAAAGAGCTACCAGGTCCTGAATAAAACAGACATTGCTATTCTGATCGTAGACAGCACCACAGGCAAAACTGACGCAGATTATGCACTGATCAGCAGATTTATCCACAAGAAAATCCCTTATCTGATCGTTTATAACAAAATTGATCTGCTGACAGACCAGGAAGTATATGACCTAGCTTTTTCCACCAGAAAAGAAGAAGTCTTGGTTAGTGTGGCAGCAAACATGAATATTCATGAGCTGAAAGAAAAAATTGCCTCCATGAAACCAGAGGATTCCCATAAATACCCTCTCATCGGGGATCTTATCAATCCGGAAGATCTGGTAATTCTTGTAGTTCCCATTGATAAGGCAGCCCCAAAAGGCAGGCTGATCCTTCCCCAGCAGCAAACTATTCGTGCTGTTTTGGAACGTGGTGGACTTTCACTGGTGGTACGGGATACTGAATTGAAATCTACCCTTGAGCTTTTCCGTTCACAGGGCATTAAACCAAAGCTGGTAGTTACTGACAGCCAGGCTTTTGCCAGAGTCTCCAAAGACACTCCGGAAGATATCACACTTACTTCTTTCTCTATTCTCTTTTCCCGTTACAAGGGGGAGCTGGACGCACAACTTCTGGGGGTAAATGCCCTTTCCACTGTGAAGGACGGTGACCGTATCCTGATCTCTGAGGGATGTACCCATCACCGCCAGTGTGATGATATCGGCACTTATAAGCTTCCTAAATGGATCAGAGAATACACAGGTAAGGAACCTGTCTTTGAATTTACTTCCGGAACTGAATTCCCGGATGATGTTACTTCCTATAAAATGGTAATCCACTGCGGAGGCTGTATGCTGAATGAACGCGAAATGAAATACCGTATCGCCTGTTGTCAGGATCAGAATGTCCCAATTACCAATTACGGCATCGCTATCGCCCAGATGACAGGTATCCTGAAACGCAGTCTGGAGCCCTTCCCGGAAATGCAGAAGCTGATTCGTTACTGTTCATGACCTTCACAGTCACACTGGTTCTGTAAATAATGTATCCGGTAAAATTTCTCCTACATGGAATCGTTTTAATATGATATAATTTTTGTATTGTTTTCACAGATCTATAACAATTTTTCATTATACTGATTCAGTGAAATTAGGACATCTGTCTGAAGCAGGTGTCCTGAAACATACGGGGAGACTATAAAACAGATTATTAAGGAGGAAATTTATGAAATTCACCAAGATGCATGGTATCGGAAACGATTATGTATATGTAAACTGCTTCAAAGAAACTGTCACTGATCCGGCTGCAGTAGCCAGATTCGTCAGTGACCGTCACTTCGGCATCGGTTCTGACGGACTGATCCTGATCAAACCATCCGACATCGCTGACTGCGAGATGGATATGTACAACCTGGACGGTTCCCAGGGAGCCATGTGCGGAAACGGTATCCGCTGCGTTGCCAAATATGTTTATGACTACGGTATCGTCAACAAAACCAACATTTCTGTTGCCACCAAAAGTGGCATCAAATACCTGGATCTGACTCTTGGCAAAGACGGTAAGGTTGCCCTGGTAAAAGTAAACATGGGATCTCCCATTCTTACTGCCAGACAGATCCCTGTAGTTTCCACTTCCGAACAGGTCATCAACAAACCTCTGGATGTAAACGGAACTACATACAATATTACCGCTGTTTCTATGGGCAATCCTCATGCCATCGTCTATATGGATGAGCTGGATACTCTTGAGATTGAGAAGATCGGGCCACAGTTCGAGAATCACATCGCTTTTCCGGACAGAATCAATACTGAATTTGTCAAAGTCATTGATCGTCACACCCTTCAGATGCGTGTATGGGAACGTGGTTCCGGTGAAACCCTTGCCTGCGGTACAGGTGCCTGTGCTGTTGCAGTAGCTTCCACACTGAACGGACTGGTAGAAGAAGACACTCCTGTCACAGTGAAGCTTCTTGGTGGAGATCTCCAGATCCTCTGGAACCGCCAGGAAAATCTGGTATACATGACCGGTCCGGCTACCACAGTGTTCGATGGAGAGATTGACCTTTCTTTCCTTAATAAATAATGTAAACATTCAAGACCCCGAAACAATAACGCAGGGATGTATTATTGTTTCGGGGTCTTATATTACTGATCTCCTTTCATTTTTTCATATGCTTCATCTGTTTCTTCCAGAGATCCAATCATTTCATTTAGCATCTCCTCTTCTGTGCTTCCATTTTTCAAAAATGTTTTATCTTTCAATTCCTGATACATTTTTTCTTTCATTTTTGCACCATAAGGATCATATGCCCATTTTACCATCAATGACCACTTATAATATTTTCTGACGAAATTTACAAATGGATACTCTTCTTTTTCTCCTATATAAAATCTGATGAAAGAATAATCACTGTCTTTTAGTTTACACTCTTTCCAGATTTTTTTTATCCGTTCCACCGCTGTATCAGTATAATCTTCTTCTGTATCCATATAAAGAGTTATATAAAGATTTTTTTCTCCCAGATAATAAGAATCTTCTATTTCTTCAAACTCCGCATAATCATCTGCATGTTGACCTGCTTTCTGAATTCTTTTGAATTCTCTGTTATTTACTTCCCATGCCTCTCTGGATTCGCATTTATCTGAAACAATTTTTCTCTTCTCATTATATTGTGTTGCAGTCAGTTTAAAATTCGTATTCAGATTATATATATCTGCCATATTGGTAAACAAATCTGCCAGTGTATCCATTCCCTTTGTGAAATATCCGGTATTTCCAAGATTTGTTTCTGTAAATACCAGCACGTATTTTCTTTTATCAGGGTCTACAGAATCTATTTCTGTTTTTTCCCCCTTCGGCACCTCTGTAATTTTGGATTTTCCTACACAATATTTCAACGGTCCATAAAGATACAGATATCCATTTGATTCCATTACAGATTCTGCGAATTCTTCCATCTTTGATTTATCACATTCTAAAGTTACCTTCCATCCCTTCTCCTCTTTCGATATTTTCTCTGTACTTAATTCAATCTGTGACGTATATAAAGAATCTCCCCCTATACTTTCTATGGTAATCTGATCCTGACATCCGAGAATATTAGAAACCATATCCGACATATCTTTTTGTCTTACCTTCACCACAAGTCTGTCATAATCTTCCTTAACATTGCCAAGTGCATAAGATATCCCCAGAGTTTCCAGCCGCTGTGCCAAATCTCCGATGTTATGGTAATAATCCCCTTTATCTGATCTGTTGTCCGAATAAGAACTGTCTCTGCGACCATATTCCAAAATCACTGAAGGATCTGCAATCTGAGATGGATCTACCCAGCCTTTTAAAATGGAAGTTGTCCTTTTCTCCCACTGGATATCACCAATTTCTTTTTTCATATCAAATACCTTATCAAAAGTGTCTTTCTTCCATGTATTTTTTGCAATTTTAAAATATGCATTTTCCAAAAATGTCAACTCGTGCCAGTCGTTTTTCTCAACTGCTGTTTCTATACTGAATGTATAATCTTTTTCTTCTCCGTCCAGACAGACAAAGGTCACATATTTCTCACTCTCATTTTCTGTTTTTTCGTTTATCTGTTCCTGAATACTTCCAAGCTTTTCCTTCATTTGTGAAGCCGCTTCATCTGATACTGTAACCTTAAGCATTTTACTTATTTTTTCGTCAGATGAGTCAGATTTTGCCGCATCACAATCTACCTCTTCTATTTCTTCAATATCCTCATTATCCAGTGTCAGATACTGTTCTGACGACATTTTAGAAAACATTACATTGGCGCTGTTACCAACACCCACAGATAATTTCATAGGTCTGCTGAAATATTCTTTCAGCAATTCCTCAGTACCCAGCTTCTCACATGATTTTTCCGGTAAGATGATTCTTATAGTTCCATCATCATCTTTTACCAGATATTTGTTACTGTCAACAAGTTCCCGGATTCTGTCTTCTGTAATCTTTAATGCATTCTGATATTCCTTTTTGTTCATTTCTTTTCCAGGTTCCAGAAGAACCGTCTCAGTCCTGATTCCCCAGAAACGGATTTTTTCTTCAAATTTCAGATACACTCCTGTTAATATCACACCGATTAACACTGCTGACAAAATCCCACCGGCAATCCAGTATCTTTTCTTTTTTTCTTTTTTACTTTCCTGCTCTCTCCACTGTTCCAGACTTCTCCCCAGTTCCCCCAGAGAATCTCCCACAGGCATTTCCTCTCCGATCTTTAATCCCTCATCAATGATTCTGCAAAATTCCATATCATTCGAGATTTTCATCTCTGCCAGAGGAGTCATTTCATCAAAAAGAAGCCTTATTGCTTTATCCGGTGGTTTTTGTCCTGTCAGTCCCTGATACATCAGCTCACAGACCTGATATGCATAATCTGTATATCCGGGAATTACTCTGTCTGTTTCGGGAAACAGATACAGACTCCCATCTTCCTGAAGATATAAGGTATCTGCTTCTACCGGAAGATCCTTCATGCCTGCCTCTTCCAACTTCTCAAGTGTTTTCATCAGGGAATGAAACATATGATCCAGTACTTTTTCTGACAGCTTTTTTTCTGACGAAAGAACTTTTTCCAGACATTGTCCCCTGGGATATTCCATAATGACGTAGGATTTCTCACCTGTCGAAAACTGATCACACACCTGAAACAGATTTGTAAATTCCGAAAAATCGCTGAGTCTTCTGGCTCTGGAAAGAATTTTATCTGTGTAATCAGTACTCTTTGACATTTCCTGAATCAGAAAAGATTCTTCTATCTGTTGATGCCATCCCTCATAAACTATAACATTCTCATTTTTTTTGATTATTTTTTTTATTTCATAGCGTTCATCCAAAATGGATCCTACGGATATCTTTTTACCACAGGTCACTGTAAAACCACCACCAATTCTGATTTTCCACAAAAGAATCTTCTGTCCTGTATTCTTTTAATGATTCACTTTTTTCCAGTAATTCTGCCATTTTACTCTCTTCTTCACCATCTTTGCCAGATCTGTAATACAGCATTTTCCAGTTTTCAATTGCAGTACCGGATATTCCTCCAGATCTTCTGAATTGGACTCCACCGCCACAATTTTTATATCCAGGATATATTACTATATCATCATATATTTTCAGATTATCTTTTTCTGTCTCTAACAGTTGTTCTATGTCTGAAATCGCTTTCGTGGCATAACTTTTATTTAAATCGTATCTTAATGTAATATTCAGACGATTTTCTGAACCTCTGTTTTCAGTGACTTCTGCATTTTTGTTGAACCTATGAATCCCTTTTTTTATATTTTCCAGTTCTTTTGACATCGGCATATATTCTTCATTTTCTACTTCAGCTTCTTCATTCACTACACTGTCTTTTGAACTGTATTGAGATCTGGCATAACCATAGTTCTCATATCCTACAAGACTACTCTGCTCCATTGCAGTTATGATCATCTGCAATAAAGGAACATCGTTTTTTGTAAATATTTCTGAATTCCCATAACAGTTGTTCCGAAAAATAAGAGTTTCTGGAATTTCTTCTGATTTTAGTTCTGTCCATGCAATTTTGTATCCTTCTACAATCAGATATAATCTGTGATTTTCCGACTGCAGCACTGTTTTTCTCAAGGATTCCATTTCTTCTCTTATGCTGTCCGACAATGATACATTCAGACAAATTGAATAACTTCCATCCTCTTCTTCCTGTAGTTTCAGGCTGCCTATTGATGAATAGATATCCATTTTCTGACTTATATCTTCGGATTCCAATGCCACACTCACTAACCCTGTAAGCATTTCTGCCAGAAAAGGATTCATATCCTTCTGGGCTGTTTTTATCAATATTCTGCCTGTATCATCCGGTGCAATGCCTACTGCATAGGGAATTTTTAAAGCATCGATTCTGGTTTTAACATCATACAAAAGCTCACTCCATGCTCCCGCACTATCCATTCCTTCATTATCCCAGTACATGATAGACGTTATCCTGTAGTCCATTGTTACAGAGGGTTGTTGAATATCTTTTTCCTGGCACTGATATTTCCCCCAGATACCGCTTTCTTCTTCCCAGTCTGCCTGTATTTCATAAGAAATCTGAAATGGATCACTTAATTCTTCCGTTTTCCAGAGTGCCTTCCATGCACTGCTTTCTTTTCGAACCTTACAGTAAAAAGTAGTCCAGTCGCCATTTATATCTGTACATAACAATCTTTTCGAACGGTATTCCGTTCCTGAATCTGTCACCAGCATCGTATAACTGTTATCTTCTTCTGCTATATCCTGAAGATCCTTCCTGATCCTTTCTGCTGCCTCATCCGTAATCTTTACTTCAATATATGCATCCAGTCCATCACCGGAATAGATATCCTCCGGTGTTCTGTCTTCTACCGGAATCTCTCCTTCTTTTTTCTTGACAGAAACTATTTCATCCCGTTCCAACGTTGAAAACCTGGCCTTATTGTCATCACCAGATATAGCAGTAAAATTAAGTCTCAGAGGCTCTGCCACATACATTCTTATAGTTTCAAATACATCTTTATCTATATTTTCCGCTTTATAATTCTCCAGTGTCGTGGTAATTTCCAGTCCATCTTCTTTCTCCCTGAGAATATATCCTTCCTCTCCCCAGAGATAATCCAGCCTTTTTTTGATGATCTTCACATTTTTCTTGTAATCTTTCGTGCTCATATCATCATAAGGTGTCAGAAGGACTGTCTCTGTTTTTTCTCCATGGAATTTAAAATATGCCAGATGATCCTGGTAATATCTCCAGCCTCCATATCCCCCTGCTGCCAGTACGCAGGCTGCAATACTTGTCGCCAGAAAAATCTTGCCTTTTTTGTTACCACCGGTATTCTTTTTCTTCGGATATAAAATCGGTTTCAGCTCTGCCAGAAGTTCTTCCAGATTCTGATATCGTTTTTCTCTTTCTATATTGAGACCTTTTTTCAGAATTTTTTCCAGTTTCGGATCAATAGCGATTCCCATCTGGGAAGGCATCAGAAGTTCGTCCTTCATCTTTCGGATAGAAGAACGTATAGGTTTCTGTCCTGTAATTCCACAGTACAATACGGCACATAACGCATAAATATCCGTCCATGGTCCCTGTTCATGACCAGAGTACTGTTCCGGTGGAGCATATCCTTCTTTCAACTCAATAGTATAAGTCCGGTCATCCATGTAATCTCTGGCAGAACCAAAATCAATCAGTTTAATTCCGGCTGCCCCATCCGGATTATCTGTAAATTTGATATTATCTGGGCTGATGTCTCTGTGAACCACTCCTGATTTATGTATTTTTTCAAGAGTTACCATCAGTGGGTAAAGGAGTTGAAATAACCGTCCTGCCTCAATCCGTCCTTTTCGGTCAAAGTATTCCTGAAGACTGATCCCACCGATATATTCCATAACAATATAGGCAGTGTTATTCTGTTCAAAGTAATTCCGGATATGTACAACTCCCGGCTCAGAAGAATAATCTCTGAGTCTCCTGGCTTCCCTGAGAAATCGTTCCTTCGCTTTCTGAAAAGGCACCTGCATCTCTCCGTCTGTCAGAACAATGTCCTTATTTATTCTGCCCATATAGTTCCGATTATAGAACTCCTTTATGGCAACTCGTCCATTGGTATTCTCATTAATCGCTTCATAAGTAATACCAAATCCTCCACATCCCAGAACCTGGATGATCCGGTATCTTCCATCCAGAATCGTCCCCTCCGGGAGATAATACTCCATAACTGTTACTGTTTTGTTTTCCATACGTCCCCTCTTCTGCAACCTGTCCATTTTCTATAACTACGATTTTATCACAGTCTCTCACCGTATTCAAACGATGTGTACTACTTATACAGTCCATATTCTGCTTTTTAACAATTTAATTTTAGCATATTTATTTTTCATATTTGTTTTTGTAATAAAAAAAACCTGGCTGCACATACAACCAGGTTCTCCTTTTCAGGTAATATTATAATTTATTCTTCATATATATTTCCATATATATCAACTAATTGTCCGTTTAGTTTATAACGCATGAGCACGACTTCTCCTGCATGTTCCCCTTCTTCAATTTTCCGGTATGTATACTTATATTCTCCACCTATATAACCAATAAGAGGAATCAATATAATAGTGCAATACAAAAGTATCTTTCCAAACGTCAGAACACCAGTTGAGAAAAATCCCCAGAAAACTAATTTTCTTTCATTTTCCGGTACCTTCTGTGCTACACCTTCCCATAGTTTTTTACAAAAGAATATCATTATCACTGCGAAAATCAAGGAAAATCCAGCCAGTGGGAAACTGTCACTTTCTCCTGACAACAAACATTTCAGACTCATCATGATTCCTAACACCACAAATAATCCAACATTAATAAATACAAATGCCCTGAATTTGCTGTAAAATTCCGTATACGGAACTGTCTTTTGCGCCATATCTACCAGATCAATCAGTACATCCCCCGTATCTCTCCTGATCTCGTCTCCAGTAACTCTTCTAAGTCCTCTCATTTGCCATCAACTCCTCTATAAATAAATATTTTTCAGAACATTAAGTCTTACTATCAATTCCCGGAAGAATCTTTTTCAGAATTGTTTATTCTCAAAATATAATCACCTGCTTTTTGTCCGGATGAAACTACTTTCACATAGTAAATTCCATCTTTCAGATCAACAGAAAAAGAAGTCGGCTGATACTCATGCATCATTTCCATATATCCGGAATCATAAATAACGCACTCAAAACTTCCTTCCGGATCAGCTCCTGTTACCCGTATGTTATATATTCCTTCTTTGGCCTCCAGTTTATAATAATCCTCAAAATTCTGCGAACCTTCCGGCAATTTTTCTGCCCAGTCACCGCCATTATTTCCCGAAGATAAAAATCCTGTAACCTGTGGATCTGTATAAAGCAGCGCATTCTGAAAATCTGTATTCTTATTTTCATCTTTCGCAGTAGATTCCCAAAACTCTGCCTTTATCCGAAACTTTCCCTGACATTCGTTCCAGGACTCCACGCGAATATAATATTCGCCCTCTGCCAGATCATAGGAATAATTTTGAGTCTGTGGTGCGGCTTCTCCCTGTCCGGAAATAGCATTATAAGCAATCGTTTCATAATTCTCGTCCAGCAAATACACATAATGACTGTTTATAAAATTTGTCTGAACACTTACATCTAGTCTTCCGTTACTTTCCAACACAATAGGGCAATACACATATTCATTCACACCCAGATTATAATCCTGCCATTTTCCATCAGGCAAAACTTCTTCGGCATCTACACGCACAGTATTTTCCTGTGCCATAACTGTTATCGGAGTACACAGTAAAGCGATTGTTAATATGAGCATTTTGCCGACTATTTTTTTCATTCTGCATTCCTCCTTGCCAATATGGCTTTTCGGTTACTACTTAAAATACTTATTTCTGTTTTCCTCTGTATTATCATGAAAATCTTCTTTTGAAACTTCCAGCAGCTTCGTACTCTTCACATATTCTTTCAGATTTTTTTCAAACTCTTCTTTACTTACAGTACAATCTCCATGGACATGTTCAAAGTATTCTTCCGTATTTTCGCCATCATTAAATCCATACCATTCATAAACATTCTCTCCATTATCCTCTTTGATCAAATAACTGCCAATAGGATTTTTCATTCCATTTAAAGGAATCGAATCTGTATCTTTCTTCGAACAGTCCGGCAAATAATAATAATTCTCTATTTTCCCATTAACATTTCCATTGACTGGATCCCAATAATATGTGTGTCCATCTTCACTGGTAAAATATTCCATAACAACATATATCCCTGTATTCGGATAATAGCCTTTGAAATCCTGTAACTCCTGTACCTGAAAACCATCTTCTTTATAACAGGTATCCAGAATACACATCCCATCATCTTCCTGATTTTTTCCTGAATCTTTTAATAAAACCAGATCTGGAAGTTTTCCAGGATTTATATCCATTAAAGCAAATTTAAAAGCTCTTGTTGAAATATCTGTCTCTATTCCTTCTGGAGTAATCCAGGGCACTCTGTCTCTTGACAGTTCCCGGTTATAAATTTCCACCGCAGCCTGATATTCTTTACTCTTTGCACCGCCACATGCACTGCTTCCCAAAACGCCGATACACAACAGTCCCAGAACAATTTGAATCTTTTTTTTCATACCCTGCACCTCCCTGTATAGTCAAGTCTCCTGTCAATGTTAATTGCGGAACTCATCCAGCGAACCCTGATAATCCACTTTTGTAAGCTGTTTTATTGTATTGTCAGCTCCCTGATCTGTATAAATTCCAGAAAGAAAAATAATATTCCCCTCCAGAGATCTGTAAATATCCGGTGCCGTTTCAAAAGCTCCGCTTCTGGGTATAAAACTTCCATTCTGCGACATTCCAATGCGTTCATCGCTGGCCTGCAGTCCATATTTTTCCAAAAATGACTTATAAGAATCCATATATTCTTCTTTTTCCTCTTCAGAAAGTACAGGGTCTGTATCTTCCGAATACATCTTATCCCAGTTCCAGTTTCCACACGATAACGGATCGTCTGGTTCTGTTTCTGCATATCTTACACAAATATCTCCATATCCCTGCAATTGATATCCTACACCGCCTACATAATCAAAAGTAGTCAGGTAAACCACTTCACTGGTATGTGGTACTATTACTTCCTGTAGTTCACCTTTTCCATATTCGAAAACTGACAGAGTCACAACTGATTCATTGGCATACATATAATTATCAATTCCAATATAAGTATTATCCTGATAGGTATAAGTAAATATACATTTCTGCCGATATCCAATGCTTCCAAAACTATATCCACTTATACTCATATTCTTTTGTGCCTGCACAGATACTTCACCGGAATCCTGGTATTCATACATTTCAAGAAAAAGTGTTTGTATTCCACGTTCCCCATCATAATCTGCAAACCTTACTGTCATCATTTCCAGCTGTCCATCATTATCAAAATCCATGATTGTTGCAGAAAGTAATCCCTCCAGATCTGCTTCTGTCCAGTTATTTGAGGAAGTGCTTTCCACTGTATTTGTCAGCAGAAGTCCATATTGTGGAATCAAAACCGTACCTATATAATTTTTAAACGCTGTTTTCACTGTCTCATCTGAATTTGCATATACCTGTATTGAAGTACCAAGTACAGAACATGTCAGAATAAGAACACTTAATAATATCATTACTGTCTTTTTTCTTATCACATCTACACATCCCCTTCCTTTACTTTCTTTTATAATTTTAATAAAATGTTTTTAGCGGTTCAACCTGTGACAATATATGTGACTGGTTTCAACTATACATTTGCACAACCTTAAATGTGACAAAAAATAATTTTATAAAGGCACACTCTGCTGCACAGATTGTTTTACAGATTACAAAATATTATAATAATTTTTTCAACAGGAGATGATTTCAATGTCTAAATTCAGTAATTACCTAAAAACATTAATTGAAAACAGTGGCGAATCCATTGCTTTTCTTTCCAGAACTCTTAATATCGAAAGAACTTCTATTCATAAAGCATTATCAGATGAGCGTATTCTTCCCTATAGCTCCGTTCAGACTTTGGCACATCATTTTAATCTGACCTTGGATGAGCGTCAGGAATTTTTTCGTCTGTACGATATCCAGCTTCAGGGAGAAGAAGCCTACAAAAACCGCCAGTCTGTCTGTGATTTTTTTAATACTTTATCTGCAATCGATTTCAAAATGCCAAATCCGCCGGAAGTTTCTTTTTGTCCTGAAACAGATCAGATGATTCGTGGTGAATATGCTATACACAGTCTTATCCGTTCCATATTAATCTATGAATCTACGCACATTCCCAATGCAGAATTTCAACTGTTTCTACCGCCAAAACTGAATCTTACTATGGAATTCATGGAATTATGGTTAAACGGCAGGACTTTTTCTGTAAATGAATTATTATATCTGCAGGCTGAAAATAAATGTAACTCTAATTTCAACAGCACCAATGCCTTGCAGAAATTAGAATCTGTCATTCCATTATGTCTTGCCTCCAATGGTAAATATAAACCCTATGCTTTTGCCCTCAGCCCTCAGGCACTGATGCTTTCCCCTTTAAGCCATTATATTATCACACCTGAATACCTCATTCTGATTGCTGAAGATTTAACTGTGGCACATATTTTCAAAGAAGATCAGCTGGTACTTTATTATCGAAATTACTTTTTTTCTTTAATAGAAAACTGTGAACTCTGGGTACAGTGCAGCTCCAATATTATGGATGTACTGCAGGAATATATTTCCGGTACCGGCCCTGACCGCCTTCAGATTCTTATGTCACAACCCTGTTTTGGCAAATATATCACACCTGAAATTATAAAAAAATATATGAAAGCCCCCAACCAGCCCTACGATATTATGTTTCATCTGGTGGAAAAGCATTTTTCTGTTTTACGGAATATACATAAGAACTATCTCACTGTATTCTCTGAAAAAGGACTGGCTGATCTTGTTAAAAACGCCGTTCTTCAGGATTTGCCTCCTCAGTATGTTCCACCATTGGAACCGTCAGATATAAAAGAAATGTTATCAGAATTGTATAGAGAAACAGAAAACGGAATCATTACCGGCCTGATCGTACGTCCAGGTATTCTGCAGATACCAGAATATCTGACCGTTTATGCCAATTCCCAGACAGGCCTGCATATGTATACAACAAATGCATTTGTTTTTGGTGCCTATTCCTGTGATATTCATATTTCAGACACCTCATTATGTAAAATTTTTTCCGATTTCTTCCTTGGATTGCCTGGCAGTCCTATGGTTTATTCAAAAGAAGAAACTTTGTACCTGCTGAAACAGTACATATCGCAGATACCATAACCCGATTCCAAAAGATTTCTCATACACCCAATAAAAAACCTGGCCGTATGATACAACCAGGTTTTTCTTTATTAATCATCAATCTTTGGAAATGTCATCAATTCTCTTAAGTTCTTCCTCTGTAAATGGTGCACAGTGGATTGCTTTGATATTATCCAGAATCTGCTGAGGTTTGGATGCACCGATCAGTACACTTGTGACTTCCTTCTGGTGAAGAAGCCAGCCCAGTGCCATTTCAGAAAGCTTCTCGCCTCTCTGTGCTGCCATCTCATTCAGCTTACAGATCTGGTCCATTCTGTGCTCTGTAAGAATATTGGCTTTCAGGAATCTGCCATCTGTACGGATACGACTGTCCTCGGGAATTCCGTTAAGATAACGATCTGTCAACTGACCCTGCGCAAGAGGGCTGAAAGTAATAAGACCTTTCTTCAGTCTTCCTGTTGTTTCCTTCAGACCATTTTCTTCTACCGTTCTGTCAAAAATAGAATAACGGTTCTGATTGATCACAAATGGGCACCTTAAATCTTTCAGTATGGCAGCTGCCTTCTCCAGTCTCTCGCCATTATAGTTGGAAAGTCCTACATATAATGCCTTACCACTCTGTACGGCTGTCGCCAATGCTCCCATAGTCTCTTCCAGAAGAGTATCCGGGTCCATTCTGTGATGATAAAAAATATCTACATATTCCAGTCCCATACGTTTCAGACTCTGATCAAGACTTGCCAGAAGATATTTGCGGCTTCCCCAGTTTCCGTAAGGTCCCTCCCACATATCATATCCGGCTTTGGTGGTAATGATCAGCTCATCACGATAATTATGAAGTTCTTCTTTCAGGATTTTGCCAAAATTACGCTCAGCACTGCCGTATTCCGGACCGTAGTTATTAGCAAGATCGAACTGTGTAATTCCGTTATCAAAAGCAGTAAAACACAACTGTTTCATATTTTGGAAATTAGCTGTGTCTCCAAAATTATGCCACAGTCCCAGAGAAACTTTCGGCAACATCAGTCCGCTTTCTCCACAACGGTTATATTCCATTGTCTGGTATCTTTCTTTTGATGCAGTATACATATGCAAAAACCTCCTATTTTTATATGAAAAAACAGCCACAACAGGTTCCTGTCAGACGATCTGTTATGACTGCTTTGTTGTTATTTATTCCTATATTTTTGAAATAATTGCCTGTTTATTTCTGATTAAGAGAAATATTTCTCCTTAATGATCTCTACAGGCATTTCTTCTCCTGTCCAGAGCTTGAAGGATGCAGCTCCCTGATACAGAAGCATGTACATACCGTTTCCGGTCTTGCAGCCTGCCTCTCTGGCCTCACGAAGAAGTCTGGTCTCCTGCGGATTATAGATTACATCAAACACAAAGAGATCTTTGTGGAACATGGATGTATCTGTAATGATGGTATTATCTGTCTTTGGTGCCATTCCTACGGAAGTACCGTTTACAAGAATTGTACTGTCTGCAATAGATGCACGAAGGACTTCCGGATCGGAGAAATCATGAAGTGTAACTTTGCAGTCTGTACGTTCATTAAGTTTGGAAACGATGTCTTCTGCTCTTTCAAAGAAGGCATCTCTTACGTTAAATACATTGATCTCAGCAACTCCATCCAGTGCAGCCTGTACAAGGATTGCTGTTGCAGCTCCACCAGCTCCCAGAAGAGTCATTTTCTTTCCAATGATATCCACACCGTCTTCTTTTACTGCGCGCATAAATCCCACACCGTCTGTAGTGTACGCTGTCAGTACCCCATTATCATTAACAATGGTATTACATGCTCCGGAAATCTCAGATGCAGGTGATACCTTGTCTGCCAGTTTACACATGATGTTCTTTCCTGGCATGGTAATATTCCAGCCTCTGGCGCCTATGGTACGAAGCCCCTGCACTGCTTCCGGCATCTTATCTTCCGGTACATCAAAAGCCAAATAGCTATAGTCCAGTCCCAGCTGATCACATGCTTCGTTGTGCATTTCCGGAGAAACGCTGTGTGCAACCGGGCTTCCTAATAAACACAATAATCCCGTGTGTCCTGTTATATGTTTTGACATAATCCCATTTCCTTCCTGTGATACGTTATAGATGTGGTTATTATACACGATTTAAAGTGATAAAGCAAGGCTGTGTTTTATCATGTTTCGTCAAGTGCCAAATGTATGTCTTAGAATGTGAATGCCTATGTGTGTCAGCATTTCCGGCTCTTTTGCCAAGTATGAGATCAAGCTCTTTCTGTCTTATCATGGCTTTCTTTGCATTTTCTGTCAATGGTATATCTCGTTTCCCCGAATTGCTTTTTGTTGATAGAGAATTCCTTTTGCTTTTTCCGGGTCTGGCATTCTTAAATCAACCTCTGATTCCGCTGCGATTTCAGTTAGCTTTCTGGCGCAAACCGCCCGGCACATTAATTTGTACCGGGTAATTATTTCTGTATGTTCCATTTTGTTCTAACCCATGCTATACTTATACCGTTGCTACCCCTACTCTGGCAACAGAGGGGAGGTGAGTCTGTGTCAGATCTATTTTTTTCATTCTTTATCTCTGTCGCGGCTGGTGTAACTTGCCATTACATCATCAAATGGTTAGATGGAGATGACTAACAGCAACTAGCCTAGGTTAATGCACCGTAAAAGCATAAAAAGAAAGCCCCCAGAGGTCGCATCTCTGAGGGCTTTTGTCTGTGTCAGACATTTTTCATTCTTTTGCCTACGGCAATTATAGCATATGCATTTCTGTAAATCAATATGTCTGATCCTGATATTTTTATCGGATCTTCTGATATGTGATTTTTTTACTGCCAACAATATATTTTTTGTAATACTTCTGGTAAGTCGCTTTGGAACATTTTCTGTTATTCTTTGTATAAGTCAACACCTGATGACCATTTTTTATGGTATAATTGTCATAGTGAATTGTTACTACTTTTTTCAGTTTTCCACCACTTAATCTATAAACATCATAAGAACTGCTTCCTGCAAGTCTGTAAAAATAACACAGATACTTCCCTTTATAGGAAAAAGCAGAACCGGCTGCTGTTTCTGCCATAGCCACTGGTTTTAGTTTTCCTTTATAATAGGTCATAAGCACAACACGATGTCCATAAGGGATAAAATTACAGCTGGTCGTGGATAAAAACAGCTCTTTTGTTCCATCTTTGTTAATATCTACTGTTTTGTAGTATTTGAATTGTTTCCTGTTCACTTTATATGTGGAACTTCCCTCATACATTCTTTTTACATAATAGTTCTGGTTCTTTTTGTTTAAAACTGATTTGTACCAGTTTGATTTTGATGCTGCATTTGCAGTCACTGGGAAAACTGTCAGTAACATACACAGACTGAGTAAGATACATAAAACTGATTTTCTTTTCTGTTTCATCTGTTTCTCCTTCCTTGGGGGTGATGGGTTTTCATTTATTATAGCACCCCAGGGTCTCGCATGGAAGAAATTTCAGAGGTCAAATCCGAATGCAGAAAATTCGTATGATGTGTGTGACGCCTGATAGCGGATATCAAAAACGAATTTCACGAATCGTGTTGGCTTCCTGCGGCGTTCCGCCGCTACCCAGGATAAAGTACGGTGCAAACTGGGACAAAAAAAACTC
>OLPV01001320.1_pt1 | contig 18653 bp, 18 predicted proteins | sample 1671961 | NCBI WGS metagenome assembly OLPV01 (sample SAMEA3136630, study PRJEB25190) | human gut metagenome | biome: human gut; feature: human-associated habitat; material: faeces | place: Austria | collected 2013
AACGCAAGGGCGTTTCCAGCGAACGCGGCGACGAAAATCGAAAGATCATCAGCGTCAATAAGGTGCTGGCTTCTTTGCAGAAAACCGTTCGCGGGATCGGTGCTTGGCTGGATGAACTGCGCAAGGCGGTCAGCCGCCAGCAGATCATCGAAAGCCCGGATGATTACCCGCTGAGCGACGTGATTACCGCCTATCTGGACAGGCGAAAGGACGGGCGCGAAACATGGAATCGCTATGCGCAGGAAAAAGGCGCTGTCCATGATTTGAAAGACGGCTTTAAGGCGGTTTCCTTCCTCTCGAATCACGAGCTTTACACGGTCGGTCAGCTTGGACAGTACATCACCGAAACGAAACAGGAATTTTCCAAAATCAAGGCGGAATCCACGGCAAAGGAACGCAGAATCCGTGATATTGACGCGCTGTTTGGCGCAATTCAAACCATTCGAGAATTGAAGCCGATTCAGCAGGAATACGGAAGCATCCATTGGAACGGCAAGCGCGAAAAGTTCAAAGCCGAACATGGCGACGAATTGAACCGCCTGCAAAAGGCGATCTGGCTGCGCGAAAAGCTCGTGAAGTCGCTGAGGCTTGCGTCTCCGCTCGACAAGGAACAGCGCGCGGCACTGAAAACAGAGCGTATGCAGCTAGAAGCGGAGTGCGAAGCCCTTCTTCCTAAGCTCGAAGAAATCAAAGCAGAATTGGCGGAGCTGAACCGCATCCGATATTGGACGCGCAAGGTCATTCCCGACGCGCTGCCGCGCATGTCGGATGGACGGGTTTCGGTTGAGGATGCGGTGGAAACGGCGGGCAATCGGAAAGAATTGGAGCAGGTTATAAATGATGCTGAAAAGAACGCCCTCCGACAATCGGATGATCCACTTCAAACAAATAAATCTGCACCCATTCATTTCCTGGCGATTTAAGAAAAATCCATTCCTCTCTCATCTTGACTCCCTCCCTCAAACCCCGTATAATAAACAAGAAAAATCTATACCGCGCAGGGTGTTTGAAGCCATTCAAATGAAAAGGGAAGCCGGTTCAAATCCGGCGCAACAGCCATTACTGTATTCGGTATGCGTGTGCCATGAGCCATTGAAAGCGATTTCGAGAAGGCGGCGCACGTGAAGCCGTCAGCCAGGAGACCTGCCCTGCGGAGATGAAACCGATTCTCGGGCAGTTGGAGAAGGCAGGTCAAGCGTTTGTTTGCTATGCGTCCATCTTTGTCCGAGATGGGCGCTTTTCATTTATTTTGAGAAAAACTGCGAGGAAGTTTATGAAAAAGATGATTGCGCTGCTTTTGAGCCTTTTTGCTGTTCAAACCGCGTTAGCGGAGCTGCCCGTCGTCACAGAAAAGCTTGATCTGGAAGCCGCGAAAAACTTTGCCGTGGACAGGCTGGAAGGCGGTTATTCACTGATTACCGTGCAGAACGGCGGGCGCTTTCTGCTGATTCCGGCGGGTATGGATGCACCGGATGGTCTGGATGCGGACATCATGCTGCTGTACATGCCGCTTGACAACCTGTTCGTGGCTTCCACCTCGACGGTGGCACTGATGGATGAAATCGGCGCGCTCTCCGCCGTGACGCAGACGACCTATGACGTGGAAGACTGGTATCTGCCAAGCGTGAAACAAGCGGTTCAGGATGGACAAATCGCATACATCGGTCACTATAAGCAGCCAGATTTCGAGCGTATTGCCTTGAACCCGCCGAAGCTGGCCGTTTTCTCCACGATGATCGAGGGCACGCCGGATGTGAGGGAAAAGCTGGACGAGCTAGGCATTCCTTTGCTGGTGGACAGCTCTGCATTGGAGGAAACTCCGCTGGGGCGCATGGAGTGGATGAAGCTCTACGGCGTGCTGCTGGGGCGTGAGAACGAGGCGAGCACCGCGTTTGACGCGCAGAAGCAGAAAATCGAATCGCTTGAGCCGATGCAGGAGAACGTGACCGTCGCCATGTTCTACATCACCTCCAAGGGCGCGCTGTATGTGCGCAACAATGGTGATTATATGGTCAAAATGCTTGAGCTGGCTGGCGGGCGGTATGCGCCGGAAGGACTGGGTACCGGCGAATCCGGCACGCGGCAGATGGAGATGGAAGCCTTTTATCTCGTGGCGGGCGATGCGGACTGCATCCTCTATATTGGTCAGCTCGGCGGCAAGCCGAAGACACTTTCGCAGCTGATTGAGCGAAACACGCTGCTGGCCGATTTCAAAGCGGTGCAAAATGGACGCGTCTATTGCACCGGCGCAGATTATTTTCAGCAGGCCGGACGGCTGGGCGACCTCATCGAGGACATGAACCGCATGCTTTCGGGTGACGACGCGGCACTAAACCATATCATGAAGCTGGAGTGAGGAACGGGTGAAAAAAACGCGGTGCGCGCTGTGCTATGCGGTGCTCGCAGTCTGCTTTGCGCTGCTGTTGGCGGTCAGTGTGGGCACGGGCAGCGCGGCACTGTCCCCGCATGAAATCCTGCGGATTCTGCTGCTGAGAGAGGGCGCGGGCACAGCGGCCTACAACGTGCTGCTCAAAATCCGCCTGCCGCGCGTGCTGGCGGCGGCGGTGATGGGCGGCACGCTGAGCGTATCGGGCTTTCTGCTGCAAACGTTTTTCCGCAATCCGATTGCCGGGCCGTATGTGCTGGGCGTGTCCTCCGGCGCAAAGTTGGCTGTCGGTGCGGTGATGATCTTCGGCATGAAGCTCTGGGGTTGCGTGCCGTTCGGCGCGGTGATGACCGCGGCATTTGTCGGGGCAATGCTCTGCGCGAGCTTTGTGATGATCGTCTCCCGAAAGATTCACAGCATGGCGATGCTGCTGGTCGTCGGCATGATGATTGGCAACGTCTGTTCGGCGGCGACGGATTTCTTCGTCACCTTCGCCAAAGAAAGCGATATTGCGAACCTCACCAGCTGGTCGATGGGCAGCTTTTCTGCCGTGTCGTGGGGAAATCTGCGCATCTGCTTGGCGGTGATTGCCGTCTGCCTGCTGCTGTGCCTGCCGCTGGCGAAGCCCATCGGCGCATATCAGTTCGGCGAACATTACGCGGCGAGCATGGGTGTGAACGTCCGCCGTTTCCGTGCGGCGCTGATCGGACTTTCCTGTCTGCTGGCCGCGTGCGTGACGGCGCTTGTCGGTCCGATTTCCTTTGTCGGCATTGCCGTGCCGTATATGACAAAAAAGCTGCTCGGCACGGCCAAACCGATGGCTGTTCTGCCCGGCTGTTTCCTGCTGGGCGGCGTATTCTGCATGGCATGCGACTGGATCGCCCGAACGGCGTTTTCGCCAACGGAGCTGGCCATCAGCACGGTAACGGCGTTTTTCGGCGCGCCGGTCGTTATCGTGATGGCACTCAAGCGGGGAGGCGGACACCGGTGAAACCGACTTTGGAGCTGGACAACCTTTCGGTCGGTTACGGCAGACGTGTATTGTTGAAAGACCTCTGCGCGTCGATTCTGCCGGGGCAGATTTTGACGCTCATCGGTCCAAACGGCGCGGGCAAATCGACCATTCTCAAGACGATTTCGCATCACCTCGCGTGTATGGGCGGTGTGGTGCGCATCGGCGGCGAAAATATCGAGCGGATGGACAGCTACGAGCTGGCAAAGCGGCTTTCCGTCGTGCTGACCGAGCGCGTCCGTCCGGAACTGATGACCTGTTACGACGTGGCGGCTTCCGGGCGTTATCCCTATACCGGCCGTTTCGGGATGCTGACTGCGCTGGACAGAGACGTGATTGCGCAGAGTCTCGCATTGGTGCGTGTCAAAGAACTGGCGGACAAGCCGTTCGCCCGCGTCAGCGACGGTCAGCGTCAGCGGGTGATGATTGCCCGTGCGCTCTGCCAGCAGCCGCGCGTGCTGGTGCTCGACGAGCCGACCTCCTTTCTGGATATTCGATATAAAATCGAATTGTCCGCCATTCTGCTTCATCTCGCGCGGGAGCAGGGCGTGACCATCGTGATGAGCCTGCACGAAATTGACCTCGCTGCACGGGTATCCGACCTCGTGATGGGCATCGGCACGCACGGCGTGGAGATGTTCGGCGCGCCCGAAGCAGTCTTTACGGAAGAAAACATCACGCAGCTGTACGGCATTTCGTCTGGTGTTTATGACGCGCTTTCCGGATCAATGGAGCTTCCCCGTGCGGAAGGTGCGCCATACGCGTTTGTCCTCGGCGGCATGGGGAAGGCGACAACCGTCTACCGCCGCCTGACGCGGGAAGGAACACCGTTTGCAACGGGTATTCTGGCGGAAAACGATATGGATATCCCTGCCGCGCGCCATCTGGCCGCCCGCATACTGACGACAGCGCCGTTCGCGCCGCCGAGTGAAGCCGTGTTGACGGAAGCCCGGCAAACGCTGCTGAATTGCGGCGCGCTGCTTATTCCCGATGGATTGGAAGCCCATGCATGGGACGATGAACTGATTTGTTTTGCTCAAGAGCATTGTGTGGAGGTGCGCCATGCTTGATATCATCAGCGTCGGTCCGGGTGAGGCCGTTCTGCTCACCGACGACGCGAAGCAGGCGATTGATCGTGCGGATGCGGTCTGGTGCGCGGCACGCCATGCCGTGCTCGTGCCGCCCGAAAAGGCAAGGCCGCTTTCGCCGCTGGAAGGTGCAATTGAACAGATGCGTCTATCCAGCGACGCAGGACAGAGTGCCGCCGTGCTGGTTTCCGGCGACGCGGGACTGTACAGCCTGCTGGAAATGCTCAAACGGAAAATCGGCGGCGAATATCTGCGCGTGCATCCGGGCGTCAGCGCCTTGCAGCTCTTTGCCGCGCAGCTGGGCGTTTCGTGGCAGGACGCGAAAATCCTCTCCGCGCATGGCCGAGCACTCTCGGAAAGCGCGCTGTGCCACGCCGTGCGGACGCATCGGCAGACGTTTTGCTTTCTTGACGCGGCGCACAATCCTGCGTGGGTGCGGGAGAGCCTGAACCTCGGCGGGCTGGAAAATGTGCGGCTGTTTGTCGGCGAACGGCTCTCCTATCCCGACGAGCGGACGGAGGCCTATGACCCGGATGCGACGTATGACCCGCTCTGCATGGCTTATATCGAAAACGACGCGCCGGAGAGCGGCCTGCCGCCTGTTGGTCTGTCGGATGAGGCGTTCATTCGCGGCAAAACCCCGATGACGAAGCGGGATGTGCGTGCGCTCGTCGTGTCGGCGCTGCATTTGAAACCGAACGGCGTCGTTTGGGATATTGGCGCGGGGACGGGCAGCGTCAGCGTCGAATGCGCGCGTCAGTGCCCGCTGGGCGAGGTTTATGCCGTTGAAATGAAGGACGAAGCGCTCGACCTCATCCGCCGGAACGCCGAAAGATTTCACGCGCTCAACCTGCGCGTCGTTCCCGGCCGCGCGCCGGAGGTGCTGTCGGCGCTGCCCGCGCCGGACGCGGTTTTCCTCGGCGGGACGACCGGCGCGGCAGAAGCTATCGTGGAGCTTTTGCGCGGACTTCAACGCCCGATTCGGCTGGTCGCAACCGCCGTCACGATGGAAAGCGCGCAGGCGCTTCTGCGCCTGATGCGGCCGATGGTGGATTTTGAGGCGCGGCAGGTCGCTGTTTCGGCGCTCGAATCGGTCGGGCGCTATACGATGTTCAAAGCGGAAAACCCGGTTTTCATTTTCAGCGCTAACGTCACTTAAAAACAGCGCGAAGCGAAACGGGAGGTTCCGAGCAGGGTTTGGGGCGGCGCCCCAAAAAGGAGTTCCTATGATTTATTTTATCGGCGCGGGGCCGGGCGCAACCGACCTCATCACCGTGCGCGGCATGCGCCTGCTGCAAAAGGCGGACGTGGTGATCTACGCGGGTTCGCTCGTCAACCCCGAACTTCTGGATTATTGCGGACCCGAAACGACCATTTATAACAGCGCGTCCATGACGCTGGAGCAGACCGTCGCGGCGATGCGGGATGCGCCCGAGGGGGCAACCGTCGTGCGGCTGCACACGGGTGACCCGTGCCTGTACGGTGCGATTGCCGAGCAGATGCGCGAATTAGATAAACTTGGGTTGGCCTATGAGGTCGTGCCCGGCGTCAGCTCGTTCTGCGGCGCGGCGGCGGCCATCCCGGCGGAGTACACCCCCGCCGAGGTCAGCCAGACGCTCATCATCACGCGCATGGCGGGCAGAACGCCCGTGCCCGAGCAGGAGAACCTGCGCGCGCTGGCGTCGCATCGGGCGAGCATGACGCTGTTCCTGAGCGTCTCGATGCTCAAGGACGTATGCGCCGAATTGACGGCGGGCGGCTACCCGGAAGATACGCCCGTCGCCGTCGTCTACAAAGCGACGTGGCCGGAGCAGGAGGTCGTGCGCGGCACGCTCGCGGATATCGCGGAAAAGGCGGCGCACATCAAAAAGACCGCGCTGATTCTCGTCGGCGATTTTCTGCGGGAGAGCGACAAGCGCTCCAAGCTCTACGATCCGGCGTTCGCCCACGCCTGTCGGGAGGCCGAAACGCCATGAACATCCGCGCCATTGCTTTTACTGAAAAGGGGCAGGGCTGGCAGGAAAAGCTCGGCTTCCCCGTGACGCGCGGCGTGCCTGTGATGCAGTGGGCGCGGGAGGCGTTTGCCGATGCGGACGCGCTGCTGTTCATCGGCGCATGCGGCATTGCGGTGCGTGCGATTGCGCCGCTCTGCCGGGATAAGGCGGCCGACCCCGCCGTGCTTGTCATGGATGAAATGGGAAGGCACATCATCCCCATCCTATCCGGGCACATCGGCGGCGCAAACGACCTCGCGCTGCTGCTGGCGGAACGGACGGGCGCGGAGCCCGTGCTGACGACTGCGACGGATGTGCGCGGTGTTCCGGCCATCGACAGTTGGGCGATGAAAAACGACTGCGCGATTGAAAACAAGGCGGCGATTCAGGCGGTTTCTGCTGCCGCGCTGGCGGGAAAATCGGTCGGCGTGGCGATTACGGAACGGGAGATCCGCCCGCCGTTTCCCGTGACGCTCTTTTTAAGGCCGCGGACGCTGACACTGGGCGTGGGCTGCAAGCGCGGCACGGATGCGGCACATCTGGAGGACTGCTTCCGCGCGTTTCTGCATGAAAACGGCGTGTCGCCGCTGTCCGTCCGGGCGGTTGCGACGATTGACGTGAAAAAGGACGAGGCGGCGATTCTCGCGCTCTGCGAAAAATACCGCTTTCCGCTGCAAACGTATTCGGCGGCGGAGCTGAACGCCGTGCCGGGTGTGTTTGCCCATTCGGATTTTGTAATGAAAACGGTGGGTTGCGGCTGCGTGTGCGAGCGCGCGGCGGTGATGACCGGCGGGCGGCTGCTCGTGGGCAAAACGGCGATGCAGGGCGTGACGCTCGCGCTGGCCGGGGAGGAAAACGTATGATTCAGGTCGTGGGCATCGGGCCGGGGAGACGCGAGGGGCGCACGATTGCGGCGGACGACGCATTGCGCCGTGCGGAGGTGATCGTGGGCTACACGACGTATGTCGAGCTGGTTCGGGACGAGTTTGCCGAAAAGCGGTTTGTGACGACGGGCATGCGCGGCGAAAAGGAACGGTGTGTACAGGCTCTTTTGCTTTCGCGGGAAGGCAGGCGCGTGGCGCTGATCTGCTCGGGCGACGCGCAGGTTTACGGCATGGCGTCGCTCCTGCTGGGCATGGCGGAAGAGGGCGACGAGATCGAGGTTGTGCCGGGGGTGACGGCGGCGCTCAGCGCGGCGGCGGTGCTCGGCGCGCCCCTCTGCGGGGATTTTGCCGTCGTCAGCCTCTCCGATCAACTGACTCCGTGGGCGACGATTGAACGGCGGCTTCGCGGCGGGTGGCTTTCCGATTGCGCTGTATAACCCGTGCAGTCGCCACAGGCCGGATCACCTCGCCCGCGCCTGCGCGATTCTGATGGAGACGCTGCCCGCTTCGACCGTCTGCGGCTATGTGCAGAACATCGGGCGCGACGGGCAGAAGAGCCGTGTGCTGACGCTGGGCGAACTGGTGCATGAGCCGCTGGATATGTTCACGACGGTGCTCATCGGTAACGCGGAAACACAGGAGCGCTTTGGGCGGATGCTTACGCCGCGGGGGTATCGCCTGTGAAGGCGCTTCGCGAGGGCTTCACGACGGGGAGCTGCGCGGCGGCGGCAGCGCTGGCGAGCTGTCTCTGGCAGAGGGACGGCGCATGCCCCGAGCGCGTAGGGATCGTCGTTCCGGCGGGCAAAACGTTTGCGCCGGAGATCATCGCGCACGGCGGCTATGTCTGCGGGGTCATCAAGGACGGCGGCGACGACCCGGATATCACCACCGGGAGTGAGGTCCGCGCACGCGTTCGGCTGATGGAGAGCGACGGCGGCATCCGCTTTCTGGCGGGCGACGGCGTGGGGACGATCACCCTGCCGGGCATGAAGCTGCCCGTCGGCGAGGCGGCGATCAACCCCGTGCCGCGGCGGATGATCGAGCAGGCGGTTCGGCAGGTTTTCCCCGCGCGCGCGGCGGAGGTGACAGTCAGCATCCCCGGCGGCGAGGAACTGGCGAAAAGGACGTTCAACCCCCGGCTGGGCGTGGTCGGAGGGCTGTCCGTGCTGGGGACGACGGGCGTTGTGCGCCCGATGAGCGAGGAAGCACTGAAGGAGACGATCCGGCTGGAATTATCCGTCCGCAAAAGTCAGGGCGCGGAAGAAATCGGGCTGGTTTTCGGCAGTCAGGGCGAGCGCGCGGCCAACGCGCTCTTTCCCTGCATGCAGGCGGTGCAGATGAGCAACTTTGTCGGCTTTGCGCTGGATTGCGCGGCGGAATTGGGCTTTGCGCGCGCCACGCTGCTGGGGCAGCCGGGGAAGCTGGTCAAGGTTTCCGGCGGCAGCATGCAGACGCACAGCCAATACGGCGACGGACGGCGCGAAACGCTGATCGCGCATCTGGCGCTGATGGGCGCGCCGGTTGAGCTGCTGGAATTCGTGCGTCAGAGTGTGACGCTCGACGGATGCATCTCCCCGATTTACGACGCGGGGTTTGACGCGGTTTGGACGCATCTGGCCGACGCGGCGGCGGCTTATGCGGCAGCGCGCATTCACGGGGAAATGCGCGTGGACGCGGTGATGCTGGATGCGAAGGGGCAGATTTTGGGAAGGAGTACAAGCCTATGAAACCAATGGAGATCGAGCAGGCGAGCATGGCGATCATCGAGCGCGAGTTGCAGGTGGCGCTTGACCCGGAGATCAAGCCCATTGTCAAGCGCGTGATTCACGCGACGGCGGATTTTTCCTTTGCGGAATCGATGGTCTTCACGCCGGGGGTTGTCCCCTATGCGCGGGAACTGCTGGCGCGCGGCGCAATGATCGTCACCGACACGCAGATGGCGCTTTCCGGCATCAGCAAACCGGCGCTCAAGAAGCTGGGCTGTCAGGCGGTCTGCTTCATGGCGGATGAAGATATCGCGCGGGAGGCGAAGGCGCGGGAGACGACGCGGGCGCGCGTTTCGATGGAGCGCGCGCTGGCCATTCCCGGCTCGAAGCTGCTGGTCTGCGGCAATGCGCCGACGTTTTTGGAGCCGCTGGAAAACCACGCGGATTTGAAGAATACGGTCGTCATCGGCGTGCCGGTCGGCTTTGTGCATGTGGTGGAGGCGAAGGAGATGCTGCTTAAAACTGGCCTGCCTTGCATTGTGGCGCGCGGGCGGCGCGGCGGCAGCAACGTGGCGGCGGCAATCGTCAACGCGCTGCTCTACGGCATGGAGGGCGTTCGGGCATGAGAATCCTGTTGGCGGGCACGAGCAGCGGCTGCGGCAAGACGACGGCGAGCCTTTTGCTGATGGCGGCACTCAGGGAGCGCGGGCTGGACGTCGCGCCCTGCAAGGTCGGGCCGGATTACATCGACACGGGCTTTCACGAGCTGGTCTGCGGCAGGCCGAGCCACAACCTCGACAGCTTTTTGATCGAGCCGAGGGATCTGCCGACACTGCTCAGCCGCCCGGCGGATATCACGGTCATCGAGGGCGTGATGGGCTATTACGACGGCATGGATGCGACGAGCTGCCGCCAATCCACATGGGAGATGGCGCGGCTGACGCGGACGCCCGTGCTGCTGGTGGTGGACGCTTCCGGTTCGGCGGCAAGCGCGGCGGCGACGGTCAAGGGCTTTATGACGCTCCGGGAAGACAGCGGCATCGCGGGCGTGCTGGTCAACCGGGTTTCCGGCGCGCATCACTACGAATTGGTGCGCGACGCGGTGGCGCATTACACCGGCCTGCCGTGCGTGGGCTACATCGAAAAGCATGTGAATCTGGCGCTCAAGAGCCGCCATCTGGGGCTTGTGCCCGCCGAGGAGGTCGAGGACGCGCTGCCCCGGATTCAGGAGGCGGCGCGGCAGGTCGCGGACACGCTTGATCTGCCGATGATTCTGGAATTGGCAAGGCGCGCGCCGGTTCTGCCCGTCGCGCAGAGGAAATATCCCCGGATGGACGGCTTTCGCATGGGGCTTGCGCGGGATAAGGCGTTCAGCTTTTATTACCGCGCCAATCTCGATGCGCTGGAAGGGGCGGGCGTGGAGCTTGTGCCGTTTTCCCCGCTTGAGGACGGCGAACTGCCGAAGGGGCTGGACGGGCTGTATCTGGGCGGCGGATTTCCGGAGGTATTCAAGGTGCGGCTGTCGGCCAATATGTCCATGCGCCAAAGCATCCGCACGGCACTGGAAAGCGGCCTGCCCTGCTATGCGGAGTGCGGCGGCATGATGTATTTATCCGAAAGCATCGACAGCGCGGAGATGGTCGGCTTTCTGCCGCAGGTTTGCCGCATGACGGATAGATTGCAGCGCTTCGGCTATGTGCTCGTCGCGGATTTGAAGACGGGAAGGACGTATCCCGCCCATGAGTTTCACCATGCGGCGACGGAAGCGGCAGGCGAAGCGGCGTATGATTTTGAAATCCGCAAGGCGAGCCGACCGGAATTGTGCTGGCCGGGCGGGATGCACAAGGGGAACACGACGGCAGGGTTTGCGCATCTGCATTTTCTGTCGCACCCCGAATGGATGGAGAGGCTGTGGCGATGAAAACGATCATCTTCGGCGGCACGACCGAAGGCCGCGAGCAGGCCGCGCTGGCACTTGCGCGCGGGGAAAGCGTACTGGTCAGCGTGACGAGCGAATACGCGCGGCAGTTTCTGCCGGAAGGCGCAGCTTGTCACATCGGCGCGCTGGATGAAGCGGCCATGAAGGCGTGGATCGCGGCGGAAAGGCCGGAGCGCGTCATCGACGCGACGCATCCCTTCGCCGTCCGTGCGACACAGACCATCCGCGCCTGCGCCGACGCGCTGCATATCCCCTACGTGCGCATCGAGCGCGCGGCGGACAGGCGCGAGGATTGGAGCGACGCGGTGACGTGGGCAGGCAATTCTGAGGAGGCGGCGGCGCTGGCCGCGCTCTGCGCGGGAAACATCCTGCTGACGACGGGAAGCCACACCCTGAGCGTCTATGCCAAGGTCATTGAGCCGGAAAGGCTGTTCGTCCGCGTCCTGCCGACGCATCAGGCACTCGATCTCTGCGCGGCGGCGGGCATGATGCAGAGCCACGTCATCGCGATGCAGGGGCCGTTTTCGCGGGATTTCAACGCGGCGCTCTACGATCAGCTCCGCATCCGCACGATGGTGTCAAAGGATTCCGGGCAGCCGGGGGGCGTGGCGGATAAGGTTCTGCCCGCGCTGGAACGCGGGATCGACGTGGTGATGATTGAACGACCGAAGGAGGATAAACGATGAAAAAAGCGTTGGTCATTGTGAGTTTTGGCACGACGTATGAAAGGGCACGGCGGAGCATCGACGCGGTGGAGCGTGCACTGGCGCAGGCTGCGGAGGGCCATGACGTTTTCCGCGCGTATACGAGCAACATCGTCCGCAAGGTGTTGAAATCGCGCGGCGAAATTGTGCCGTCGCTTGAGGAAGCATTGGAAAAACTGGCGAACGAAAGCTATGACACGGTGTTTGTTCAGCCGACGCACCTGCTCTGCGGCAACGAATACGACGAAAAAATCCGCGCATCGTATATGCGCTATGCGGGGCGATTCCTGCGTGGCGGCATCGGTAAACCGCTGATTGCGAATAACGATGACCTGCTTAAGCTGGCTGAGATTTTGGCGGCTCTCAAGCCTGATGATGCGGACGCGCTTCTGCTCATGGGGCACGGCACGACGCATTTCGCAAACATGGTCTATCCCGCGATGCAGACGGCACTTCGGCTGCAAGGCCATCCCAATGTCGTCGTCGGAACGGTCGAGGGCTGGCCGACGCTGGAAAACGCCATCGACGAGCTGCGTGCGCTGGGCGCAAAGCACATCGAGCTGCGCCCGATGATGCTTGTCGCTGGCGACCACGCACAAAACGATATGGCGGGCGATGATGCGGATAGCTGGAAAAGCCATCTGACCGCCGCCGGATTCGACGTGCATTGCACGGTGGAAGGGCTGGGCGAGCTGGAAGATGTGCAGAGGCTGTATGTGGAGCATTTGAAGGCGGAACTGAAATAAAACAATAAGAAAAACCACGCACTTCCTGCATGATGAACGGGGAATGCGTGGTGAACTCCTTCCGTCACGACTTCGTCGTGCCACCTCCCTCGATGAGGGAGGTTTTATTTATATATGACGTTATTTCGGCGTAAAAGGCTCCATCTAAGAGGGAGCTGCAGCTTGTTGACATAAGCAAACTTGGCTTGGATAGCATAATCAAGAAATTCAGCTATTCTTTCATTTGCGGAAAGGGCTATTCTCCCCCTTCGGGGGGAGAACAGCTTTTTGTCTACAGTCTGAGGCTCCCTCTAAGAGGGAGCTGACGCGCGTTAGCGCGACTGAAGGAGTTAGTGCGTCCCCCAAACGACGGTCAAACCCTTTTCACGGAAGGCTGCCGCCATTTTCGCCATGCCGGGGCAGGCGGCCTCCTCCGTGCGTCCGCCGCACAGACCGATATGGACGATCTCCACGCTCTCGCTGACAAAGCGCTCCAGCTTCTCCACGAAGCCCGCATCCTGCATCGGGTCGCCGTCCTTGACGCAGTGGGAACAGCGCATGAACGCCATCAGCCGAAGCTCCTCGCCTGCGTAACGCTCAAAGGACTTGCGGCGGTCGTAAAAGGCGTTCAAACAGGCACAGCCCGCGCAGACCGTGTTGGAATTTTCGCAGGCCACAATCGCAATTCGTTTCATAATTCAATACCTTCTCTAAACCTATATCTATCGTTTTTCCTATCGACCGCAAAGCGGTCGATTAGCGGGAGGTGCCGGAACCTCAGGTTCCGACCGGAGTTTGAGGCGGAGCCTCAAGCGTACCCAGCCGCCCGTCCTCCATGTTCACAATCTCGTCACAGAATTGCTCGGCAAGCGCCGTGCTGTGCGTGATGAACAGATAGGCGGTCTGATGCTGCTGCTGATAGCGGCGCAGGAAGTCGATCATCTGCGCCTGCGTAATCACGTCCAGCATGCTGGTCGGCTCGTCGAGCAGGATCATCTCCGGCTCAAGCACGGTGACACGTGCCAGCGCAGCACGCTGCAATTCGCCGCCGGAAAGTTCGCCGGGATAGCGGGCAAGATGCTCGGCGTGTAGGCCGAACGGCTCGATAACGGAGAGAATCGCCCCGTCGTCAAACGGTTTGCCCATCAACTTGAATGGTTCAACCAGGCTCTGTCGAAGCGTGAGCTGGGGATTGAACGAAACCTCCGGGTGCTGAAAGAGAATCTGAATCCTGCGGCGTGCCTGCCCTCGAATGGGATAGCTAAGCAGCTTGCCATGGAAAAACAGCTCGCCGGAATCGGGCTTGAGCAAGCCGACCATCATTTGTCCCAGCGTGGATTTGCCGCTGCCGCTCTGCCCAAGCAGACCGAGCGTTTTGCCCTTTTGCAGGGAAATCGACGCGCCGTCCACCGCGGTGAACCACGTCTTATCCGCGCTGCGGAAGTGCTTGGTCAGCGAAACAGCCTCCATGATGGTTTCACACATACTGCCAACACCTCACTTTGTGGCCGTCCACGTCCGCCATCGGCGGCATTTCGGCACATTTTTCGCTGCAATTCGGGCAGCGCATTCGATATTTGCAGCCGGTCACGCGCGTATCGTCGTGCGCGGGGGCATAGCCGGGGCGAAAATGCAGCCCGTTTTCCGGCATGGCGGCGAGCATATCGCGCGTATAGGGATGCAGCGGATGGGCGTACAGCTCGTCCGCGTCGGCGACCTCGATGAGATTCGCCGCATACATCACACCGATGCGATTGGCGACGTCACGCGCAAAGCTCAGGTCGTGCGTGACGCAGACCATCGTCTGCCCGTCCAGCTCGTTCAGCGTGTCAGCGACCAGACGGATGCGTGCTTCGTCCAGCCCTTTGGTCGGCTCGTCAAAGAGCAGAAGCTCCGCATCGGCACTGATGCCCATCGCAATCAGCGCACGCTGGCGCATGCCGCCGCTCAGGGTGTAGGGGTATTGCCGCGCCAGTTCTTCTTCACGCCCCAGATGAAAGCGGCGCATCAGCTCCACCGCGCGGGCAATCGCCCGTTTTTTATTCATGCCGCGATGCGCTATCAGCGGTTCGCCAACCTGAAATCCAACGGAAAGCAGCGGGTTCATGCCGTTGCCGCTTCCCTGCGGCACATAGGAGATTTGACCGCCGCGAACGCCATCCATCTGCTTGGGCGAAAGGGCGAACAGGCTTTGCCCGTGAAAGCACACGTCGCCGCTGACGACAGCACTTGCCGGAAGCAGGCGCAGCACGGAGAGCAAGAGGATGCTCTTGCCGCTTCCCGTTTCGCCGATGATGCAGAGTTTATCGCTGGGAAAGACAGAGAGGGAGACCTGTTCAACCGCCTGTACGGCACTGCCGTTGGCAAAGCGGACGGAAACGTTTTGAATATCCAAAATCGCATTTTCCACAGTAATCACTCCCTTCTCTGCCGGCCATAGTAGCCCACGAGCATGAAGCCCATCACCGCGACGCTGATGCAGATGATCGGCGGCAGATACCACCAGATCTGTTTGCGCAGAATGCTGTTGCGGAAGAAAGCAAAATGCAGGATGTTGCCCCAGCTCTTTTGACCGTATGTTCCCAGACCGAGAAAGCTCAATCCGGATTCCGTCGTCATCGCGCCGGAGACGGAAAGCGCCATGCGCGTGAGCAGGATATCCTTGAGGTTGGGCAAAATGTGGCGCACCATGATGACCGGCGCGGAAACGCCCATCGCCTTTTCAATCTTGATATAGGGCAGTTCGCAGATCTGCTTGACGCGCGTGCGCAGGATGCGTGCCGTGCCCGTCCATGCGGTGATGCTGATCGCCAGAATCAGGCTGAACATGCCGCTCTTGAGGTAGGCAATCAGCAGCATCGTCAGCGGCAGGGACGGAACTGCCATCGCAACGTCGATCACAGCGCAGATGGTTTTATCCGCCGTACCGCCGAAGTATCCGGCGATAAGTGCCAAAGCTGTGCCGATCAGCGAAACCAGCAGTGCGGAAAGCACGCCGAGCAGCAGCGACACGCGTGTGCCGTAAACCATCTCGCTGAAAATATCCTGCCCCAAATCGTTCGTCCCCAGCAGATGCTCTGCGCTGGGCTTGAGATACGCCGTGCCCAGTTCAGAGGGGTCATACGGCGCGATGAAATCCGCGAAAATCGCAATCAGGCAGAACGCCAAAATGATGCACCAGCCTGCGATAGCGGCGGGGTTATGCTTTTTACGCACGCTCTGCCGCCTCCTCCCGAATGCGCGGGTCGATCGCCGCGGCGACGATATCGCCCAGCAGGTTGCTGAGCACGACGCAGAGCGCCGAAAGCAGGAAGCAGAACTGCGCGGTCGCAAAGTCGCGGCAGGATACGGCGTTGTACATCATCTGTCCCATGCCCTTCCAGCCGAAGACGACCTCGACCACCATCGCGCCGGAGAGCAGCCCGCCCAGCTGCATGCACAGCGATGTGGAATACGGCACGAGCGCGTTTTTAAGCACATGGCGAAAGAGCACCTTGTTTTGACCGATGCCCTTGGCGCGTGCGGTGAGGATGTATTCCTCCTGCCGAATCTGGGAGACGGTGCTTTTCATCAGCATGAAATCACCCGACGTGCGGAACAGAATCAAAATGCACAGCGGCAGAATCATGTGCTGGACGATGCTCGCTGTCCGCGCCGCGCCGGAAAGACCGGGCGAAACCATGCCGTTGATCGGCACCCACTTGAGCTTGTAGGCGAACGCGATGAGCAGCAGCAGACTCAGGCAGTTTGAAGGAATGGTATTCAGAAACAGGAAAAACGGCGTGGCGATGCGATCAAACAGACCGCCGGGGCGGATGCCCGCGTGAATGCCGAGCACCGCGCCGAGAATGCAGGAGATGATGAGCGTCGGAACGGAGAGCAGCAGCGTCCAATACGCGGCGGAACGGAAATTTTCGATGACAGGCTTCTGGTTGGTATAGGAAAGACCGAAATCCAGCGTCAGCACGCTTTTCATGTAGCGCGCGTACTGCGTCGGCAGATCGTCGTTCAGACCGAATTTCTCCGTGACCTGTTCCAGATAGGCAGGGTTGTTATCCAGCAGGTAATAGTATTCCTCTTCGCCAATCAGAAAGATGATCGGGTCGCCCGGCATGGTATGCACCAGCGTGAAGCTGATGGTGATAATCAGCCAGATCGTCGCAATGGCGATGAGGGTTTTCTTGAGGATGTGTTTGAACAAAAGGAAATCACTCCCGTTATAGCAGAAAAGGGCTGACAAGCCCCAAGATCAAGGATTTGTCAGTCCCCAAATTCAGATATGCTTACTTCGCCGTCAGGTCAAACCAGGTTCTGGCATTGATGACGCCCCAGCTCTGCCAGTTATCCCAGCCTTCAATCTTGTCGGTGCGATACGGGAAGAAGCCCGTCTGCCACGCGAAGGTCAGACCGAACATCTCCTCGTCGGCGAGGTGCTGGAGGTTGCGGCTGTTTTCGATATACTGCTCGTCGTTGATGGCCTCGGTCATCGCGTAGTAGTATTCCTTCAGACGCGGATCATGGCAGCTGCCCCAGTGCCAGCCGGAATCGCCGTCGCGCAGCTCGGCGAGCATGTAGCGGAACGGCGTGGAATAGAGCATGCCAGAGGTGGTAAAGGTGATGGAGATGTCGTATTCCTCCTTGGTCACCTTATCTTCCCAAATCTCGCTGTTAGCGATGGCTTCCTCGTCGATGTGGCAGTTCACGCCGACATTCTGGAGGGACTTGCAGACGATTTCGCCCAGACGGGAGCGGACTTCCATGCTGCGGGAATACTGCGGAATGACGGACAGATCCATCTTGCCGCCGTCCGGCAGTTCGCGCCAGCCGTCGCCGTCCGCATCGACATAGCCCGCCGCATCCAGCATGGATTTCGCGGTCTCCGCGTTGTACTCCAGCATCGCGATGGAATCGTCAAAGCCCATGAAGGACGGACCAAGCACGCCGCGGTTGGCAGGCTTGCCGTATTCGCCGTTGATGGCGGTCGCCGCGGTCGGGTAGTCGATGGCGTAGGCAATCGCCTGACGGAAATTCACGTCGTCGCCCGGTGTGCGGCTGCATCCGAACAGCATCTGATAGCTGCCAGCGAACGGGCTTTCGCCCATGTCGAGTCCGTCCATACCGGTGAAGCTGTCGATCAGTGTCGCTTCAATCGGGTTGGCGTAGTTGTAATACGCGTCGCACTCGCCGCTTGCCAGCGCCATCATCAGGCTCGCCTGATCCGCGTAGGTCTGCACGGTCACCTTGTCCACGGTGATTTCGCCGAGGAACGCGTTCTCCGGCACGGCCTCATAGTAAGAGGTCTGGGAATCCACATCGTAGCCCACCAGCTTGTACGGGCCGCAGCCAATGGCAGCGTCCTCGCCGGTGTAGTGGGAATAATCCTCGATGCCTTCCCAGATGTGCTTGGCATAGATGCATGCCGTGTTCATGCAGGAGGTGTTGAGGTAATAATACACGTCCGGCTGGGAGAAGGTCAGGCGCGCCGCGTTTTCGCCGGTGATCTCCACGCTGACCAGATTGGACAGACCGCCGACCTTCTTCACGTCGCGCTGGAACTCGAAGGTGAAGATGATATCCTCGTCGGTCACGGGCTGACCATCATGCCAGATCGCGCCCTTATGCCAGGTGAAATCCAGCACCTTACCGTCTTCCGAAATCTCGTAGCTGGTGAAAAAATAGGGCTGCAAATCGCCGTTCGCGTCGCGATAGACGTAGTTGCCCTGCGTCAGACCGTTGTAATTCATGCGACCGAATGCGTCGCTTTGGGTGGTCATGTTGAAGGTGTTGTTGGCTGCCGTCGTGCCGACGATGAGGTTTTCGACGTGCTTTTTGCCCTCGGCCATGGCGCAGGAGAGCGAGAACACAAACACCAGCATAAGCAGCAGGGAGACAAGTTTCTTCATTCGGATTATTCCTCCTTTTATTTGGTGCGCAAGACGACAAAAAGCACTGCATCGACAATCTTTTTCGGTCGGCACAGTGCTTTGAGCGCGCCAAACAAACCCGCCGCCGTCAGGAGAAACGGGATATTTGGGTACAGAAAAAACAGCTCTTCCGAGACCGGGAAGACCCTTGATTGTCGCAAAAAGTATGTATTCTGACTCAGGCTTCATAGCAGACGCTCTCGCCTTCCCAGAGCTTACACCCCAGTGACTGATCCAAAGGGTCGTGAGAGCCGCTCAGCCAATACAGCAGCGGTCCTGTGCGGGATTCTC
>OLPV01001321.1_pt1 | contig 18653 bp, 19 predicted proteins | sample 1671961 | NCBI WGS metagenome assembly OLPV01 (sample SAMEA3136630, study PRJEB25190) | human gut metagenome | biome: human gut; feature: human-associated habitat; material: faeces | place: Austria | collected 2013
TCGACAGAGCCGATGCCGTACTGAGCGAGGACGCCGTTTATCTTGTCTATTCTTCTCTCGTAATTCTCAAACAGAGCCATTAGATTGTCCTCCTTCTCTTATTCCTGACGCGGGTCAATGTACTTGACAGCGTTGTCCCACTGGCCGTAGTGACCCTTGGCCTTCTGGAGAGCCTCGTTTGCATCGATGCCCTTCTTGATGAAGTCCATCATCTTGCCGAGGGAAACGAACTCGTAGCCGATGATCTCATCGTCCTTGTTCAGAGCGATGCGGGTGACATAGCCTTCGGTGAGTTCCATGTAGCGCGGACCCTTTTCCTTGGTCGCGAACATGGTGCCGACCTGGGAGCGCAGACCCTTGCCGAGGTCTTCCAGAGAGGCGCCGACAGCAAGGCCGTCTTCGGAGAAAGCAGACTGGGAGCGGCCGTAAACGATCTGGAGGAACAGTTCGCGCATTGCGGTGTTGATAGCGTCGCAGACGAGGTCGGTGTTGAGAGCCTCAAGAATGGTCTTGCCGATGAGGATTTCGGAAGCCATTGCTGCGGAGTGGGTCATGCCGGAGCAGCCGATGGTCTCGACCAGAGCTTCTTCAATGATGCCCTTCTTGATGTTCAGGGTCAGCTTGCATGCGCCCTGCTGAGGAGCACACCAGCCGATGCCATGGGTAAAGCCGGAGATATCGGAGATTTCCTTGGCCTGGACCCACTTGCCCTCCTCGGGGATGGGAGCGGGGCCGTGATACGCGCCCTTTGCAACGGGGCACATATTCTTTACTTCTGTGGTGTAGATCATATCGTTTTCCCTTCCATTCTCTAAAAAATAGAATAAACAAACTTATGTACCGGCCGCTCACTGGCCGGGTCTGCTCACTTGATGAGCGATACGCCGGTCATTTCCTCCGGCTGCTTGAGTCCCATTATCTGAAGAATCGTGGGGGCAATGTCGGCAAGCTTGCCGTTGTTGAGCTCGATGCCATTCATGCAGACGGTGAACGGGACAAGGTTCGTGGTGTGCGCGGTGTTGACCTTGCCGTTCTCATCGAACATGCACTCGGCATTGCCGTGGTCAGCAGTGACGAGCAGCACAGTATCGGGGTGCTTTGCGACCTCTTCCATGATGAGTCCCATGCAGGTGTCGACAGTTTCAACGGCCTTGACAGCCGCTTCCATGACGCCGGTGTGGCCGACCATGTCGCAGTTTGCGAAGTTGCAGACGATGAGATCGTACTTGTCGGAGGCAATGGCCTCGATGCACTTGTCAGCGACCTTTGCCGCGCTCATCTGAGGAACGAGGTCATAGGTCGGGAACTCCTTCGGTGAAGGCACGAGGCATCTGTCCTCGCCCTCTTCCTGCTTCTCGACGCCGCCGTTGAAGAAGAAGGTGACGTGCGCGTACTTCTCGGTCTCGGCAACGCGGAACTGCTTGAGCCCGCAGTGGCTGACATAGTCGCCGAGGGTATTCTTGATGACCTCGGGCGGGTATGCAATAGGCAGAGGAAGAGTCTCATCATACTGCGCGGTGCAGACATAGCAGTCCTTCTGTGGAACGCTGTCACCTACATACTGCCCGCTGTGGCAGACGACTTTCTTTCTCTCAAAGCCGTCGAAGTTTTCAAGGTTCAGCGCCCAGGTCATTTCTCTTGCGCGGTCAGGGCGGAAGTTCATGAAGATAACGCTGTCTCCCTTATTGATAACGCCCTCGGGGCAGACGACGACCGGCTCGACGAACTCGTCGGTAACATCGTTTGCATAGCTTGCCTCAACAGCGTGGACAGGATCGGAGTCCATAACGCCCTCGCCGCAGACGATGGCGTTGTAGCCCTTCTCTACGCGGTCCCAGCGCTTGTCTCGATCCATGCCCCAGAAGCGTCCCTGAATGGTAGCGATCTTCGCGTTGCCAAGCTCTTTGCACTTGTCATTGAGCTGTGCGACAAAGCCTGCGCCGCTCTTGGGAGCAACATCGCGCCCGTCGAGGAAGCAGTGGACATAGACCTTTTCAACGCCGCGCTGCTTTGCCATGTCGAGTATCGCAAAGACGTGCGTCAGGTGGCTGTGAACGCCGCCGGTGGACATCAGACCCATGATGTGCAGAGCCTTGCCGTTTGCCTTGGCGTCCTCCATGGCCTTGATGTAGGCAGCGTTCTGGAAGAACTTGCCGTTCTCGATCTCCTGCGTCATCTTCGGCAGGATCTGGAACACTACACGACCGGCACCCATATTGGTGTGGCCGACCTCGGAGTTGCCCATCTGACCGGCGGGCAGACCGACATCAAGCCCGGATGCGGAAAGCGTGGAATAGGGATTCGACGAAAACAGCTTGTCAAGGTTCGGCTTCTTCGCCTGTGCGACGGCGTTGCCGGCAGTCGGAGCTGCGAGGCCGTAGCCGTCAAGAATTATAAGAACTGCTTTTTTAGACATTTGTGATACCTTCTTACTTATACAATCGCAATAGTAACCGTATCAGTCCTGGTCGGTGGCCTTGACTATCTCGGAGAAGTCGACCGGCTTGAGGGACGCGCCGCCGATAAGACCGCCGTCAATGTCAGGCTGTGCAAGCAGCTCGAATGCGTTCTTTGCGTTCATGCTGCCGCCGTAGAGAATGCTGACCGCACGTGCGGGGCGCGCGCCATAAATGCCGCGGACGACCGCACGGATGCCCTGGCAGACTTCCTCAGCCTGCTCGGCGGTAGCGGTCTTGCCGGTGCCGATAGCCCAGATGGGCTCGTATGCGATGATGCAGCGGCGAAGCTGGCTTGCGTCAACTCCGCTGAGAGCAGCCTTGACCTGATATGCAACATACTCCATAGTGAGATCCATCTCGCGCTGCTCAAGGCTCTCGCCGACGCAGATGATGGGAATGATGCCCTTTTCAAGAAGCGCCTTGACCTTGGCGTTAATGAGCATATCATCCTCACCGTGGTACTGGCGGCGCTCAGAGTGGCCGACGATGCAGTACTTTGCGCCGATATCGGCAAGCTGGGCAGCGGACACCTCGCCGGTGTATGCGCCCTTTTCAAACTTCGACACATCCTGCGCACCGGTCATGATCTTGGCTTCCTTGCCGGCCTTGAGCATTGCCGCAACGTTCACCGCAGGAACGCACAGCACCGTCTCGCAGGTTTTTATCTTCGGCAGAAGGGGCTTGAGCTCTTCGATGAAGGGCTTAACATCCGAAGAGAGCATATTCATTTTCCAGTTGCCGGCTATAATCGTCTTTCTGTATTTTGTATTCATTGTTTCAGCCTCCGCTTACATTATTTATCCAGCAGGCATGCAACACCGGGGAGCTCGCGGCCTTCGAGGAACTCGAGGGAAGCGCCGCCGCCGGTGGAAATGTGGGTCATCTTATCGGCAAAGCCAAGCTGCTCAACGGCAGCCGCACTGTCGCCGCCGCCGACGATGCTGATCGCGCCGGACTCGGCAAGTGCTCTTGCAACGGCCTTGGTGCCCTCGGCAAATGCCTCGAACTCGAAAACGCCCATGGGGCCGTTCCAAACGACGGTCTTTGCGTTTTTGATCGCGTCGGAGAAAAGCTCAACGGTCTTGGGGCCGATGTCCATACCCATCCAGCCGTCGGGGATAGCGTCAACGGAAACTATCTTCTTCTCGCAGTCGGCCTTGAACTCGCTGCCGATCGCGGTGTCAACGGGCAGCAGGAGCTTAACGCCCTTTTCCTTTGCCTTTGCGATCATCTCAAGCGCATAGTCGAGCTTATCGGCCTCGAGCAGGGAGTTGCCGATGCCGTGACCCATTGCCTTAATAAATGTATAGGCCATGCCGCCGCCGATGATCACGGTGTCGGCCTTGTCGAGCAGGTTGTTGATAACGCCGATCTTATCGGAGACCTTCGCGCCGCCGAGGACCGCGACGAAGGGACGCGCGGGATCGTCGAGCGCCTTGCCCATGACCGACAGCTCTTTTTCAACGAGCAGGCCGGCATATGCAGGCAGATACTTTGCAACGCCTGCGGTGGAGGCGTGAGCGCGGTGAACGGTGCCGAATGCGTCGGAGACATAAAGCTCTGCCATATCGCTGAGCGCCTTTGCGAAATCGTCGCCGTTTTTCTCCTCGCGGATATCAAAGCGGAGGTTCTCAAGCAGCATGATCTGGCCGGGCTGCAAAGCGGCGGCCTTTGCCTGCGCATCCTCGCCGATGATGTCCTTTGCAAAGATCACGTCCATGCCGAGCAGCTCGGAAAGGCGCTTTGCAACAGGTGCGAGAGTGAGCTTTTCCTTCCACTCTCCCTTGGGCTTGCCAAGGTGGGAGCATGCGATGACGGCAGCGCCGTTATCCAGCAGATACTTGATGGTAGGCAGGGCGGCAACAATGCGCTTATCGCTTGTTATCTCACCTGTCTCCTTGTTCTGGGGAACGTTAAAGTCGCAGCGCAGAAGCACCTTCTTGCCCTTAACATCCGCATCGAGCACGCTTTTCTTGTTGTAATTCATGATAAAGCTCCTTTCCGTCGGGAAATTCCGACTCGGTATTGAAAAATTAATAAATAACTGTTATGATTCGGCCATGGAGCCGATGTCCAGAAGTCCGGGGAAGCCCTGCTGACGCAGCGCCTCATAGGCCAGTATCGCGGCCGAATTTGAAAGATTGAGGCTGCGCGCGGCGCTTACCATCGGGATGCGTATGCAGCGGTCATAGTATCGCATGCGAAGCTCCTCGGGCAAACCTGCTGTCTCCTTGCCGAGCATTATGCTGACGCACTCGGTGGAAAAATCGGCCTCGTAATATGCGTGCGGCGCTTTTGTCGTTGCAAGCCAAAGGTTATCGTCGCCGTTTTTCTCGAGGTATTCATCGAGATTTTCATACACGCTTATATCGACAAGGTACCAGTAGTCAAGGCCGCAGCGCTTGACCGCTTTGTCGGAAATATCAAAGCCCAGAGGCTTTATAAGGTGAAGTCTTGCACCTGTTGCCGCACAGGTTCGGGCAATTGCGCCGGTATTGTGCGGTATTTCAGGCTCAAGCAGAACTATGTTAAGCATTATCTTATCCCGTTTCGTTATCAAATATCTCTTTTACGCGTATATTTTAGCACATTTTCCTCGAAAAAGATGAACTTTTTTGAGTTTTTTAAGATTTGTTGCATTTTTGACAACTTTTATCTTCAACGGGTGCCGTAAGTGAGCGTCAAATCGGCATTCTGCACATCTTGAAACTGTTTTCAGAGGCGAAAAATGATCTGCAACGCATGTCCGCGCCGCTGCGGCGCCGAAAGAAGTGAATACCAGCCGGGCGGAGTGTGCGCAAGTCCTGCCCTGCCGCGCATTGCCCGAGCCGCTCCGCACTACGGTGAGGAGCCGTGCATAAGCGGCGAGCGCGGAAGCGGAACGGTGTTCTTTTCCGGCTGCAATCTGCGCTGCGTTTTCTGCCAGAACCATGAGATAAGCCGCTCAAAGCTCGGCAAGACGGTTTCCGTCGAACGCCTTGCGGATATTTTTCTTGAGCTTCAGGATAAAGGCGTTCACAACATTAATCTCGTAACGCCGACGCACTACACCGACGCGATAGTCGCAGCGCTCGAAAGGGCAAAACTTCGCATCCCCGTTGCGTGGAACAGCTCGGGCTACGACAGCGTCGAGAGCTTAAAAAAGCTCGAAGGCCTTGTGCGGATATACATGCCCGACTTTAAATACATGGACTCGCAGCTTGCAAAGCGCTACTCGGCAGCGCCCGATTATCCGGAAACGGCCAAGGCGGCTATACGCGAAATGTTCCGTCAGACGGGGCCGTTTGTGCTTGATGATGAGGACATGCTGCAAAGCGGCGTTCTCATCCGCCACCTCATTTTGCCCGGCGCCGAAGATAACAGCCGCGCGGTTATAGATTTCGTTGCCGAAAATTTTCCCGGCGATGATATTCTCTTTTCCCTCATGGCGCAATATACGCCCATGCCGAACACCGAGCGCTTTCCGGAGCTTCAGAAAACCGTTTCGGCGGAGACTAACGATGCGCTGGTCGAATATATGTCCCTGCGCGGAATTGAAAACGGCTTCTGGCAGGAGCCGTGCTCGGCAACCGATGACATGATCCCGGATTTTGATCTTACCGGCGTCTGATATAATAGGAAGTTACAAGATAAACAGGAGGTACAATTATGGATTACAACGAAATTCTCAAGGAAGCAGCCGGCCTTATGGGTCCGTACTGCAAGGCATGCCCGGTGTGCAACGGCAGAGCATGCGGCAACTGCGTCCCCGGTCCCGGCAGCAAGCTGCCCGGCAACACCGCCGCGCGCAACTACGACAAGTGGCAGGAGATATTCGTCAACATGGACACGCTCAATCCCAATGCCAACGTGGATACGTCCTTTGAGCTGTTCGGCAAGAAGTTCTCCGCCCCCGTGTTCATCGCTCCGCTCGGCGCTCTGCCCCTGCACTATGGCGATAAGTACGACGATATCACATACAACCGCGTGCTTATAAACTCTGCGGCAAACTACGGCATATGTGCCATGACCGGCGACGGCGAGTTCCCCAAGCTCATTCCCGACGCGGTTGACGAAATGAGCAAGATCGGCGGCATCGGCATCCCGACGATAAAGCCCTGGAACAAGGAAGTTGTCTTTGAAAAGCTCGACTATGTGAAGGCTCACGACGTGTTCGCCGTTGCGATGGACGTTGACGGTGCCGGTCTGCCCTTCCTCAAAAAGCTCAGCCCCAACGCAGGCTCGAAGAGCGTTGACGAGATGCGTGAGATCATCGACTACGCAGGCAAGCCTTTTATCATAAAGGGCATCATGACCGTAAAGGGCGCCGAAAAGGCAGTCGAGGCCGGCGCGAGCGCCATCGTCGTTTCAAACCACGGCGGCAGAGTTCAGGGCTGCACCCCGGCGACTGCGGAGGTCCTGCCTGCTATCGCAAAGGCCGTCAAGGGCAAGGTCAAGATCTTCGTTGACGGCGGCATCCGCAGCGGCGTTGACGTGTTCAAGGCCATCGGTCTGGGCGCAGATGCGGTGCTCATCGGCCGCCCCGTCGTTCCCTTCATCTACGCCGAGGGCGAGGAGGGCTTCAAGGTCTATATGGACAGAATAGTTTCCCAACTGCGCGACACGATGAACATGTGCGGCACTCCCACGCTCGCGGATATCGGCGAGGATAATATTTTCATCGCCAAATAATGAGGAAGCTTTTAAATCCCTTTGGTATGCTCCTCTGCGGCCTTGTTATCGGAACGGCAGCACGGCTTATGGATATCTATTGCGAAAACCTCGGCGAAATTTTTTCGCAGATGTCGGTGTGGATACTTTTAGGCACGCTCATCGCCATTTACAGTCCGACTAAAAAGGCCGCAGCACTGAACATTCTGCCGTTCTGCCTCGGCATGCTGCTTACCTACTATGCGGTGGCAATGATCAGCCACGGCGTTTACGGCAGAAGTTTCATAATCGGCTGGACGGTGTTTGCCCTGTGTACGCCGGTGCTTGCCTGGTTTGCCTGGATGGCAAAGCAGCCCGGAGCGTTGGGAAAGCTCGTCTCCGTCGGCATAGTCCTGGCCTCGGTCGTTTTGAACTTTCTCATGTTCGGCGACCCGGACATATTCAACATTTTAATAAACCTCGTCCTTATCTATTTTCTGTTCTTCAAAAAGATAAGGCGAAACACATGAAAAAAGCACCTTTTCGGGTGCTTTTTTCATTACTTTTTTGTATTTTGATGTCCTCACTATCCGCAGGATGATGTTCGGCTTTGGCCTTTTCCTATCAAGGCTTTCTTTCTATCGTGTAAACCGCGCTGCCGAAGTCGCCGAACATGTGTATTTTATTGTTATACCCCGTGCCGAGGAACTGGTTGTTAAGCCCCACACCGGACATGAGCGCGGCTCCGGATGCGGTGAAGTCCTCCGCGCCGTCGGGCATGGTGAAAAATTTGTTCGCCGTGCGCAGGATAAGCCCGTCGGGGTCAAGCTCAACAGGCATGACGTGCTTTACAAGGCCGCCGAGGCGCTTTATGAAAAGGCTCTGGCGCTTGCAGGAAAGATGATATTTCGCCTTGGAGTCAAGATCGTGTACGCAAAGCGCGTCCGGGCCTTCGGAGGCCGTGCAGAGCTTCTGAAAATGTCCGACGATGTGCTCTTTCCCGTCGCGCGAGGAGACCTGCCAGTGCACCTTATTATCCTTGCGCTCGTCAAAGCGATAAAACCTGCCGAACTGGAACGTTTTTCGGTGCGCCTTGTAAAACTCTATCTGGCCGCGCAGCTCCTTTAGCTCGGCGTGCGTCATATATTTAAGCTCAAGCTCATAGCCGAGCACGCCGAAGGCCGCAACGTTGAAGCGCGTTGACAGGGGCGTATCCCTGAGCGTCTGCTGGTGCGGCGCGGCAGAGACGTGCGCTCCCACAGTCGATTGCGGATACAGATACGACAGGCCGCTTTGGATATCGAGCCGCTCTATGGGGTCGGTGTCGTCCGATGCCCAGATCTGCGGCGAATAGCACAGCATGCCGAGGTCAAAGCGGTTGCCGCCGGAGGAGCAGCTTTCAAGAAGAATGTGCCTGCGCGGTGTGAATACGCGGTAGAGCACCTCGTAAAGTCCGATGATATATCTGTGGGCAAACTCGCCCTGATTGGAAAGACACGGCGAATACGCATCGGACATATGCCGGTTCATATCCCATTTGACATAGCTTATCTTCGCGCCGTCGAGCGTTTTTCCGACGCTTTCAACAATGTAATCGCGCACCTCCTTGCGCGTAAGATCCAGCAAAAGCTGATTTCTGCCGAAGCACGGCTCGCCGACGGGCGGCTTTATCGCCCAATCCGGGTGCGTGCGGTAAAGCTCGGAATCGACGTTCACGCTCTCCGGCTCGAACCACAGGCCGAACTTCATCCCAAGCTTTTCAATGCTGTCGGCAAACTCTCCGAGGCCGCCCGGCAGCTTCCTCAGATTAACGTCGTAGTCACCCAGCCCTGCCGTGTCGCTGTTTCGTGCGCCGAACCAGCCGTCGTCAAGGACGAAAAGCTCCACGCCGAGCTTTTTTGCTCTGCGTGCCAGTTTCAGGAGCTTTTCGCGGGTGAATTTAAAAAAACAGGCTTCCCAGTCGTTTATCAGCACCGGGCGCTCGATATTCTTCCAATCGCCGCGCACGATGTTGTTGTTGACAAAGTCGTGGAAATTTGCGCTCAGCCCGTTGAAGCCGCGCTCGGAAAAGGTCATGACCGCCTCGGGCGTTTCAAAGCTCTCGCCGGGGTGCAGCGTCCAGTCAAAGCAATGCGGATTTATGCCGAGCTGGATGCGCACAAGGTCGTGGTTTGATTTTTCGACAAGGCCGAAGTGGTTGCCGCTGTAGACAAGATTAAAGCCCCATGCGCGCCCCGAGTCCTCGCTCGTGTGCTTTTCCGAGAGCAGAAAGCCCGGATTGTGCCGGTTCGACGATGCGCCGGTGGTCGAGGAGTTTACATACATGCCGTACTCCACGGGGCGGATATGCCGGTGAGCTTCCTTTATCCAGCCGCCGTCAAAGCTGTGCATCAAAAAGCCGCGGTCGGGCATATCGAGGCTCATGCTCATGATGCGCCTGAGCGAGATATCGCCGGTGCAGTTATTTTTAATAACACAGCGGCGCGATATTACATCCGACTCCGGAAACACCGTGTAATAAAGCGTCAATGCCGCGTCCCTGTCGCGCTCGCGCAGGCTTATGATAAGCGTCTGCGCCGTTTTTTCGTCGTCATAAGCCGTCGGCAGGCTCTGCATGGGAACGCAGCCGGGAACGATCTCGTGGCTAACATACAAAAAGTCCGAGGAAAAGCTGCCGTCGGGCATTTTGGCCTCAACAGGCGTCTGACGATAGTCGCCCCTGCCGACGCCCGACCACTCAAGGCAAAGATTATCAAGGCAGTAGTTATCGTCGGTCGTGTCGTACATTACGCTGCTGCCGAGCTGGATATCGTGCTTTGAAGCAAGCGGCTGCGCGTCGCTTATTTCGACATGCTCGCCGTAATGGATGTGCTCAAGGTGCCTGAATTTCGTTACGCGGAATATGTAGCTTGTGCGCCGGGTATCGAGCGCAAAAACTCCGTTTTCGTATGTAATACTCACCGTATCACCCCTTAATTTTTATAACAAAATCATACCATAGATATTCCGCCGTTACAAGCTGTTATCATCGCTATGCCCCGTCTTGCGCAGGCGCGCAACAAGCCGGCCCACAAGCGATATGAGAAGCGATGTGCCCAGCACAAGTCCTATCGGCAGCAGCGCCGCCGCGATTATCATTTTCATTTTTTCGCCACCCTTCGTATTTATACTGCTCACTCATGGTGCAAAAAATCCTATTAATTATTGCCAACGCAGGCCGATGATGATAAAATAGATAAGATTTTTTAATGTAGAGGTATAACGAATGCTTTCAGTCAATGATCTTTCGATAAATTTCGGCGGAAACGTTTTGTTTTCGCGCGTTGATCTGCAATTTACGCCCGGCAACTGCTACGGCATAATCGGCGCAAACGGCGCAGGCAAATCGACGTTTATAAAAATTCTCTCCGGCGAGCTTGAGCCGTCAACAGGCACCGTCACCATCGCCGCGAAAAAGCGCATGTCCGTGCTCAAGCAGAACCAGAACATGTACGACGATTACACCGTTATGGACACCGTAATCATGGGCAATCAGCGCCTTTACGACTGCGGCAAGGAAAAGGACGCGATATACGACAAGCCCGATTTTGACGACGCCGACGGCATACGCGCGGCCGAGCTTGAAGAGGAGTTTGCCGAGCTTGGCGGCTGGGAGGCCGAGTCCGACGCAAGCCGCATACTCCAGGGTCTGGGCGTTTCGCCGGACTTCCACGAAACGATGATGCGCGATATGGATCCGCGCCTTAAGGTCAAGGTGCTGCTCGCGCAGGCGCTGTTCGGCTCGCCCGACATCATTCTGCTCGACGAGCCTACGAACAACCTCGACCTTGCAAGCGTCGTGTGGCTCGAGGATTTCCTCATGGACTATGAGGGCACGGTTCTCGTCGTTTCGCATGACCGATACTTCCTCAACAACGTCTGCACGCACATCGTCGATATCGACTACGGCAAGATAAAGATGTACGTCGGCAACTACGACTTCTGGTACGAATCCAGCCAGCTCATGCAGAAGCTCATAAAGGATCAGAACAAGAAGGCCGAGCAGAAGATCGCCGAGCTGCAAAGCTTCATCTCGCGCTTTGCGGCAAACAAGAGCAAATCCCGCCAGGCAACGAGCCGCCGCAAGCTTCTCGATAAGCTCACCGTCGAGGAAATGCCCGCCTCCGGCAGACGCTATCCCTGGGTCGGATTTAAGGCCGACCGCGAGCCAGGCAAGGACAGGCTGTTCGTCACCGAGGTCAGCAAGACCGTTGACGGCGTGAAGCTTTTAAACAACATAAGCTTCATCGTCGGCAAAGAGGATAAGATCGCCATCATCGGCAAAAACGAGCTTGCCGTTACGATGCTGTTCAAGATCCTCATGGGCGAGGAGGAGCCCGATTCCGGTGCGGTCAAGTGGGGTGCATCAACGACGCAGGCCTACTTCCCCAAGGATCACAACAGCTACTTTGAAAACTGCGACTATGACCTCATGGACTGGATGCGCCAGTTTTCCGAGGATAAGCGCGAAAGCTATCTGCGTACCTTCCTCGGCCGCATGCTCTTCTCCGGCGACGATGTGTACAAGCCTGTGAAGGTCCTCTCCGGCGGCGAAAAGGTCAGATGCATGATAAGCAAGATGATGCTCTCGGGCGCAAACTTCCTCGTGCTCGATCAGCCGACAAACCACCTCGACCTTGAAAGCATCGCGGCGCTCAACAACGGTCTTGAGGCGTTTAAATACAACATCATTTTCTCAAGCCACGACCACCAGCTCACGCAGACCGTCGCAAACCGCATAATCGAGATCACCGACGACGGCATAATCGACCGCATGTGCTCTTTCGACGAATACATGAACCTCACCGGCGGCACGATCCCCGAAAGATGATTCAAAGCGCCCTTTCAAAACATGAAAGGGCGCTTTTGGCGCGCAGTAATATGTATTTATTTTTCTCTTGCGTAAATCATTTCCTTGTGTTATGATGAAATTACCAAAAAAATCCGTGAATATAACCAATCGGAGGACAAACATGAGCAAGAGCAAAAAGCCAATACTTATCGTTATTTTTGCCGGTTACTGCGCGGCCCTGGCATATCTTACGCTGCTCAAGGGCATCGGCGCAACGTTTGACATGACCTACGCCGAGTATATTAAGGCAAACAGCAATATCATCCCTTTTTTCAGCTTTTATGTTTTCATCACAACGCCGTATAAGTCGGCGGTCGTTGTCAAATATTTTATCATAAACCTTGCCAGCAATCTGCTGCTGTTTCTGCCGTGGGGTCTGCTTCTGCCGAGCATAGCCGGCAAGCTTCGCAGCTTCGGACGATTTTTTGTTTTTACCTCGATCGTTATAGTTATTATCGAGCTTTTGCAGCTGTTTTTGATGCTCGGAAGCGCGGATATTGAGGACTATCTTTTGAACATTTTAGGCGCATCGGTCGGCTTTTGGCTGAACAAAAAGCTTCTGCTCCCACGCGAGCGCACCGAATAATAAAAAAGCACCCGTGGGGTGCTTTTTTCATGCTTCAAGTCCTGCTTTTTTCAGCGTTTCGGCGCTCAGCTCGGAAAACGGGATGATGTCCTGCGGCGTTTCCGGGTGCTCGGAAATGAGCTTTTCCATCCACACCATGTCATACCATGTTCCGAATTTGTAGCCGCATTTATAAAACCTGCCGACCATGCGATAACCAAGATGCGCGTGATACTCGGCACTGTTGTTCGTCAAATGCTCATCCGGCTCATCCGTCCAGCCTATGCAGGCTTCAAGGTTTATTATGCCCTGAGCACGGGCAAGGCTCTCAAGCGCGGTGTACAGCATTTTGCCGATGCCCATTTTGCGGCAGTCGCGCCGCAGATATATCGTCGTCTCCGCCGCCCACAAATACGCAGCGCGCCCGACAAACGGGCTGAGGTAGGCATAGCCCAAAAGCTCACCGCCTCGCTGAGCGACGATATACGGATATTGCGGAAGCCGTTTTATCATACGCTGGGTGAATTCCTCAAGGCTCGGTACCTCGGTTTCAAAGCTTATTGCCGTTTCCTCAACATAGGGCACATAGAGCGCCAAAAGCTCGTGCGCGTCGGAAACGCGCGCAATGCGCAGCGTTACATTGCTCATGCTTTGTCGCTCCTTCCGTAGATATACGCCATGCGGCGCAGGCTTTTTTCAAGCTGCGGCGTGAGCAGCCCCGGCTTCATGCGCCAGCACCAGTTGCCGCCGACAGTTCCCGGAGTGTTTATGCGCGCCTCGGCTCCCAGGCCAAGGACATCCTGCATCTGAAACACGAAAAGCTCCGCTTTCGACCTCATGCCGGCGCGCAGAACTGCGGCGGCAAGGTCGTCACTTTCGCCTATGCCGAGATATTCGCGCGCAAAGGCGAGCGTTTCGGCGTTCTCCTCGTCTATCCAGCCGCGCAGAGTATTATTGTCGTGCGTTCCGGCGTAGCAAATGCTGTTTTCGCCTATTCTGTGCGGCAGATAGTCGCTGAGCGAATTGGGGTCGAACGCAAATTCGAGCACCTTCATGCCCGGCAGGCCGCTGTCGGCGAGCATTTTATGCACTTCCGGCGTGAGCGAGCCGAGATCCTCGGCAATAAAGCTGACGTTATTAAACCACGCGGTGAGCCTGCCGACAAGATCCATGCCCGGTCCCGGCCGCCACTGCCCTTCCTTTGCGCTTTCGGCATCGCGCGGCACGGCCCAGTAGCTTTCAAATGCGCGGAAGTGATCAATGCGCAGCATGTCATACAGCTTTGACGCACCGTCAACGCGGCGTATCCACCAGCCGTAGCCGTCGTGGCGCATGGCGTCCCAATCGTACAGCGGATTGCCCCAGAGCTGACCGTCGGCACTGAAATAGTCCGGCGGAACTCCGGCGACCTCTATGGGAACGTTTTTCTCGTCGAGCAGGAAAAACTCCGGGCTTGACCACACGTCGGCCGAGTCGAGCGCGACGTATATGGGCATATCGCCGATCCTGCCGACGCCGTTTTTGCGCGCATACTCGCGCAGGGCATCCCACTGGCGGTAGAAAAGATACTGAACGTAAGAATAAAACCGCACGTCGGACGCAAGCTCGGAGCGGTATTTTTCCACGGCCTCCGCTCGGTGCAGGCGGATATCCTCCGGCCATTCCGTCCACGAAGCGCCGCCGAAATGCTCCTTGAGCGCCATATAAAGCGCATAGTCGGAAAGCCACGAAGCGTTATCGCGGCAAAATGAGTCAAACTCCTCAGCGTTCTTTTCAAGGCCGCGCCGCGCCGCCTTGCGCAAAAGCGGCATACGGTGAGCGCGCAGCTTTTCGTAATCGACCGACTGCTCATCATTGCCCCAATCGACAGCGGAGACCTCTGCTTTGGTAAGCAGCCCGTCCTGCACGAGCATATCGAGATCAATACAATACGCATTGCCGGCAAAGCTTGAAAAGCTGTTGTACGGCGAATCGCCGCTTCCGGCAGGCCCGACGGGCAGCAGCTGCCACCACGACTGCCCTGCGGCGGCGAGAAAATCTATAAAATCATAAGCGGCCTTGCCCAGCGTTCCGATGCCGTGCTCCGACGGCAGAGAGAACAGCGGCAGCAGCACGCCGCAGCTTCGTTTTGTGTTCATATCATCACCTCTGAGATAAGAGCTATTTTAGCCGCATGGCCGAAGAAAATCAAGGCGTATTTTTGTAGTGTTTTCTACAGCTTGCGCGGTACACGGATGATATAATCAAGAAAAAACAAAAGGAGCGGAAATTATGGCAGAGCTTAAAGGCACAAAAACCGAAAAAAATCTTATGGAAGCATTCGCAGGCGAGAGCATGGCGCGCAACAAATACACCTTCTTTGCGTCGAAGGCAAAGAAGGACGGCTATCAGCAGATAGCGGCGATTTTTGAGGAGACCGCAGCAAACGAGAAAGAGCACGCCAAGCTGTGGTTCAAGCTTCTGTGCGGCGGCGCGATCCCCTCGACGGAGGAAAACCTTGCTGCGGCGGCAGCCGGCGAAAACGAGGAGTGGACCGACATGTACGCGCGTATGGCCGAGGAGGCGGACGCCGAGGGCTTTACGGATATCGCGCAGCTTTTCCGCAGAGTCGGAGCAATCGAAAAGGAGCACGAGGCACGCTACCTCAAGCTGCTTGACAATGTACGCAGCGGAAGCGTTTTTGCAAAGCGCGAGAAGGTCATCTGGATATGCCGCAACTGCGGACATATTCACGAGGGTCCCGAGGCCCCCGAAAGCTGCCCGACCTGCGCGCATCCGCAGAGCTATTTCGAGCTGAGAGTTATAAACTACTGATAAAACCGCCGACAGGGTCACGCGATCCTGCCGGTTGAATTTTATCCGTGCGATATGTATAATATGGCTTAATGGAGAAAGAACTTATGATATTATACTACACCGGAACCGGAAACAGTGCCTACACGGCAAAGCGCATTGCAGGCGCCGTCGGCGTCGAGGCACTGGATCTTTTTGAAAGGCTGCGCGATAACGACACCTCGCCGCTTGAATCGCAAAAGCCATGGGTCATCGTCACGCCGACCTACGCCTGGCGCATTCCGCGCATCGTGCGCGACTGGCTTGATAAAACCGAGCTGCGCGGCAGTCGGGATATCTACTTTGTAATGACCTGCGGCAGCGAGATCGGCAACGCCGGAAACTACATCGAAAAGTGGTGCAGGGGCAAGGGCTATGTCTTCAAGGGCTGCGCCGAGGTCGTTATGCCGGAAAACTACATTGTCATGTTCAAAGCCCCCTCGCCTAAGGAGGAGGCTGAGATCATCGTGCGCGCAAACGGCACGATCGACAGCATAGCGGCCGACATAAAAAACAGCAAGAGCTTTGCAAAGCCGCCGATAAAGCTCGCGGACAGACTAAGCAGCGGCATAGTAAACCGCGCGTTTTACCCGATGTTTGTCAAGGCTAAAAAATTCCGTGCAGGCAGCGCCTGCATCGGCTGCGGAAAGTGCGCCGCTTTGTGCCCGACGAAGAACATTCACATCGAGGGCGGAAGGCCCGTTTGGGGCGACAGCTGCACCCACTGCATGGCCTGCATATGCCGCTGCCCGACGCAGGCGATCGAATACGGCAGGCACACGGTCGGCCTGCGCAGATATTATCTTGACTCTGAGGAGCAGTCTACTTGACGAATCGGCCGCGCTGAGCTAAAGTATAGACATGGACATTATTTATTACGACGACAATATAATAGTTGCGATAAAGCCGGCAGGCGTTATATCGACCGACGAGCCGGGCGGCATGCCGTCGCTGCTGCGGCAGGCGCTCGGAAACGAAAATGCGGATATCCGCACGGTGCACCGGCTCGATCAGGTCGTATCGGGGCTGATGGTTTTTGCCCAGAATCCCGAAACGGCATCGGAGCTGAGCCGCCAGATACGCGCAGGAGATTTCAAAAAGACCTATCTTGCCGTTGTGCGCGGCGTTCCGCAGGAGCGCAAGGGCCGCATGGAGGATATACTGCTGCGCTCGAAGGAGCAGCGAAAGACCTTTGTTGTGAACAAGCCCTGCCGCGGCTCGCAGGAGGCCGTGCTCGATTACAGGCTGCTCGGCTCAAACGGTGAGCTGAGCATGGTGGAGATAAACCTCGTCACCGGCCGCACGCACCAGATACGCGCCCAGTTTACCCACCGCCGCCTCCCCCTCGTCGGCGACAGAAAGTACGGCGGCAGGGACGACGGCTGCGATATCGCCCTGTGGTCATACAGCATCGGGTTTACAAATCCGGCCACCGGCAGATTTATGACCTTTAAGGTCAAGCCGCCCAGAGCCTTCCCCTGGACGGAGTTCGACACGGCAATAATGCCAAGATGAAAAATTGCGTTCCGACATGGAACGCAATTTTTATTTACCGTCTTCATTTTTAAATGCGAAAAAGCGCTGGCCGAGGTAGTTGAGCACGACGAAAATGCACATACCGCAGAGCATTGCGCCGTTTTCGCGGACGGCAACGGAAAAGCCCGACAGAATCGACGATACGATCGGCTTTGCAACGCCGTAGGACACAAGATAGCACAGGCAAATATTCGCCGCAAATCGCACAACGACTTTCCAATCGCGCTTTTTATACTGAAACGTGTAGTATTTATTGAGAAAATAGCTCAGTATGCTGCCGAAAAAGTAGTTTGACGCCGAGCTGAGCCAATAGCTCAGATGAAAAATATTATAAAAAACGAACATTATCGCCGAACCGAAAAGCGTGTTGATCACGCCGACGAGCACAAAGCGTACAAAGGTTTTGTCGGCGAATTTTGCGATAAGCTTTTTCATAAATACATATCCGGGCGGCGCGTTGATATATACGGCCTTTTGCCGCGCCAAAGGCGCGACTCGGCAAGGTCTATCTCGCAGGTCACAAGCTGCTGCGCGTTATCCGCCTTCACGATAACGTCGCCGCTCGGGTGCACGACGATCGACTGCCCGGAAAAGTCCATCTCGCCCTCAAGGCCGACGCGGTTGCACATTGCAACGAACACCTGATTCTGCATCGCCTGCACGCGCACCTCCCACTCGAACATCTCCATAGGCTCGGCCTCTGTATTTGCCGTCGGGATGATGATAAGCTCCGCGCCCATCATGGTGCAGGTACGGATGCTCTCGGGCAGGTGGCGGTCAAAGCATATGACTATGCCCACCTTTCCGAACGGCGTGTCAAAGACCTTGAAGCCGTCGGGCGCCGGAGTGTAATAATCCTGCTCGTAAAACTGCTCGGCCTGCGCGATATGCACCATTTTCGCGCTGTCGAGCATCTCGCCCTGCGGATCTATCCACAGCGAGGTATCGTATCTTTTGCCGTCAAGCTCAAGGTACACGTTCGGCGACATGTAATAGCCGTTATCGCGCGCGGCGGCTTTAAGCCGGGATATCATATCGCTGTCCGGCGTCAGAACATATTTCGACACGTCGCGCTTTTCATACTGCGGAAAAAACGGCGTGAGCTGGATCTCGGGGAAAAACAGCAGGTCGCTTCCGCGCGCAAGAGCGCACATTTCAAGCGAGGTACCGAGGTTTTCCTCCATGCTGTCGGTCATGCGCATCTGCGCCATTGCAAGCTTCATTTTTGTTACCTCCGCAGTTTTTTAGATCATTATAGCAATTATAGCATAAAAGCTCCCAAAATGGGAGCTTTTATGCCGTTTTATCTGTTTCTCATGACGGTTTTCATGCGCTGACCATGGTCGAGGATGCTCTTGCGCAGACGCAGGTTCTTGGGCGTGACCTCAAGAAGCTCGTCATCGGCCAGAAACTCAAGGCACTGCTCAAGGCTCATCTGTCTGGGCGGAATGAGGCGCAGAGCCTCGTCCGAGCCGGAAGCACGGGTGTTCGTCAGGTGTTTTGTGCGGCAGACGTTTACTGCAACGTCGTCGGACTTCGGGCAAACGCCGACGATCATGCCGGCATACACCTTTGTGCCCGGCGTTATGAACATCGCGCCGCGCTCCTGTGCATTCCAAATGCCGTAGGCGACGGCCTCGCCGGTTTCAAACGCGATCAGCGAGCCCGTGTTGCGGCGCGCGATATCGCCCTTGTACGGCTCGTATTTTTCAAAGACGGAGGCCATGATGCCCTCGCCCTT
>OLPV01001328.1_pt1 | contig 18571 bp, 20 predicted proteins | sample 1671961 | NCBI WGS metagenome assembly OLPV01 (sample SAMEA3136630, study PRJEB25190) | human gut metagenome | biome: human gut; feature: human-associated habitat; material: faeces | place: Austria | collected 2013
CCAGCATCCAGACCCTGATCCTGGGCATGTCCATCACGGGCTGGATCGCCATGGCCGTGGCGGAACAGCAGAAATGATCACGGAGAAGGAGTTCCCGTTTCTGGCCGAAAAAGGCCATGTAGTCTCGCTGGTGGGCGGCGGCGGAAAGACGACCCTGCTGTACGCCATGGCGTCCCACTGCGCCCGGAAGGGCTGGCGGGTGCTGGTGTCCGCCACCACCCACATCCAGTGCCCGCAGAACGGGACCTGGGCACAGACGGATGCGCAGGTGCAGGCGCTCTGGGCGCAGGGAAGCTATGCGGTGGTCGGGACTCCGGCCTCGCAGGGCAAGCTGACCATGCCGCCGGAGGCACAGCTGAAAATTTGGATGAACCAGGCCGATGCGGTCTTTCTGGAAGCGGACGGGGCCAAGCGCCTGCCCTGCAAAGTCCCGGCGGCGCACGAACCGGTGCTTCTTCCGGAAAGCGACATCGTGCAGGCAGTTGCCGGGTTGTCGGCCTTGGGCCGTCCTTTGCAGGAGTGCTGTTTCCGGACGGAACTGGCCTGCGCTTTGCTGGGCGTTCCGCCGGAGACCTGCCTGACCCCGGACCTGCTGGCCCGCTTGCTGGCCTGCGGACAAGGCGGGCGCAAGGGAGTCGGAACCCGCGCGTTTGGCGTTGTGCTGAACCAGGCCGATACGCCGGAACGCACACTGCTTGGGAAGCAGTCACTCAAGATTTTGTGGGAACAAGATCGGGTGCGCGGCGTCCTGACCCATTTTGACGAAGGAGAACGCGCATGAGCAAAGACGAAAAAATCGTATTCTGCACCGGCGGCGGATGCACTGCCAAGCTGGGAGCCGGGGTGCTGAGCCGCATTCTGGAAAAGCTGCCCCGGGGCGAACAGGACCCGAACCTTCTGGTAGGCTACGACAGCCGGGACGATGCCGCCGTGTACCAGGTCACAGAGAACCTGGCGCTGGTGCAGACGGTGGACTTTTTTCCGCCTATGGTGGACGACCCTTATACCTTTGGCCAGATCGCCGCGGCCAACGCCCTGAGCGATGTGTACGCCATGGGCGGCGAGGTCAAAACAGCCCTGAATCTGGTCTGTTTCCCGGAAAATATGGACCTGAATGTACTGGGCGAGATCCTGCGCGGCGGCGCGGAGAAGGTCGCCGAGGCCGGGGGCATCCTGGCCGGGGGCCATTCCATCGCGGACACCGGGGTCAAGTACGGCCTTTCGGTGACCGGTCTGGTGGATCCGCACCACCTCTACACCAACGATGCCGGACAGCCGGGCGACAAGCTCATTCTGACCAAGGCGCTGGGCGTGGGCCTGCTCTGCACGGCCAACCGGGTAGGGGAAGCTGCCCCGGAACATCTGGCCGGAGCCATCGCTTCCATGACGACCCTGAACAAAACGGCGGCGGAGATCAGCCGGAAGTATACCGTCCATGCCGCCACCGATGTGACCGGCTTCAGCTTTTTGGGCCACCTGCATGAAATGATGGGCGGCAAACTGTCCTGCATCATTGACGCAAAGGCGGTGCCGGTGCTTCCGGGCGCGGAGCAGGCGGCGGACGACTGCCTGTATACCGCTGCCGGACAGCGAAACCGCAACCACACCGGGCCGTTCGTCAGGTTCGAGAATGTGCCCTTTGCGATGGAAGAGGTGCTGTTCGACCCGCAGACCTCCGGCGGTCTGCTGCTGGCCGTTGCCCCGGCGGAAGCCCAAGCACTGGAAGCCGAATTGCAGGCGGCCGGGCTTCCGGCCAGGATCGTTGGGGAGATCCGGCCCAAAGCGGAGCCGGAAATCACCGTAACCTATTAAATATAAATATAAAGGAGAAACGATGATGGTAACTGTTGATGCACGCGGGGATGCCTGCCCGCTGCCCGTTGTCAAGGCAAAGAACGCGATCAAGGAACTGAACGGCGCAGGCCAGGTGGAAGTGCTGGTGGACAACGAGATCGCCGTGCAGAACCTGACCAAGATGGCCCAGCAGAAGGGCTATGCCTCCAGTGCCGAAAAGCGCGCCGCGCAGGAATACCGGGTCGTGCTGACCGTGGGCGATGCCGCTGCGGAAACCCCGGCCCCTGCCGTCTGCGCACCGGACACCCGCACCGACACCGTGGTGGCCATTGGCTCCAACCAGATGGGCGTTGGTGCCGAGGAACTGGGCAAGACTCTGCTCAAGGCCTTTGTGTTTGCGCTGACCCAGCAGGACCAGCTGCCCAGGACGGTGCTGTTCTACAACGGCGGCGCGTCCCTGACCTGTGAAGGCTCTCCCATGCTGGAGGACCTGAAGACCCTGGAAGCCGAGGGCGTGGAGATCCTGACCTGCGGCACCTGCCTGAACTACTACGGCCTGACCGAGAAACTGGCTGTTGGCGGCGTGACCAATATGTACGTCATTGCAGAAAAGCTGACCCAGGCCGGGAACGTGGTCAAGCCGTGATCTACCTGGACAACGCGGCCACCACTCTGCGCAAGCCGCCGCAGGTGGAGCAGGCCATGGTGAATGCCCTGCGCACGGCGGGCAACCCCGGGCGCGGGGCGCACGAACCCACCCTGCACGCGGCACGGCTGGTCTATGCTGCCCGGGAGACACTGGCGGAACTGTTCCATGCACCGGATCCTTCCTGCATTGCCTTTACAGCCAATGCTACCGAAGCGCTGAACATCGCCCTGCAGGGCCTGCTGAACCCGAAAGATCATATCATTACCACGGTCTGCGAGCACAATTCGGTTCTGCGTCCGCTGTACCGCCTGCAGCGCGCAGGCGCCTTCCTTGATTTCACGGAGGTACAGGAGAAGGCACGGCTCCACTGGCAGCAGTGGGAGCAGTTCCTGTGGCCGAATACAAAAGCACTCGTTGTGACAGCGGCCTCCAATGTGACCGGAAACGGCGGCTGCCTTGCGGAAGCCTCGGAATTTGCAAAGCGGTATGGGCTGCTTCTGATCGTGGATGCCTCCCAGACGGCCGGGGCACAGCCGATCGATGTGCAGAAGCTTGGCATTGATGTGCTGTGCTTTACCGGACACAAGGCGCTGCTTGGCCCGCAGGGCACCGGCGGCTTGTATGTACGGCCCGGCCTGACCGTTGCCCCGCTGGTGGTAGGCGGCAGCGGCGTGCAGAGTTTTGACCGGGAGCATCCCTCCCGGATGCCCACCGCACTGGAAGCCGGGACCCTCAACGTCCCGGGCATTGCCGGGCTGGGGGCCGGGGTGCGGTGGATCCTGGAACACGGCGTGGAAGAGCTGGCTGCAGAAGAAGCCGCCCTTGCGCGGCAGTTCTATGAGGAAGTGTGCACGGTGCCCGGCGTAACGGTCTACGGAGACATGGACTGCCCTGCACGGGCACCCATTGTTTCCCTCAACATCCGGAACGAAGATTCCGCCCGCATTGCCGACATCCTGTGGGAAGATCACGGCATCTGCGTGCGGGCGGGGGCGCACTGCGCTCCCTTGATGCACAAAGCCCTCGGTACAGTGGAACAGGGGACCGTCCGGTTCAGCTTTTCTCACACGAATACCGCGGAGGAAGTGCGGCAGGCCGCGGCGGCGGTGCGGGAACTGGCACAGGAGGTCTGAACCCATGCGGAACAAACGAACCTATCAGGTGCTGTCCTTCCGAACAACAGCGGAAGCCATGGCCTGGGAAAAGCACTGTCTGGCCGCCGGAATCCCGGGGCGGCTGATCCCGCTGCCCAGGGAGATCTCTGCCGGATGCGGCCTTGCCTGGCGGATGCTGCCGGAGGATTGGGCGGCTTGGCAGGAAAAGCTGGAGCGGTCAGCCTTTGATGCGGTCACTTCAGTGGAACAATGAGCAATACAGGAGAAGTTGTAATGAAACAGACCCCTTTTTATAAAGTTCTGCAGGAAACGCTGCCGCATGGCGAATGTATGCTGGCAACGCTTGTGGACGGCGCGGACGCCGGACAGCAGTTCCTGCTGAGCGAAGAAAAGGTCGTATGGCAGACCGGTACCAAGAAACTGGATCCCGTTGCGCTGTATGCACTGCGGAACCATACCGCCACCGGCTTTCTGGAGCTTTCGGGCACGAAAGCGTTTGCCGAGCGGTTTGGGGCTGCACCGCAGATCGTTGTCTGCGGCGGCGGCCATGTGGGGCTTGCCGTTGTCCGGCTGGCAAAGTTTCTGGGGCTGCAGGTCCTGGCGCTGGAAGACCGGCCGCAGTACGCGCTGCCGATGCAGCAGGCCGGCGCGGATGAGGTGATCGATCAGCCGTTTGAATGGGCACTGCAGCGGGTTCCCGGCGGAACAGAGACATACTTTGTGGTCGTGACGCGGGCGCATTCCTATGATGTGGCCTGTCTGGAGCAGATCCTGCGCAAACCGGCCGCATACGTTGGCATGATGGGAAGCCGGGGGCGTTCCGCTCTGGTCCGCCGTCAGTTGTTGGACGCAGGTCTGGATGCGGAGCGTGTGGAGGCACTTCATGCCCCCATCGGGCTGTCCATCGGGTCGCAGTCGGCAGAAGAGATCGCAGTATCCATTCTGGCAGAACTGATCCAGGTCAAGAATTCCCGCCGGCAGAGCGAGGGCTTTGTGTCCGTGATCCTGGATGCGATGGAAAAAAATGCTGCACAGAACATCCCGGCGGTGCTGGCGACCATCACGGCACGGCATGGCTCAGTCCCCCGCGAAGTGGGCACCAAAATGTTGATTTCTGCGGAAAACCAGGTCGTCGGAAGCGTGGGCGGCGGCATTATGGAATACCATGTGATCCTTGCTGCCAAGGAAATGCTCGCCGGGAAAAAGCCTGCTCTGCAGATCCTGCACTTTGCGGCAGACGGCACAAATGACGATGCCGCCATCGCTGCCTGCGGAGGATCCATGGAGGTACTGCTTCAGCTGCTCCCGGCAGAAGAGGAGAACAACGGATGAAGAACGATGCGCTGATCCTTGTGCGCGGCGGCGGCGACCTCGCCACCGGTACCATTCACCGCCTGCGGTCCGCCGGGCTGCGGGTCCTGGTTCTGGAAACGGAACACCCGGCGGCCATCCGGCGGCAGGTCTCTCTGTGTGAAGCCGTCTATGAAGGAGAAACCGTTGTGGAGGGCCTGAAGGCAGTCCGCATCGATTCGTTTGCTCAGGCAGAGGCGGTCTGGGCAGAAAACGCCGTGCCGGTTCTGGTGGATCCGGCGGGAAGCTGCATTGCACAGGCAAAGCCGGACGTGCTCGTGGACGCCATCCTTGCAAAGCACAACCTTGGCACTGCGCGGGACATGGCTCCGCTGACCATTGCACTCGGCCCGGGCTTTACCGCCGGGCAGGATGTGGATGTGGTCGTGGAGACCAAGCGCGGCCACCGTCTGGGACGCATCCTCCGGGAAGGTGCCGCTATCCCGAATACGGGCATTCCGGGCGTCATCGGCGGCTACGGCAGAGAACGGGTCATCCATGCGGCGGCGGCAGGCACCTTTGTGGATCTGCACCGCATCGGCGACATCGTGGAAGCCGGGGAACTCATTGCGCAGATCGAGGGCGCAGACGGGACGATCACACCGGTGACCACGCAGATCACCGGCATCCTCCGGGGTCTTCTGCGCAGCGGCTACCCGGTCACACCCGGCTTCAAGGTGGCCGACGTGGACCCCCGCAAAGAAGAGCTTTCCAACTGTTTCCTCATCTCGGATAAGGCACGCTGCATCGCCGGCAGTGTACTGGAGCTAGTCTGCGCCCAATTGTGGAAGTGAAAAAGGCCGCTGACCGCAAAACAAAAAAATCATCTGCAACAGCTTCTCAACGTTCAACGTCCAGAGAAAGTTTGCTGCAGATGATTTTCTGTTTTAGATAGAAGATTCAGTTGCGGTAGCAGCGATCCTGCCCCACCAGCCAGTCCTCGCACAGACGCTGTGCCTCTTCCAGACTGCGGCTCTCGCAGTCGAAAAATGCGCCATGCAGGGAGCGGTAAGAATAATGAACACGGGAGATTCCGTTGGCATCCTTAAAACGTTCGCAGCGTTCCTGTCCGGGCATCAGATAGCATTGTTCCATCGTTCATTCTCCTTCAACTGTTTTAGAAGCTGCTGCCGAAGCACACAACGCTTGCTATTGTAGCACGCAGAAGGAGGTTTGGCCATTGCTGTTTTGCCCAAAGATTCCGTGCCTTTTTCTCCAAAACAGCACTTGACAACAGAATGATACGCTCATTCGTGCAAAAGCCGTTCGGTTTCCAGCGCTTCCTTTTTGCCGTGGATGCGGCCCAGGCCGTAAGAAAGGATGGCCGCACACAGCAGGTTCAGGATGGAGATTGTCCGGCCGTTCATCAGGTTGGTGACGCCGATGAGCAGGTTGGCAAGGCAGAGCAGCCATAGCATTTTGCCGATGCGGTCCAGATGCTTGATGCGGGAGTCGATGTCCGAGAACAGGTCAAAGGGCCCCAGCTCAGCCTTGCGCCGGAAATAAGCCCAGTTGACACAGCCGCCGACGTATTCGGCCCCCAGGCCCTCTACAAAACTGCGGTAATCGGCGTCCTTGTTCATCTGAATGCGAATGATGTATTCGCCCGGCTCACAGCGCACAAAGGTATAGCGGCAAAAGCCGGCATTTTCCAGCGCCCAGCCATCCAGGGCCATTTCGTTCAGCCAGCGCTCTTCCTTTTCAAAGTCCCAGACCCAAAACCGCTTGTGGATCGTTTTGCGTTCGATCATGAGAATTCCTCCTTCAAAATGCTTTCACCGTTTGCGACCAGCTGCTGCAAACGGGCCAGTTCCTGCTTTAAAACGTGCAGACCTTCTGCGGTCAGCTGATACTCTTTTTTGCGGCTGCCCTGTTCTGCAGGCAGGAGACGGATCCATCCCTTTTCACACAGGGAGTTCAGGGCACCGTACAAGGTCCCGGCGGCAAGGCGCACCCGTCCGCCGGAAAGCTGTTCGGTCTGCTGCATGATGCCGTAGCCATGCTGCGGATGATATAGGGAAAGCAGGATGTAATAGGTCGATTCGGTCAGTGCCATGCTTTCAGCCAAAGGAAAGCCCTCCATTCTATCGAAAATCTTTATATCGACGCCCGATATATCGTGATGAAAGTATATCGCACGACGATATACTTTGTCAAGCGCGTTCTGCCCGAAACATTTTCAGAAATCGTCCGTTGCGAAAAGAGAACCCTCCGATTTGAAACGATTGCTCCATAGTATGGGAAAAGCGATGGAACCGGGGAAAATATTTTGTGCAGTTTTCATAGTTTTCTTCTGCGGATTTTGGTGGTACAATATAGCTATCAAATTTTGTGATCAGGAGGGCCACATGGCGGAAAAGAACATCGAACTGGACAGCGTAGAAGTTGCAGCGGCAGTTTTTGGCAACTGTGACCGGAACATCCGGCTCTTGGAAAAGGAATTTTCGGTCACAGCAGTCTGCCGGGGAACACAGCTTCGCCTTTCCGGAGACGCGGCCAACGTGGCGGCGGCAGCGCGTGCCGTAGAGGGAATGCTCCTTCTGATGGAGAATCATACCCCGCTGGAGGATCAGACGGTCGGCTACTGCATCAGTCTTGCGCGGGATGGGGCCGAAAAGCGGGTCCGGGAACTGACCGAAGATTTCGTGACCGTTACCGTCAAAGGACGCCCCATCCGCCCGAAAACGCTGGGACAGAAAGAGTATCTGAACGCCATCCGGAACAACGCCATCACCTTCGGCGTCGGCCCGGCGGGTACCGGCAAGACCTATCTGGCTGTTGCCATGGCAGTAAAAGCGTTCAAGGCGAAGGATGTTTCCCGCATCGTGCTGACCCGGCCGGCAGTGGAAGCGGGGGAGAAGCTGGGCTTCCTGCCCGGTGACCTGCAGCAGAAGGTGGATCCATACCTGCGTCCGCTGTATGATGGCCTGTTTGATATGCTGGGGGCCGAAACCTACGAACGGCTGGTGGAAAAACAGATCATCGAAGTGGCCCCGCTGGCTTATATGCGCGGGCGCACCCTGGATGATTCCTTTATCATCCTGGACGAAGCCCAGAATACGACGCCGGAGCAGATGAAAATGTTCCTGACCCGCATGGGCGTCGGCTCCAAGGTCGTTGTGACCGGCGATGTGACCCAGATCGACCTGCCGGAGCGTACCCGCAGCGGCCTGGTGGACGCGCTGAACGTCCTGAAGGATGTCCATGGCATTGCACAGTGCTATTTTACGGAAAAAGATGTTGTGCGCCACCGCCTGGTGCAGGAGATCATCAAGGCCTATGAAAAGGCGGCGCACCCGAACAAAGGATAAGACTTCCGCGGCTGAAAACAGCCCTTCCGACCCAAGACAGTATAAACAGAAAGGAGCGGACATTTATGTCCAATAAAGTTTTGATCACCAATTCGCAGAAAGCAGTCAAGGTTCCTTCCGGACTGCGCATTCTGATCCGCCGCGCCTGCAACGCTGTGCTGGAATACGAGCACTTTGATGCTCCGGCAGAGATCAGCGTGACCTTTGTGGATAACGCTGCCATCGCGGAGCTGAACAATCAGTACCGCAACAAGCCCATGCCCACCGATGTGCTGAGCTTTCCTCTCGGGGTGGACGGTCAGTATGACGTCGACGAAAACAACGGCTGCAAAATGCTGGGCGATATCGTCATCAGCATGGAGCGTGCATTGGAGCAGGCCAACCTGTATGGCCACCCGCTGCAGCGGGAAGTGGCGTTCCTGACCGTGCATTCCATGCTGCACCTGCTGGGCTACGACCATGAGAACGGCGGGCTGGAAGCCATGCGGATGCGGGAAAAGGAAGAGGCCGTGCTGCTGCAGCTGGGTCTGCCCCGTACCGTCAGCTACACCGAGTAAACCGGAACGCTTTTCATTCACTCTGCGGATCCCGCATGAACAGACAGGAGTTTGATTTTGAGTAACGCTACACCCATTCAGGGTCATTATGATACGTCTTCGGTTTTTGTTGCGGTCATTGGCCGCCCCAATGTGGGGAAATCCAGCCTGACCAATCTGCTGGTCGGTGAAAAGGTGGCCATTGTCACCTCCAAGCCTCAGACCACCCGCACCCGCATCACGGGCGTGATCACCCGGGGAACGCTGCAGTATGTTCTGCTGGACACCCCCGGTGTGCACAAGGCCCGCAACAAGCTGGGAAAGCGGATGGACAAGACCGCCAGCGATTCCATTGCGGATGTGGATGTGTCCATGATGCTGTTTGAGCCTTACGGTGCCCTGAATGAATCCGAGATGGTGCTGGTGGAGATGCTCCGCAGTAGCGGCGGCCCGGCCATTGCGGTCATCAACAAGACCGACCTGGTCAAGGAGCCTGCCGATCTGGACGCCCGCAAAGATGAACTGAAGGCCCTGGGCGTGTTCGATGCCATTTACACCATCAGCGTCCGGGACAACGACGGTTGTGAGGTGCTGTTTGATGCCCTGAGTCAGTACGCCGTGGAAGGCCCGCATTATTTTGATGACGATGCCTATACGGATATGCCGGAAAAAGAGCTGGTGGCCGAGGTGATCCGTGAAAAGGCTCTGCTGTTCATGCGGGACGAGATCCCGCATGGCATTGCGGTGGTCGTCGAGCGCTTCAAGGAGCGCCCGGGCACCGATCTGATCGACATCGACGTGAACATTTACTGCGAGCGGGAAAGCCACAAGGGGATGGTCATCGGAAAGGGCGGCGCTATGCTGAAAAAGATCGCCAGCGCTGCCCGTGCCGACTGCGAGGAGTTTCTGGGCTGCCGGGTCAACCTGCAGTGCTGGGTCAAAGTCAAGTCGGACTGGCGGGACAACGAATTCCTGCTGAACAACTTTGGCTTCAAGCAGACGAACGGCAGCCGCTGAGCAGGCCTGATGGAGACAGCCGGTGGGGGACAAACGCAATGGATACCTTTGTAACGCCGGGTCTGGTCCTGAAAGAGACACGTTATAAGGAGTCGGACCGGATCCTGACCATCCTGACACCGGGGCTGGGCGTGATCTCTGCCTCTGCAAAAAGCAGCCTGCGGCTGAAAAGCAAACTGTTCAGCGCCTGCGGGCTGTTTTGCTATTCAGAGTTTACGCTGGCTCCCGGCCGCAATATGTATACGATCTACGAGGCATCGGTCAAAAACGTCTTTCATGGCATTTCCTCTTCCATTGAGGGCATGAGCCTTGCCATGTATCTGGCCGAAATGGCAGCAGCGCTGACCCCGACCGGGCAGGAAGCCGAGCAGGAACTTCGGCTCCTGCTGAACTGTCTGTATATGATCAGCGGGCACAAAGCAGATCTGCGGGTCATCAAAGCAGTCTTTGAACTGCGGACCATGAGCGGCTGCGGCTTTATGCCGCAGCTGGTCTGCTGCCGGGACTGCAGCGCCTACGAAGGGGAGCACTTTTATCTGGACGTGCAGGAGGGCTATCTGCTGTGCGCAGACTGCGCGGCGAAAGCCGGAAAATCCTGCAATCTGGATCACGGTGCCTTGTACGCCCTGCGGCACATCTGCCTTGTAGAGGACAAGAAGATCTTTGCATTCAAGATTTCAATGGGCAGCTTGGAAAAGCTTGCGCTGACGGCAGAACAGTACGCACTGACGCATCTGGATAAGCCGCTGAAAAGCTATGAATTTCTGAAAAGCGTGCTGCCTTAAACAAAAGGGATATCTATGGAAACAAGCTATTTGAAAACGTTAGAACTGGACAAGATCATTGCCCGTGCGGCGGAAGGCTGTGTCTGTAAGGAAGCCCGGGAAAAGATGCTGGCGCTGGAGCCGCAGTGTGACCCGGATGAGGTGCGGTACGCCCTGGAGCAGACCGATGCCATCAATACGCTGCTGATCAAAAATGGTTCGCCGCGCTTTGGCGGAGTCGAGGGCGTTCCGGCGCTTGCGGCTCGTGCCGTAAAAGGCGGTGTCCTGTCCATGGGCGAACTGCTGATGGTAGCAGGCGCTCTGCGGAATTTTCAGAATCTGTCCAGCTGGTACGGTGCCTCAGAGCACGACGCCCTGCCGACGGATGACCTGTTTTATGCACTGGCACCGGAACCGGGCCTGGAACAGCAGATCTCCGGCGCGATCCTGGCACCGGACGCCATGGCAGATACAGCTTCCCGCACCCTGAATGACCTGCGCAAAAAGATCCGTGCCACCGAGAACAGCATTCGGGATCGGCTGGAAAGCATGGTGCGCAATATGGATACCTCCAAGTACCTGCAGGAAAGCGTGGTCTCCATGCGCAACGGCCGATACGTTGTGCCGGTCAAGAGCGAATACCGCAGCGAGGTGAGCGGCATCATTCACGATGTTTCGTCCACGGGCGCAACCGTTTTTGTGGAGCCGCAGGCGGTCGTGGAGGCCAATGCCCGTATTCTGCAGTACCGTGCACAGGAAGCACAGGAGATCGAGCGCATTCTGGTCGCACTGACGGCGCAGGTGGCCGCCATTGAGCCGCAGTTCCAGTACAGCTATCAGGCCATGCTGGACATCGATGTTCTGCTGGGCAAAGCGCGGCTCGCACTGGACCTGAAGGCGTTCAAACCCACCGTGCGCACAGACCATTCCTTCTCTCTGATCCGTGCCCGGCATCCGCTGATCGATCCCCAAAAGTGCGTGCCGGTCGATATTGCGCTGGGCAGAGAATACGATTCGCTGATCATCACCGGCCCGAATACCGGCGGCAAGACCGTCACGCTGAAAACGGCCGGCCTGCTGTGCGCTATGGCCCAGTGCGGTTTTCTGATCCCCGCCGACGAGCGCAGTGAGATCTGCGTTTTCGAGGAGTTCCTGGTGGACATCGGCGATGAACAGAGCATTGAGCAGAGCCTTTCCACCTTCTCCGGTCATATGAAAAAGATCACCGGCATTCTGGAACTGGCAATGCCGCACACCCTTGTGCTGCTGGACGAGCTGGGAGCCGGTACGGATCCTGCCGAAGGTGCGGCACTGGCCGTGGCCATCATCGAAGAACTGCGCCGCCGCGGCGTTCTGCTGATGGCCACCACGCACTATGCCGAACTGAAAGTATTTGCGCTGGAGACCAAGGGCGTTGTCAACGCAAGCTGTGAATTTGACCTGGAAACACTGCGTCCGACCTACAAGCTGAGCGTTGGCGTGCCGGGCAAATCCAATGCGTTCCTCATCAGCGAGAAGCTTGGCATCCCGGAACGGGTCATTGAAGCGGCACAGCAGCACCTGTCGGCGGAGGATAAGCGGCTGGACGCAGTTCTGGGGCAGCTGGACGATCTGAAACTGCAGCTGAAGGAAAGCCAGAATGAGGTGGAAGCGCTGAAGAATGAAGCTTCGCACCAGCTGGAAGCTGCCCGGAAAAAGCGCGATGAGCTGATCCAGCAGGGCGAAAATGAGCTGGAGGCAGCCCGCGCCAAAGCCCGCACCCTGGCACAGCAGGTGGAAAGCCAGGCTTATGCACTGACCGATGAACTGCGTCAGCTGCAGAAGGACGAGCGCATGAGCACCCAGCAGAAAGCACAGCGTGCCCGCGAGATCGCCAAAAAAGAATCGGAAAAACTGTTCATGGGCACGGAAGTCGTGCACAATCCGGTCAAGGAGTTCGTGCCGCTGAAGGAAGTCAAGGTCGGGCAGGAGGTCTGCATTGCCGAGCTGAATCAGCTGGCAGCGGTGCTGGCGCTGCCGGATAAAAATGGCGATGTCCTGGTACGAGCCGGCATTATCAAGACCAAAGTGCCGCTGAGCGGCCTGAAGCAGCCGGAAAAGCTGGTCAAGGAGAAGAAACCCCAGACCAAAGCACAGCAGCGGTATTCCCGCCTGACCGGCGACGCCAACCGGCCCAACGGCAGGGTAGAGCGGGTGCAGCGTTCGGCCAAGATGGAGTGCAATCTGCTGGGTCTGACCGTGGACGAAGCACTGCCGGAAGTGGACTCCTTCATTGACCGCGCCCTTTTGAACGGCCAGACGGTCGTTTATCTGATCCATGGCAACGGAACGGGTGCTCTGCGCACCGCGATCCATAAACATCTGCGCGGCAATCGGATGGTCAAAAGTTTCCGCCTGGGACGCTACGGCGAAGGCGAAAGCGGCGTAACGGTTGTTGAACTGAAGTGATCCTGTATGCAAAAGACCGTCTGTATTCCTGCAGACGGTCTTTTGCATACGGTGCAGGAAACAGCCCCGGAAATTCGTATCTGTTTTCAGGTCAAACGTCAAGGACGCAGCAGTGTACAGGAGGGAAAACGTACCATGGCAGGCAGACATTCCAGAACCCGCAGGACCGCCCGAAAGCGTTCCTGCCGTAAGCAGCGGCATCCCTTCCTTTCGTTTTGTGCTGGCTGTCTTTGTCTGGCCGGGATTTGCTTTGGTGCGTATCTGTGGCTGGAATCCGTGCAGGACATTCTGCCGCAGCTGGAAGCAGAACAGGTTTCCGCTGGGGAATTCCGGCCGCAGGTGGGGGAGCCGCCGTATCGGGTCGTGGTCGATGCCGGGCATGGGGGAGCAGACCCCGGGGCGCAGGGCGTTCTCGTGGAAAAAGATGTGACCGCAGAAACGGCTTCGGTGCTGCTGCAATGGCTGACGGCAGACCCGAACTACATCCCGCTGCAGACCCGGGATGATTTTGAGCAGACGGCCACTCCGTCAGAACGTGCCGCCCGTGCGAGGGAACAGGCACCGCAGCTGCTGCTGTCCATCCATGCCAATTCCGCCGCCAACGGCTCTGGGGCAGCAGGGTTTGAATGTTATCCTGCGGTACCGGGGCGCACATGGCACAACGAGAGTTTTTATTTTGCTCAGCGGCTGGCCGAAGGAATGCAGGCTGCCGGAGAACCTCTGCGGGGATACGGGGGAGTCCGGTACATTTATTATCTGGAAAACGATCAGAAGCAGCTGGTGGAGAATACGCATACAGAGATCCGGCCAGAGCGGAGTTTTACATTGTTGGAAGATGTGGATTGTCCGGCGGTTCTGGCGGAACAATGCTTTGTGACTAGCGAAGCCGATGCAGCACGCCTTGGAACCAAAGAAGGCTGTGCGCGCGCCGCGCGGATCTATTACGAAGCCATTTGTGCATATTTTGGAACAGAACCAGCTGCAGGCTGAATTGCAGAAAACGAGACCTCCGAAACGGAGTATCCGCGGGAAGGGGGTCTCCTTTTTTGGATAATACGCATTTCGTATAATGCACGTTATGCGAAATATAGGGGAGCGAAAAAGCCCTCTTTTCCAGATTTTGGCTTTTTACGGCCTGGCTGGTTCCAGCTGGCCGATTTTGTCTGGTCGGCGCTTTACGGCATTTCATACTGTTTTTTGTGTGCATTTCTTTTTTTGCCGGAACGTGTTCCGGCGTTCTGCCGCTGCATTGCGGGATGCCGTCATCTCTGCCGCAAGTGATTTGTTCTGTGCAGCCGCTTTGAAGTTTTCATCTGCAGGATCTGATCTTTGATTCCAATTCGAACGGATCCTGCGGTTTCCGGAACCTGTCCGTACTGGTTTGCTGTCCATACGGGCTTTGTTTCACGGATCCTTTGATTCCGGTGCTCCGGACGCTCAGACTGCCGTTTTTATAAAAATACCCGGAGATCCATCCATACGGACAGACCTCCGGACCATGTTCCAAAATTTTATCTGTCTGCGTTGTTTTCCGGCATTTGTGCATCCGGCTCCGCATCAGATTCCTTTAAGGACGCCGCATCCAGACCAAAACCGCTTTTTGCAGCGCCCTCCAGTGCCGGCATCGCACCGCCGGGTTCAGCGGAAGATTCTTCTGAATTTGAACGCTCTTCCGTTATTTCCTGCGGTGTCTCCCCTGCCTTTTCTGTTGTATCCAAGCTTGTTTTTTTGCGCTCGACCTTTCCCAGCGGGTTTTCTTCAATGGCGGCACGCACCTGAAATTCCTGCAGGTGCGTATAAATTTGTGTGGTTCCCACGCTGCTGTGGCCGAGAAGCTGCTTGAGCGTCAGGATATCGACATTGCCGGTCTGATACATCAGCGTTGCCGCCGTATGCCGCAGTTTGTGCGTGGAAAAGCCTTTTAAGCCCGCAGCCTTCATGGCACCGGTTACCAGCTGTTCCACCCTTCGGTTGGAAATGCGTTCTTTGCGCCGCCGGGTCACGAAAACGGCTTTTTCTTTCGGCTGCAGCCCCTCCAGCGTGTTCCGCTTGCTCAGATACCGCTGCAGCGCGTCTACGCAGGCATCGTTCAGGTACACCATGCGCTCCTTGTGGCCCTTGCCGAACAGACGGATCTGCCGCTGCTCCAGATCGATATCGCCCAGATCCATCCCGACCAGCTCCGAAAGACGCATTCCGCAGTTCAGAAACAGCACGACCATGCAGTAATCCCGTTCCGGGAAATCACTCTGGGTCTGTGTGCTTTCCAAAAGCTCCATGGACTGTTCCGCCGTCAGATATTTCGGCAAAACTTTATCCTGTTTGGGTGGCTTGATGGCTGCCGTGGGGTCTTCTGTCAGCTTGTTGACCTGGTTGACCAGGTAATCGTAAAAGCCGTGCAGGCTGGCCAGCCGCCGGGCCGTGGAAGATTTTTTGTTGCCGCATTCCCGGTTCAGGAAATACAGATATTCGTAGATGTCCTCTTTGGTGACGCTGCCCCAGAACGCGGTATCCAGCCCCTTGGGATCAATGTCTTTCAGTTCTGCATCCTCCGGCACAAGGCCGCGGCGGCGCTTCATGAACCGGCTGAAGCCGCGCAGGTCGCAGTAATAACTGAAGGCTGTATTCGGGCTTTTGCCGGCAATGACTTCCAGGTAGCGCACATATTCCACGATATCCGGTGCGGCGTCCTCAAACGGTTTGTGCTTGCCGGGGTTCTTTTCGTCCAGATAAATCGACATAGCTTCCTCTTACAACCGATCGGTTTTCAATGCGTTGATGGCATCCGAAATATAAGCGGCTCCGATCAGCCTCATGCCGGGATAATCCGCCGGGTTCAGATGGTTCAGGCTGTGTTTCGGAACGACCGCGCGCTCAAAGCCGATGCGCTCAGCTTCATGCAGGCGCTGTTCCAGATTGGGCACACTGCGCACTTCCCCGCCCAGACCCACTTCGCCAATGGCGATCAGCTTGTCACTGACCGGACGGTCCAGCAGCGAGGAGACCATGCTCAGGCAGACCGACAGGTCGCAGGCCGTATCCCGCAGGGCGATGCCGCCCACGATGTTGACGTAGACGTCCAGATTGCCGAAGAAATAACCGGCGCGCTTTTCCAGGACTGCAATGAGCAGATTCATACGGTTGTAGTCGTATCCGCTGCAGGCGCGGCGCGGTGCCGGAAAGTTCGTTTTGGTGGCCAGCGCCTGGATCTCGCTGAGGATGGGGCGGCTTCCCTCCATGGTGCAGGCTACACAGTTGCCGGAAACGCCCAGCGGACGCCCCTCCAGCAGCATCTGGGAAGGATTTTCGATCTCCGCAAGGCCTGTCCCCGTCATATCAAACATCCCAAGCTCATTGGTAGAGCCGTAGCGGTTCTTGGCCGCCCGCAGAATGCGGTATGGGAGCATTTTGTCCCCCTCAAAGTAGAGCACCGTATCCACGATGTGCTCCATGACCTTGGGGCCTGCAATGGCGCCATCCTTGTTGACATGGCCCACGATGAACATGGGGATCTCCTGCTTTTTGGCCACGGCCAGCAGGCGTGCCGCGCTCTCCTTGACCTGGCTCACCGTACCGGACGAAGAGGAAATGTCCATGCAGCGCATGGTCTGGATGGAATCGATGACCACAAGATCCGGCTTTTCCTTTTCGATCAGGCCGCAGATCTCGTCCACATCGTTCTCTGCCGCCAGAAAGATGTTATCCTGCGGGACTTTCAGGCGTGCCGCCCGCAGTTTGACCTGCCGGACGGATTCCTCGCCGGTGATATACAGCACGCTGTGCTGGTTGGAAATAGCACCGCACAGCTGCAACAGCATGGTGGACTTGCCTACGCCGGGCTCACCGCTCAGCAGCACCACGCCGCCCAGCACGATTCCGCCGCCCAGCACCCGGTCCAGCTCTGAAATTCCTGTAAGGATCCGGCTTTTTTCCTCCGTTGTGCTGATTTCAGAAAGGCGCTTTGCCGTCAGAGTGGTCACACCCTCCGGCCGTGCCGCAGCCGCCTGTTTGGCTGCAGCCGTTCCCGCTTTTGGTGCTTCCGCGACCACATCTTCGTTCATGGTATTCCAGCTTCCGCAGCTTGGGCAGCGCCCCATCCAGCGCGGACTGGTTTCTCCGCAGTTGGAACATACATAAACCGTTTTTAACTTTGGCTCTCTCATAACAGGCTCCTATCTTTGGAAAATCGTTTCACGTTTATTGTAACACACTGTCCCGGAAGCTGCAAGAAATCTCCTTTAAGACGCCGCACCCAGATAAGCCAGCCCGGTCGCCGCGCCGCACAGCGGCAGCAGAAGCACAAGCGTCAGCGCATACTGCCCCATCAGGACACCGGCCGCCGGGAAGGTTTGTCCCGTTTGACGCCGGAAGGAATATGCCCGGATCCGGGCGCTTACCTGCAGCGCCAGCGCACCGAATACGCACAAACAGCCTGCCGCACCGGCTGCCGGGACCCCGGCCAGAACCAGATACCGCAGCACGATGTTCCACTGCAGCCCGGCGAACAGCGATGCCGCCAGCAGACCGCTTCCCAGCCCATAGGCCATCGTAAGGAAGAAGATCAGGACCGGCCCCAACGCAGAGAAGCCTGCCAGCAGAAGCGCAGTGGCAATGATCGTCAGTGCCGTGTACTCTGCAAGGAACAGCCCCGCTGCCGCATGAAGGTCGGTCACGGCAAAAAGCCCGCGCCAGACACTCAGATAGTAGTTGAGCAGTTCCAGCTGGCGTGCATCGCAGAGCGCCTGCAGCCAGCCCGCGGCGGCAGTTCCGAGCAGGTAGGCTGCTGCCAGCAGACAGCAGTCCTTTGTTGCATAGGTTTTCCGGGACGGGTGCGGCAGTGACGCAGCCTCTCCCGGCGAGTCGGACGGCGGCAGGACCTGCAGGGCCGTTTCGGGGGGAGATTCTGCCGGCAGCTGCACCGCCGGGACGGTGGCGGATTCCGATTCGGATTCCGGTTCTTTTTGCGGATAGACCCACATATGATCGTTCCCTCCTGCATTTCAAAGGATCCAGTCTTTTTTGCTGGTCAGCGTTCAGGGATACCGGTGCCGGCGCGGGAACATTCCCAGAATCCCCCCGGCACCGCCGCAGAGCGTTACAGCTGCCAGACGGAGCAGCTGCCCTGCTTCCGGGATCGTTCCGGAAAAGCCGGCCAGGATGGCAAGAAGTACAGCCAGAAAGGCCCCCTGCAGTGATCCGTACAGCAGCCGGTGATCCGGCGCCAGATGTGCAGCCGTCAGCCCGCTGCACAAACTGCCGAGACAGACCGCGAGTGTTGCGAAGACGCCTGACAGACCGGCGGAATACCCCTGCGCGGCCATCAGCGCGGCCAAACCTGCGATGCACAGTGCAGTGGTCAGGATCCCGATGATGGCAGCCAGCAGGAACCGGAGGATGGAACTTCGTTGCTGCAGCTTTTCAGACATAAAAATGCGCCTCCCTGCCATCAGAATATGCAGGAAGGCGCATTTGTTATGCAAAAAGGATCGTGGAATTACTTCTTGTCCGAAGAAGCCTTGTTCATGTCCAGCTTCTCCACAGAAGAGATGGCAGTCTTGGTGAAGCGGATCTTCACGCGGTCAGCGCC
>OLPV01001330.1_pt1 | contig 18519 bp, 16 predicted proteins | sample 1671961 | NCBI WGS metagenome assembly OLPV01 (sample SAMEA3136630, study PRJEB25190) | human gut metagenome | biome: human gut; feature: human-associated habitat; material: faeces | place: Austria | collected 2013
TGTCTGAACGCCGACCGGCACACCGATTACAAAAATCTGTTTGAGTGTGTGCGGTTCGATGCGGATTTCGCGGAGACACAGACGATACTCCTTCTGCAAATGACACAAACGGCGAATGGTCAGGACAGTGGCAACGGTCTGGGATAAAAACGTTGCCATTGCCGCACCGGCGACGCCAAAATGAAAGATGTAGATAAATAAGGTATTGCCCAAGATATTGGCAAAGCCGCCGAGCAGCTGATATATCATCGGGCGGCGGGAATCACCCAGCGCACGCAAAATGCCGGAGCTGAAGTTGAAGCCGACGATGGAAAACATGCTGAGAAAATAAATACGCGCATACATGACGGCAAGATTTAAAATCTCGTCCGGCGTATTCATCAGACGGAGAATGGCCGGCGCAAATATCCAGCCGATGAGCAGTAGCACGGCAGAGCCGATGACGGAGAACCCCATGGCTGTGTGCAGGATTTTTTTCAGCCGCGGGAAGTCTTTGCCGCCGTATGCCTGCGAAACCAGAACGCCGATGCCGACGCCCATGCCGGTAAAAAAGCCGACAAAGCAGTTAATCGGCCAAGAACAGGTTCCGACCGCCGCAGAGGCATCCTGTCCGAGCAGATTGCCGACAAACATGAGGTCAACGGTGTTGTACATTTGTTGAATGATACTGGTGCCCAACAGCGGCAGCGCAAACAGCAGCATGGCGCGGGTGATGGAGCCCTGCGTCAAATCAACGGATTTATTTTTCATAAAAAACAGTCCCCCTTTTGGTGTATGCGGCAGAATAAAATTTCAGTGACTGAGAGTCAATCAGTTCTGTGTAAGTATTGTAAAATAGATTGCGAGGCAAGTCAAGAGGATACGCAGTGAGTTGACGCAAATATTTGATTGGCGGTATAAAAAGATGTCAACGCCGCATATCAGCAGGGGACGTTTTTTTTGAGAAAACGAATTCTTGCGATTTTCCTTTGCCTGATCCTTGCACTGTCCCTTGCCGCAGCGGTGGCCGCATAAAATGCGCATAAAAAGTAACAAAACGGCCAATTTTTCCCGCAAATTTTCTCGGATTCAAAAAAAATCATGATTTTTTTTCGAAATTGGAAAAAAACACTTGCACTATGCGGAAAGAATGGCTATAATAACAAACATACAAAACATATATATCCCATTAGACAAATAGGATATATAGAATATGGGAGGCGATAAATCATGAAACTGATTTATTCACACCGCTGCAAGAGCTTGTACAAACGAATGTGTTGCTGTTGACAGCGAAGCAAGAGACAAAACACATTCGATTTGATACAAAGGAGAAGAACCATGAATTATAAGAAAAGAATTTCTGCCATTCTTCTGGCATCGGCTCTGAGCGTTGGCCTTCTGGCAGGCTGCGGCGGAAACAGCGACAGCGGTTCCGCTTCCGGTGATTCCGTAGAGATTACAAACGTTTCGTACGACCCGACCCGCGAGCTGTACCAGCAGTACAACAAAGCATTTGAACAGCATTGGAAGCAAAAGACGGGTCAGAGCGTTGACATTATTCAGTCGCACGGCGGCTCCGGCAAACAGGCGTTGGAGGTTGCCAACGGTCTGGAAGCCGATGTCGTCACGCTGGCATTGGAAGGAGATGTGGACGCGGTGAAAAATGCAGGTCTTATTGAGGACGGCTACACCTCCGAATTTGACAACGACAGCGCACCGTACACCTCGACCATTGTGTTCCTTGTTCGCAAGGGCAATCCGAAAAATATTCACGACTGGAACGATTTGCTCCGCGACGACGTCGGTGTTATCACGCCGAATCCAAAGACCTCCGGCGGTGCACGGTGGAACTACCTCGCCGCTTGGTACTACTTTGAAAAGCAGGGACAGACCGAGGAACAAATTGAGCAGAGCATCAAAAAGCTGTATCAGAATGTACTGGTTCTGGACTCCGGCGCGCGCGGCGCAACAACTTCTTTTGTTGAGAACCAGCAGGGCGATGTTCTGATTGCTTGGGAGAACGAAGCATTCCTCTCGCTGGAGGAATATCCGAATGATTACGAAGTTGTCATTCCGTCTGCGTCCATTTTGTGCCAGCCAACGGTTGCCGTTGTCGACGAAGTGGTCGATGACCGCGGAACGCGCGATGTGGCAACCGAGTATCTCAACTATCTGTATTCGGATGAGGCACAGCGCATTGAGGCGAAAAATTTCTATCGCCCGTCCAATCAGGATATTTTGAAAGAATATACCTCGCAGAACGGCAGCAATACGATTACACAAATTCCAGAGGATAGCAAGTGGATTGTCACCAACAATCTGGATTTAACCAACATCAGCCATTTCGGCGGCTGGACAAAGGCGGCGGAAACGCATTTCGCAGACGGAGCCATCTTTGACCAGATCTATGAAAAATAAGAAGCAAGAGGGATTTTGATTATGAAGCAAAGAAGAAAAAAATTGCGGGTCATTCCGGGGTTCGGATTGTCGCTCGGCATCACAGTGGCGATCCTCAGTTTCATCGTCATCATCCCGCTGTGTTCCCTCGTTGTGTTTTCCGCACACCTCTCTCCCACTGAGTTTATTCAGACTGTGACCAGTCCCCGTGTGCTGGCGAGCTATAAGGTCAGCTTTTTGACGGCACTCACAGCGTCACTGATTAACGCAGTGATGGGACTCATCGTTGCATGGGTGCTGGTGCGGTATGAATTTCCGGGAAAACGCATACTAGACGGCATGATTGAGGTGCCGTTTGCCCTTCCGACAGCGGTTGCGGGCATTGCGCTGACGCACATGACCGTAGATACCAGCGTCATCGGCGGATTTTTCCACCACACATTTGACATAGACATCGCCTACACCCGCACGGGCATCACACTGGCACTGGTATTCATCGGCATTCCGTTCGTTGTGCGCTCGGTGCAGCCGGTGCTGGAAAAGCTGGACGGGCAATTTGAAGAGGCGGCGAGCATTTTGGGCGCAACGCGCGGATACACATTCCGCCATGTCATCTTTCCGGAAATTCTTCCGGCGCTGATTGCAGGCTTTACGATGGCATTCGCCCGCAGCCTCGGCGAGTACGGCAGCGTTGTCTTTATCGCAGGCAACACCCCGTATGAGACAGAGATTACCCCGCTGCTTATCATGTCGAAATTACAGGAATTTGACTATGCAAGTGCAACGTCTATCGCGCTGGTTATGCTGGCGGCAGCATTCCTGATTCTGTTTATCAATGCGGTTTTGCAAAGCCGTTCGTCTAAAATTATCAGCGGTATCGAGTAAGGAGGAAACAAGCTGTGAAAAAACAATCATCCGGAGCTGTCAAATGGCTTCTGATCGCAGTGAGTGTCCTGTTTCTCGCCGTGATGCTGGTATTGCCGCTGGTTTACGTCTTGGTAACCGCATTCCGGCAGGGCATTCAGCCATTCTTGGCGGCGGTTACGGATAAATATGCACTGAAATCCGTTCAGCTTACCATTGAAGCGACGCTGTTCGCGGTCGTGCTCAACACGATTTTCGGACTGTTCGCGGCGTGGAGCATTACGAAGTTTCAGTTTCGCGGAAAGAAAGTTATTTCTACGCTGATTGATCTTCCGCTCACCGTGTCTCCGATTATTGCCGGTTTGATTTTCGTGCTGACCTATGGCAGACAGAGTGATTTGTATCCGCTTCTCAAGAGCTTGGACATCAGAATTATTTATGCGGTTCCGGGTATTATCATGGCAACGGTATTCGTCACGTTTCCGTTTATCTCACGCGAGATTATTCCGGTGCTGACTGCGGCGGGAACAGAGGAAGAAGAAGCCGCTGCGCTGATGGGCGCAAAGGGCTGGACGATTTTCAGCAAAGTGACGTTCCCGCATATGCGGTGGGCGCTGCTGTATGGCATCGTCTTGTGCACGGCTCGTGCAATGGGCGAGTTTGGCGCCGTATCCGTTCTTTCCGGACATCTGAGAGGCAAGACCAACACGATGCCGCTGTACATTGAGCTGTTGTATCAGGGCTATGATTTCACCGGTGCATTTGCGATGTCGGCAATTTTGGTTGTCATGGCAATTATTATCTTGGTTCTGCGCAGCGTGCTGGAGTACCGAGGAAAGAAGAACGAGGAGTAACCAATGGAAAAACAATATTACGTGCAGATGAAAGATGTCAATAAGAGCTTTGGCAGCTTTCAAGCATCGAAAAATATCAATTTTGGAATTGAAAAAGGCAAGCTCGTCGGTCTGCTCGGTCCGTCCGGTTCCGGTAAGACAACCATTCTTCGCATGCTGGCGGGCTTGGAGACTGCGGACAGCGGTGACATCCTAATTGACGGAAACGTGGTCAACGATGTGCCGGCGAGCAAACGCGGCATTGGCTTTGTGTTCCAGAGCTATGCGCTGTTTCGCTACATGACGATTTATGACAACATTGCGTTTGGCTTAAAAATTCAGAAATGGCCGAAAAACCGCATCAAAGAGCGTGTGTATGAGATGCTGAAGCTGGTCGGCTTAGAAGGCTTGGAAAACCGCTATCCGAATCAGCTGTCCGGCGGACAGCGGCAGAGAGTTGCCTTTGCCCGTGCGCTGGCGCCGCAGCCGCAGCTGCTGCTGCTCGATGAACCGTTTGCGGCGATTGACGCAAAGGTACGCTTGGAGCTTCGCAGCTGGCTGCGTGAGATGATTTCTTCCGTCGGTGTGACGAGCATTTTCGTCACGCACGATCAGGACGAGGCGATTGAAGTTGCTGACCAGATCATCATTACCAATCAGGGACAAATTGAACAGATTGGTTCCCCGAAAGACATTTATCGAACCCCACACACGCCGTTTGTGGCACAGTTTATCGGACAGTCCTCGGTTGTGGAGAATTTCCAAAAACTCTCCGGTTTCGAAAACGCGGATATTCATGCGCGCCATGCGGCGGTTCGTCCGGAATACATCTCCGTGACAAAGCAGGGCGAATATCTCAAGTACCCGATTGGTTCGGAGGAAGGCACAGTAGAAGCTACGGCATTCCGCGGAAGCGAAATCGAACTCAAGATTCGCGTAAAGGATACCGTTTTGACGGCAAAGAGACTGCTGGATGAAACGCCGGTTGAAGTGGGAGAAAAAGTCAAGGTATTTATTTATCGCGTCTATGCCTTCGATGAAGAAAAGGCATACGTCATTGAAAATGCGGCGCTGACTTCGCCGGATTCCGTATTTATCTAACAGGAGGTGCTTTTGTGACAACAGTACAATTGGAAACAGATATTCTGATTCTTGGCGGCGGCGCGGCGGGATGCTATGCGGCGATGACTGTACAGAAGCAGGCACCAGATGCGAAGATTTTAATTCTGGAAAAGGCGGACATCCGCCGCAGCGGCTGCTTGGCAGCGGGCGTCAATGCGCTCAACGCATATATTGTTCCGGGAAAAACGCCGGAATTTTACGTGGATTACGCGAAGAAAGATGCGCATGGCATTGTGCGAGAGGATTTGCTGCTCAGCATGAGTGAGCGTCTCAACAAGGTGACCCATCATCTGGAAGAATTGGGCTTGGTCATTCTGAAGGATGAGAATGGAAATTACGTCACGCGCGGCAATCGAAACATCAAAATCAACGGCGAGAACATCAAGACGATTTTGGCGGATGCCGTGCGGCATTGTCCGAATGTCACGGTGCTCAATCATGTCAACGCCATAGACTACATTGTAAAAGACAACACGATACAAGGCGTGTTTGCCAACGGCGTATTGGAAGAAAAGCTGTACGCCATTCGCTGTAAAGCATGTATCTGTGCGACAGGCGGTGCAGCGGGCCTGTACCGGCCGAACAATCCAGGATTTTCTCGTCACAAGATGTGGTACCCGCCGTTTAACACCGGCGCAGGCTATGCGATGGGCATTCGCGCCGGCGCAGAGATGACGACATTTGAAATGCGATTCATTGCTCTGCGATGCAAGGACACCATTGCACCGACCGGCACACTGGCGCAGGGCGTCGGTGCTAAGCAGGTCAATGCGCACGGTGAAGTGTACGAGCAGAAATATGGTCTGACGACTTCACAGCGCGTGTACGGCACGGTCATGGAAAACCGAGAGGGCCGCGGTCCCTGCTACCTGCGCACCAAGGGAATTACCAAGGAACAGGCGGACAGCCTGAAAAAAGCGTATCTCAACATGGCGCCGTCACAGACACTCAAGTGGCTGGAAAACGGCAGCTCACCGGATGAGGAAAACGTAGAGATTGAAGGCACCGAGCCGTATATCATCGGCGGACACACGGCGAGCGGCTATTGGGTCGATGCAAAGCGCATGACAACCGTGCACGGCTTGTTTGCCGCCGGTGATGTTGCAGGCGGCAGCCCGCAGAAATATGTAACCGGTGCGCTGGCGGAAGGCGAAATTGCCGGAGAAGCGGCTGCTGCATATCTTGCCGGCAAACAGGGCGAAATTCCGGAACAGGATGTTCGGGAAAAGCAGGCGGAAATTGCATCGTATTTTTCCAATACATCGCTGTTTACCACAGAGGAATTGGAAGAAGCCATGCAGGGCGTCATGGATCAGTACGCGGGCGGCATTCGAACCGACTATGGATTTACAGAATCCGGTTTGGAGCTGGCGGACAAAAAAATACAGCGTTTGCTTGCACTGAGCGACAGCGTGCAGGTATCGGACATGCAGGAGCTGACCCGTTTGTTTGAACTCAAAGAACGGCTGCTTGTGTGCCGCGTGGTCATTGCCCATCTCGCAGATCGAAAGGAAACGCGCTGGCATTGCTTCGCGGAAAATCTGGATTATCCGGAAACAGATGACAGATGGCTGAAATATGTCAATTCTCGATATGAAAACGGAGAAATTCATATGATTCATCGAGAATTAACAGGGAGGTATGATACCTATGAGCATTCAAATTGACCGAACAAAATGCGTTGGCTGCGGTCAGTGTGCGGAGATTTGTCCCGGAACCCTGATTCGCATGACGCAGAAAAAGGCGGAGATGCGATATCCGATGGAATGCTGGGGCTGCGCGTCCTGTGTCAAGGAATGTCCGGCACATGCGATTTCCCTGTATTTAGGAGCAGACATTGGCGGCGCAGGATGCCGCATGACAGTAAACAAAGACGGCAATTTGCTGCACTGGATTGTCAGCCGACCGGATGCGTCGGAGGAGACCATTACCGTAGATAGCCGCAATGCGAATCAATATTGATTGGAGTTGAAGACGATGAGTGAATTTTCCCACCTCGACCAATTAGAGGCAGAGGCAATTTATATTATGAGAGAAGTGGCAGCCGAGTGTGAGCGTCCGGTTATGCTGTATTCCATCGGCAAGGACAGTTCGGTTATGCTGCATCTGGCAATGAAGGCATTCTATCCGGAAAAGCCGCCATTCCCGTTCCTGCACGTCGATACCACTTGGAAGTTCAAGGAAATGATTGACTTCCGCGACCGCAAGGCAAAGGAACTCGGCATTGACATGCTGGTTTACACCAATCAGGACGGCGTTGCAAAAGGCATCAATCCGTTTGACCACGGTTCTGCATACACCGACATCATGAAGACGCAGGCACTCAAGCAGGCGCTCAAGAAGTACGGCTTTACCGCAGCGTTCGGCGGCGGCCGCCGAGACGAAGAAAAGTCGCGTGCCAAGGAGCGAATCTTCTCGTTCCGAAACGAGGCGCAGGCTTGGGATCCGAAGAACCAGCGTCCGGAGATGTGGAAGCTGTACAACACCAAGATTCACAAGGGAGAGAGCATTCGCGTGTTCCCGCTGTCCAACTGGACGGAAAAAGACATCTGGCAGTACATCCAGCGTGAGAACATCGACATTGTGCCGCTGTACTTCGCGGCAGAGCGTCCGGTTGTCGAGCGCGACGGCAATCTCATCATGGTTGATGATGACCGCATGAGACTGCTGCCGGGTGAGAAGCCGATGATGAAGAGCGTGCGTTTCCGTACCTTGGGATGCTATCCGCTGACTGGCGGTGTAGAATCCACCGCAACCACCCTTGACGAAGTTATTTCTGAAACATTATCCGCCGTTACCTCTGAACGAACCAGCCGCGTGATTGATAAAGAAGCAGCCGGAAGCATGGAGCGTAGAAAGAGAGAAGGTTATTTCTAATGAAGAATCTGTTAAAGTTTATTACCTGCGGCAGCGTGGATGACGGTAAATCCACACTGATCGGACATATTTTATACGATACCAAGAAGCTGTACACGGATCAGGAACAGGCGCTGGAGCTGGACAGCAAGGTTGGCAGCCGCGGCGGCGAGATTGACTATTCGCTGCTGCTGGACGGTCTGATGGCAGAACGAGAGCAGGGCATCACGATTGATGTCGCATATCGCTACTTCACCACGGACAACCGCAGCTTTATCGTTGCTGACACGCCGGGACATGAGGAGTACACCAGAAACATGGCGGTCGGCGCATCGTTTGCCGATCTGGCAATCATTTTGGTCGATGCTTCGCAGGGCGTGCTTGTGCAGACCCGCCGCCACGCACGCATCTGTGCACTGATGGGCATTCGTTACTTCGTCTTTGCGCTCAACAAGATGGACTTGGTCGATTACAGCGAGGAGAAGTTCCGCAAGATTGAGGCGGATATTCAGGCACTGGCACAGGAGCTCAAGCTGTACAGCGTCAAGATTATTCCGGTATCTGCGACAGCAGGCGACAACCTGACCCAGCATTCCGATGCAATGCCGTGGTATACCGGCACCACGCTGCTGAGTTATCTGGAAAATGTAGATATTGACGAAGCATCACATGAGGAAGGCTTCTATATGCCGGTACAGCGCGTATGCCGTCCGAATCATACGTTCCGCGGCTTCCAAGGTCAAATTGAAGCCGGAGAAATTTCCGTCGGTGATGAGATTCATGTACAGCCGAGCGAGGAGACCGCACATGTCAAGTCGATTCTGGTCGGCGATAAGGATGCACAGACCGCGCGTGCCGGTCAGCCGGTAACCATTCAGCTGGATCGAGAGATTGACGTCTCCCGCGGCCGCGTGCTGACCAAGGACAGCCACATCACCTGCGCAAAGGCATTTCAGGCAACCCTGCTGTGGATGGATGACGAGCCGCTCACCGAAGGCAAGGAATACTTTGTCAAGGTAGGCACCCGCACCATCGCAGGCGAGATTTGCTCAATTCGCTATAAGACCGATGTGAATACCGGCGAGCAGGTGCAGGCACACAGCCTGAAGAAAAACGAGATTGCCTACTGCGACATTACCGTGGCAGAAGAAATTCCGGTTGACACCTTTGAAAAGCACAAGACACTGGGTGAAGTGCTGTTTATCGACCGCGTGACGAATATGACTTCCGCGTGCGGCGTGGTAGAAGCACTGGTACAGGATTCTTCCGCAGATCGCACCGTACAGTTCCAGAGTGAGGACGGCACGGTCAAGACGCATCTGTTTGAGACGGTTTACATGCAGCTGGATTCCGGTCTGGTTGGACGCTATGACCCGCAGGGCGTACAGTTCAAAATCGGCGACAAGCTGCCGCTGACCGGTGAGGGCTATGCATATCCGGACAGCTTCGACATCATTGCTCGTGAGAGCAAGCAGGTTGTCCGCATCATCAACGGCATTTACGCAGAGGTTCTGCCGCTCGCACAGTATCAGATGGACGGTGTGCCGCTGGTCGATGCACGCGGCAATGCCATCGCCGTATCGACACAGGACGGACTGCAGGAGTATCTGACCGCTGTTGCACAGGATGAAGCAAAGCTCAACGAGCTGCTGCATTTTGAGACCTTCCGCAAGATTGTTTTCCGCAGCGGAGAGCAGGAAGATTACGTCATTTAATAGAAAATCATATGGTTTTCCTTGCCGGCAGCCCGCCCGAGAGATCGGATGGGCTGCCGGTTTTGCATCGGTGAAAAACCGCTTTTGACAGACATTGGATTTTGTGGAAAAGTAACCTATTGCAGCGGTGGGAATTATGGTATACTATATACATTAGACTTTCGGGAGAGGTGGACGCCATGCCGGTTGATTTTGACACGGTTCCGAACCGCAGGGGAACCAATTGTTTCAAATACGATTTTGCACGCGAAATGGGTATGCCGGAAGATGTGCTCCCGCTGTGGGTGGCTGATATGGATTTCCCGACGGCGCCCGCAGTCCTCGAACGGCTGCACGCACTGGCAGAACATGGAATTTTCGGCTATACCGGTGTCAAGGATGCGTATTTTTCCGCCGTGCACAACTGGTATGCGCAGCGGTTTGGCTGGGAGACACAGCGAAGCTGGCTGGTTACCACGCCGGGCGTTGTATTTGCCATTGCGATTGCGATTCGGGCATTTACGCAAAAGGGAGACGCGATTTTGATTCAGCAGCCGGTGTACTATCCGTTTGCCAATAAAGTCACAGAGAATGACCGGCAATTGGTAGTCAATCCGCTGGTTTTGAAAAACGGCAGATATGAAATGGATTTTGCCGATATGGAGCGCAAGATTGTGGATTATCACGTGAAAATGCTGCTGCTGTGCAGTCCGCACAATCCGGTCGGGCGCGTCTGGACAAAAGAAGAATTGCTTCGCGTCGGTGAAATCTGTCAAAAACACGGCGTGCTGGTTGTCAGCGATGAGATTCACGCGGATTTTACCTATGCGGGACACACACATCGCGTTTTTGCGTCGGTAAAATCGAAATTTGCGGATTTTACCATTACATGTACGGCGCCGAGCAAGACGTTTAATTTGGCAGGTCTGCAAAATTCCAACATTTTTATCCCCAATCGGCAGCTGCGGCATGCATATAAAAAAGAACTGTCCGCCTGCGGCTGCGGAGGCACAAACTGTATGGGCATGGCGGCATGTCAGGCTGCGTATGAGGCGGGCGCGGACTGGCTGGAACAGCTCAAACAATATCTTGCCGGAAACTTGGCATATATCCGGCAATTTTTGCGCGAAAAACTGCCGGACATTGCGCTTATCGAGCCGGAAGGCACTTATCTGGTCTGGCTGGACTTGAGAAAGCTCGGGCTGACCGAACAACAGCAGCGGCAGCTCATCGTGCAGGATGCCAAGCTTTGGCTGGATACCGGAACCCTATTTGGACAGGTCGGCGAGGGATTTGAACGCATCAATATCGCCTGCCCGCGCGCGACGATCGAGCAAGCAATGCAGCGGCTGGAGCGCGCTGTGCACAAAACAAGATAAATCATGCAGAGTGAGGAAGTTATGTTAAATCAATTTTCAAGAACACAGCTTTTATTGGGACAAGACGGAATGGATAGACTGGCAAACGCTCGCGTTGCCGTGTTCGGTGTTGGCGGTGTCGGAGGATTTACCGTGGAAGCACTGGCGCGCAGCGGTGTCGGCGCCATTGACTTGATTGACGATGACAAGGTTTGCCTGACCAATATCAACCGTCAGATTATTGCCCTGCGCAGCACGGTTGGAAAATACAAGGTGGATGTGGCGGCGGAGCGTCTGCGCGACATCAATCAGAATATCCAAGTCAATACATATAAGACGTTTTATATGCCGGATACCGCGCATCAATTTGATTTTTCGCAGTACGATTATGTCGTGGATGCGATTGACACCATTACCGGCAAGCTGGAACTGGTCATGCAGGCACACAAAGCGGGCACGCCGATTATCTGTTCCATGGGCGCGGGCAACAAATTGGACCCGACTGCTTTCCGCGTTGCGGATATTTATAAAACGTCGGTCGATCCGCTGGCGCGCGTTATGCGTCATGAGCTGCGCAAGCGCGGCATCAAAAAGCTCAAAGTGGTATACTCCGAGGAGCCGCCCATGCGTCCGGTAGACGATATGGCGAGCAGCTGCCGCACGAACTGCATCTGTCCGCCGGGAGCAGAGCGCAAGTGCACGGAGAGTCGGGATATTCCGGGCAGCAATGCGTTTGTGCCGTCGGTTGTCGGCTTGATTATCGCAGGAGAAGTGATTAAAGATCTTTCCGGCGTGGGAGGCCGCGCATGATCTATCTGGACTACTCCGCCAACACGCCGGCAGATCCGGCGGTTCTGCGCACCTTTGTGGAGACAGAACAGCGCTATATTGGCAATGCCAATTCCACCCACGCAGCCGGACGGGCAGCGCATGCGCGCATGGATGAAATCTTGGCGCATACGGCACAGCTGTTGGGTGTACAGCCGGATGAACTGATTTTCACCTCCGGCGCGAGTGAGGCAAACAATCTGGCCCTCAAGGGCATGGCGCGCGCGAGCCGCCATGTGGGAAAACACATCATCTCGACGGCGCTGGAGCATTCTTCCATCAGCGGAACCTTGACCGCTTTACAGGAACGCGGATATGAGATAGATTTGGTGGACATCGACCGCGAGGGCAGGGTGGATTTGGAGCATTTGCGCGAGCTGATGCGGAAGGATACTGTCATGGTTGCCGTGTGCGCCGTGGACAGCGAATTGGGAACGGTACAGCCGCTTGCAGAAATTGCGGAGATTGTCAAGCAGGCTCCGGATTGCCGGCTGCATGTCGATGCGACACAGGCAGTGGGTAAAATGCCGGTCAGCTTTGACGGAATAGATACCATGAGCATTGCACCGCACAAGTTTTATGGTCTCAACGGCTGCGGCATTTTGGTTAAGCGCAAAGGCGTGATTCTGGAGCCGCTCATTCACGGTGGCGCGAGCACGACCATTTATCGCAGCGGCACACCGGCGCTGGCGCTGGCGGCATCTATGGAGACAGCCTTGCAGCTCGCACTGGAACAGCTGCCCAAGAGACAAGCTGTCGTGCAGGCGTGGAACAATCTGCTGAGAGAGCGGCTGTCCGCCTATCCGGAGGTGCGCATAAACAGCCCGAAACAGGCGATTCCGCATATTTTAAATTTGAGCGTGCGCGGCGTCAAGGGCGCTGCGTTTCAGCAGGCGCTGGACGCCAAGGGCGTTTGTGTATCCGTCAAATCCGCCTGTTCCGTAGAAAATACGCCGTCCAGAGCGGTGTTTGCCGTCAGTCATGACCGGAAAACGGCGATGTCCTCCTGGCGCATCAGCCTGAGTCATTTGACAACACAGAACGACATAGACGGGTTTTTGTCTGCTTTTGAAGCATGCTATAAGGAGTTAACGAAATGAGCCGAGAATTTGAGCCATATCAGCGCATTGAGCGCAGTATCATCACCAAATATAAAAAAGAAATCTGGAATCCATTCACCCACGCCGTTCGAGATTATGACTTGATTCAGGCGGGCGATAAAATTGCCGTCTGTATCTCCGGTGGAAAGGATTCCATGCTGATGGCAAAGCTGATTCAGCAGCTGCACCGCCACAGCGAAGTACCGTTTGATGTGGTATATCTTGTCATGGATCCGGGATACAACGAAATCAATCGGCAGAAGATTGAGAGCAATGCCAAGCTGCTGCACATTCCGATTACCATTTTTGAGACCAATATTTTTGCGGTTGCCAATAAGACGGAGAAAGATCCGTGTTATCTGTGCGCGCGGATGCGCCGCGGTCATCTGTACAACAAGGCGCGGGAGCTGGGCTGCAATAAGATAGCGCTTGGTCATCACTTCAACGATGTTATCGAAACGGTTGTCATGGGCATGTTTTACAGCTCGATGATTCAGACCATGCCGCCGAAGCTGCACAGCGACAACTTTCCCGGAATGGAAGTCATTCGGCCGATGTATGGCATTCGGGAAGATGCCGTTATCGCATGGAAAAATTACAATGATTTGGAGTTTATTCAGTGCGCCTGTCGATTTACGGAAAACTGTACGATGTGCGACAACGGTGGCGGCGGTTCCAAGCGTCAGGAAATCAAGACGCTGATTCGCCGACTCAAGCGCGACAATTCGTACATTGAGAAAAGTATCTTCAACGGCATTCATTCGGTGTCCATTGATACGTTCGCAGGCTACAAGAGCCGCGGCATCAAACACTCGTTCTTGGAATCTTATGATGAAAAGACCCCGATTGGCCCGATGAAGGAATCCGTCGGCATGAATCGTGCAGAAATGCAGCGTTTTTTGTCAGATGAAGTGCAGAGCGGCACGGATGAACTGGAAGCCTACCGCAAGCTGATGCAGAAAATCGGCGTGACTGTTCCGAAAAAATAACACAAGATGAAAAAGCCGGTTTTGGCGTTTGCGTGCGTTGCAAATGTCAAACCGGCTTTTGCTGTGCGGGAAAATCTTTAGAAAATCTTAAGGTCTTCTTTAGATGATCTTAAGGTATGTTCCATAGTTTGCTAATATTTGTGCGATACAATAGGGAAAACGAGGTGAAAGAGGGAAAACATATGGAGCAGAGAAAGATTTTGATTTTAACCGGCAATTTCGGCATGGGACATCGCTGCGTGGCGGAGGCCATTCGGCAGCAGCTTGCTGCCATGTACACCCATGCACAGATTCAGGTGCTTGATTTGATGGATGCGCTGTTTCCAAACAGCAGCGCCCTGCTGTACCGTGGATTTGCGCAGATGGTGCATTACTGTCCGAGTCTTTATAATCAGCTGAACAAAATAACAGGCAGATGCAGTACCCTGCCAATGCAGTCGTGGATTGCGGACAAAATGAAAGAATTGCTGAAAGATGCAGAAATCGTTGTGTCCACGTTTCCACTGTGTGCGCAGTTTGCGGCGATGTATAAGCGGAAGTATCACGCATCCACTGCGCTGTACACCTACATCACAGACATTGGCGCACAGGATGAATGGATTGTGCCGGATACGGATTTGTATTTTGTCGGTGCGCAGGAAACCAAATTGGATTTGCTGTACAAAGGCGTTGCGCCGCACAGCATTCATGTGTGCGGCATTCCGGTTCGGCAGGATTTTTTACATCCGGTTCGGCAGGAACACAGCGACAAAACGGAAATTTTGCTGATGGGCGGCGGTCTGGGACTGCTTCCGTCGGCGGAGGACTGCCTGTCCGTCTTGAGCCGGTGCGACAGCATGCATGTCACCGTGATAACCGGAAAAAATCAAGCGCTGTATGATACGCTGCGCGTGAAATATCCGGAAATTACCGTCATCGGCTATACCGAGCAGGTGGCGCAATACATGCAGAGGGCGGATGTGCTGGTGACAAAATCCGGCGGCGCAACGACATTTGAAGCGATACATAGCGAAACGCCGCTGTATATTTTGCAGCCGTTTCTCGTGCAGGAATTTGCCAATGCGCGCTATATCGAACAGCACCGCATTGGCTGCGTGGCGTGGAAAAAATCGCAGACGATTGCACAGGATATTTTGGCGTTGGCACAGGAACCATCGCGTTTGCACGAAATGAAACGAAACATGCACATGCTGAAACAGAGCTGGGAAGAAATCTGTCCTGTGGTGGCATACAATTCGAGAAGGGAGCCGACAGCATCATGAACATCTGGTATTGGGCAGGTGCGATTGTTTTGCTGGGATACAGTGTGATTCCTACGTATACGGCGAAGCTGCTGCACCGCGTGCGCCGCAAGCGAACGGGTAATACGCTTTATTTGACGTTTGATGATGGACCGGATTTGTTATATACACCGCAGCTGCTGCAGTTGCTCGCACGGTATGATATCAAAGCAAGCTTTTTTGTCGTGGCACAGTTTGCCAAACAAAATCCGGCACTCATCCAGCGTATGCGGGACGAAGGACATCTGGTCGGTGTCCATGGATTGGCGCATAAAAACGGCATGCTGCAAACACCATGGCAGGCATACAGCGATTTTCAAGAAGCGCGGCAGATCATGCGGCATCTGGGCGTAAACGCCAAGTATGTTCGGCCGCCATGGGGACATTGGAATCTAATCTCTGTGCACCAAATGTATCGGGCAGGAATGAGACCGATGCTGTGGGACGTCATGGCGCAGGACTGGAGTGCCGGTGAAACCGCAGAAAGTATCCAGCGCAAACTGCTTCGGCGAACAACCGGCGGCAGCATCATTTGTCTGCACGATGGCCGCGGCAAAGACGAAGCACCGGCGCGTACCATTGCCGCGCTGCGCAAAACCATTCCGTTGTGGCTGGAACGTGGATACCGATTTGATACGGTGGATCATTATGAAAACAAAACTGACTCGTAAACAACTGCTCGGCAATCTCCTGCTGTTTTTCGGTTTGATTGCCGTTACCTTTTTTCTTTTACTGCGCGGACAAAATCCGCGGGAGCTATGGCAGGCAATCCGCAGCGCGCGTGTGTCGATGATTGGCATTGCGATTGGATGTATGTGTGTCTTTGTGCTCAGTGAAGGCGCGGTCACATGGCAGTGCCTTCGTCTGTTTGGCTGCCAAAGCCGATTGAAAAACAACATTTTTTATGCGCTGGTCGGCTTTTTCTTCAGCTCGGTCACGCCGTCTGCGAGCGGCGGACAGCCGATGCAGCTGTACTATATGCATCGCGACCGCATTGCCGTTCCGACGGCTGCGCTGGCTCTGCTGGTACAGTTTTCCGTCTTTCAGATTGTGACCATTGCGTGTGCGGCGGTTGGGTTTGGAACACAGTATGCACAGCTGGTACAGGAGGGCGGCGCGTTTCGCTATGCGTTTTTGCTCGGCACGGCGGTCAATGCGGCGCTGCTCGCCATCACGCTGGCGATGATTTTTTCCAAGCGGGCGAGCGAAAAGATTTTGCATTTGCTCGTCCGTGTGCTGACGTGCCTGCACTATAAAAAAGCCAATCAGATGCAGCAGCAATTGACGGAACAGCTGGCGCTATATCAGCGCGGCACACAGTACCTGTGGCAAAACGGACACGTTTTGTGCGGTATCGTCGGTCTGACCATCGTACAGGCCGTTGCGTTTTATACGATTCCGTGCTGGATTGTGCTGGCGCTCCATCCGGCTGCGGCGCATTCCTTTTTCGCCATTGCGGCCATGGAAGCGGTGTTGTATGTCAGTGTGTCTGCGCTGCCGCTGCCCGGTTCCGTCGGCGCGAGCGAAGGGGCGTTTCTTCTGCTGTTTCGCGCGTTTATTCCGAGCGGTGCGCTGCAATATGCAATGCTGCTCAGCCGCGGCGTCAGCTTCTATTTGTTTGTCGCATGCAGCGACACCCCGCCGCCGGACAGGGTCGCTCCGTCTGTCACTACCAGTTTCATGCGTCGGTTTCCTCGGTTTTGCTGTCGCCGGCGGTGTCGGCTGCCTGTGCAGCGGCTGCCTGCTTCTCCTTTTTGCGGGCGATTATGGACAGAACAATGGCTCCCAGCAGAAGCACCAGTTCAAAGATGCCCACCGTGTGGAACCAGACCTTGTTGTGTTCGCCGCCGACGTAGATCAGCAGGGAAGCGACGATGCCCACTGCCAGAAGCAGCTGGTACGGGCGACGCAGGCGAATGAACTGTACAACGAAAAAGGCTCCTGCGATCAGGCAGAAGATCAGGTGATAGGTGAATGAAATCGGAAATGTACTTGCGTCCATAGTGAAAAAACTTCCTTTCTGTTGATACGAATCCTGTTTGCGGGATTCCCATGACCGGCGTTCTGCCGGATATACCCTTTTATTATAGCATAGATGATGCTGGTTTGCAATGGGTTTTGTGTACTTTTTGGGTGGCTGCCCATAGAAAAAGCCGCCGGCAGAATTGCCGACGGCTTGCGTTTCAAACGAAAGCAGTTATAAACGTCTGTTTCGTATTTTGTGTCATCAATTTTTTTGAGAAATGCATGCAAAAAGATGCGAAGCAGACTCTAATACATGCTCAAAATCGCCTTAATACACGCTCAAAGTAACGTTTGCCGTTGTTGGTCCAACAACGTTGATATTCACGGTTCCCGGAATAGAATCCATTGTGAGATCATAGCGTCCTTCTTCAAAATAAATGGTCTTTTGGATTCCTGCTCCCATAAATCCCACGTCAACCAGTGCAGTCAGAGCATCTGTATTGTCCAGAACGCCGTCACCGTTCACGTCCATCAAGTTATAGCATACTTCCGAAAATTCGTCGTTATAATCCAGAACAGAATCCAGAAGATCTGCACCCTTTACGTTGGAGCAAGCGTTTCCGGCACCAGATCTGGCAACACAATACAACTGGAAGTACACCGTTACTACGTCCAGCTGAGATGTCTTATCCATTTGTCCCAGTTCATACACCTGATTCTCATGGATCCAGTCTGCGTCGTTCTGGTCTACCACGCCGTCGCCGTTCACATCTGCCAGCTTCAACTGCTCCGCAGTCAAAGCCTCGTTGTCCACATACAGTGCATGTGTCACCATTGCCGCATCGTGTCCGGTGATGAAACCGTCCATGTCTACATCGCCCAGTGCATACGCTCCCTCAGCACTTGCACTCATGGCAGATACCGGCAGTGCTGCCAGTGCCATAACGCCCGCAAGGACTGCGGAAATACCCTTTCTCATCTTCATAAGTAAAAGCCCCTTTCTGGTTGAAAATGCGATAAACTCCTGCCGTTCTGGCAAACATTTACCTAATTTTATTATAATGGTTTTTTTGTATTTTGTCAATCTTTCAGCTGGTGTAATTTTGCACAAATTCGAACACATTCTTTTAGCCAAAGCAAACAAAAAGAGGACAGGTTCCCCTGTCCTCTCCGCATTTCATTGCGAGTCTGCCTTTAGGCAATACCGCACAAAGAGCGTCTGGCGACTTTGCACGCCATCTGCTTGCAAAT
>OLPV01001338.1_pt1 | contig 18461 bp, 20 predicted proteins | sample 1671961 | NCBI WGS metagenome assembly OLPV01 (sample SAMEA3136630, study PRJEB25190) | human gut metagenome | biome: human gut; feature: human-associated habitat; material: faeces | place: Austria | collected 2013
GCATCTGCACGGTGGCCAGCAGGGCATCCAGACCGTCCATGGCACCGCCCTTCATGGGGATGCCGATCACCGGCAGCGTAGTGTTGGCGGCAAATGCACCGGCCAGATGGGCTGCCATGCCGGCCGCGCACAGGATGACGCCAAAGCCGTTGACCTTTGCGCTTTTTGCAAACGCAGCCGCCTCGGCGGGCGTGCGGTGTGCCGACAGGATGTGTGCCTCAAAGGGGATATCCAGCGCTTTGAGCTGGGCACAGGCCCCCTTGACCACCGGCCAATCGCTGTCGGAACCCATGATCACAGCAACTTTACGAACCATAATCCAAACCCTCTCTTTCCACTTCTGACAAACAAAAAAGGCAGTGGTACACCTGCACCACAGCCTTTATTTTTGCGTATTCTGTTCCCATGCCTTGCACGAAGCTGCACGATGCCCCTGACATGCACGAATATTGTTTCGTTCCATGCGACCCGGCAGCGTCTTTTTCATGGATCTCTTCCTCCGCAGTTTCTGTGCTGGCATTTCTGCAGGGTGCGGGGCCCGTTCTATGGGGTAACCGTCCCTGTGCTACATACAGTTTACGGCAAAATAATGGCTTTGCAAAGGGTGTTGCGGCAAATTCTCCCTTGTGTTTCCATGCGCCAAAAAACTTTCAAAAGTTTTGTGCAGTTTCGCCATCGTTTTTCTTTTTAAGTATGACTTATGGTTTGAGTATATTTTCCGCAAAATCTTCCAACCCGTCTTTGCCCCAAAAGACGTACTTTTCCGCCCGGTTCAGAAGATGATCTTTGCCGTGGTGGCCCGGGCGGCGCGGATGAGATCCGCCGGAGCACAGCACACCTGGATGCCGATGCGCCCGCCGGAAACATACACTTTTTCCTGTGCGAGGACGCTCTCGTCGAACACGGTCTTGTACTGCTTCTTCATGCCCACGGGGCTGCAGCCGCCGCGCACATAGCCGGTGACCTTGTTGATGTCGGCTACATGGATCATGGCCACGCTCTTTTCGCCCACGCTGCGGGCGGCGGCTTTCAGGTCCAGCTCTGCCGCCACCGGGATGACAAACACAAAGTAGTTTTTGCTGCTGCCCTGGGTCACCAGCGTCTTGTATACGCAGGCCGGGTCCTCGCCCATGCTGCCGGCCACATCCACACCGGCCACGGCCACGCCCTCTTCGTGGGCGTACTCGTGGGCCGTATAGGGCACCTTTTCACGTTCCAGAATGCGCATGGCATTGGTTTTTGCTTCTTTTCCCATTTTATCTCAACCTCTTATTTTTTGGGTCAAACCCTCTCCGTTTTGCTGTACAAGGCTGCGCGTCCTCGCCTTCTCCGTCATTACGGCGGAGAGGGTTCTCTTGCCATCATTTTACCACGTTCCCCTTTGAAATAACAGCCCCTCCGGGCAGAGTTTCCGGCAAGAAGCTGTAAAAATGCCCCTGCAAACTGCTTTTTTGCATAAATTTCAAAAAGTTCTTGACTTCAGTTTCCTGAAGTGTTATCATAGCACCATCACTTCAGGAAACTAAAGTTTAACGTTGCAAGCTGCGGCAAAGGAGCCGGTCTCCCCTGCCGTTTCGCACAGATAGGAAAAGGCAAAGGAGACAAAACCACTATGATCATCGTACTGAAACAGGATGCCCCCGACGTACAGGTGCGCGAGTTCTGCCACGAGCTGGAGGGCATGGGCCTGCAGATCAACGACTCCAAGGGCAGCGATACCCATATTCTGGGCCTCATCGGCGACACCAAGGCCATTGCCGAAAGCTGGGTACTGGCAAACCCCGTGGTGGAGACCTGCCGCCGCGTGTCCGAACCTTATAAAAAGGCCAACCGCAAGTTCCACCCGGATGACAGCATCATCGACGTGGACGGCGTGAAGATCGGCGGCGGCAACTTTGCGGTCATCGCCGGGCCCTGCAGCATTGAAAGTGAAGAGCAGATCACCTACTGCGCCCAGCGCGTGAAGGCCGCCGGTGCTTCTCTGCTGCGCGGCGGTGCATTCAAGCCCCGCACCTCCCCCTACTCCTTCCAGGGCATGCGCAGCGAGGGTCTGGACCTGCTCAAGCTGGCCCGCCGCGCCACCGGTGCCCCCATCGTCACCGAGATCATGAACACCGAGCACCTGCCCCTGTTCGAGAACGTGGACCTGATCCAGGTGGGTGCCCGCAACATGCAGAACTTTGAGCTGCTCAAGGCCGTGGGCCGCCAGAACAAGCCGGTGCTGCTCAAGCGCGGCCTGGCCAATACGCTGGAAGAGTTCGTGATGAGCGCCGAGTACATCATGGCCGAGGGCAACGAGAATGTCATCCTCTGCGAGCGCGGCATCCGCACCTTTGAGACCAGCATGCGCAACACCCTTGATCTGGCCGGTGTGGTGATGCTGCACAAGATGACCCACCTGCCCGTAGTGGTGGACCCCAGCCATGCCTGCGGTCACGCCTGGATGGTGCCGGAGCTGGCCAAGGCTGCCGTTGCCGCCGGGGCCGACGGCCTGATGATCGAGGTGCACAACAACCCCGCCAAGGCCAAGTGCGACGGCGCCCAAAGCCTGACCCCCGACCAGTTCGATGAGCTGATGCAGTTCGTCAGCAAAGAGGTCGAGTTCTTCGGCAAGAAGATGAACTGAACCTGCGCGTTCCAAAAGGCAGCGGCTATGGTCGCTGCCTTTTTTGCGTGCCGTTTTCTCATTTTCTTTTCCGCAGTTTTGTGTTATACTATAATATATTTTGCAGTTTACTTCTGAAACGAGGTATTTTCAATGAAAGCACATATTGCACGCAACCAGAACGCCGGGGTGCCGCTGGCGCTGGGCTGGAACCTTTCCGCCGGCGACCGCGGCAAGCTGGACGGCATGGCCCCTGCCTTTGGCATGAAGGTCCTGCCCGTGTCCCCTGCCGACGCCGGCAAGACCGTGGCCCAGCTGCTGGGTGAAGTGGAGACCAGATCCGCCCGCACGCTGGTGCTGGAGCCGGGGGCTTACCCGTCCGCTCTGGTGCTGGCCAACTTCAAGGACAAGGACGTGGACACCCTGCTGGACCTGCTGAAGCAGGCGCAGGTAAACATCCCCCTCAAGGCCGTGGTGACCCCCGCCAACCGCAGCTGGGTGTTCGGCGACCTGCTGGCCCACCTGCAGGAGGAGCACACCGCCTTTACCGCAGCAAAGGAGAACCAGACCCGATGAAAACCACCCTGTTCAACCGCCTCACCGCCGGACTGCTGGCGGCGGTGCTCTGTCTGAGTGTGCTGGCCAGCTGTGCCGCCAAGCCCCAGAAGGAGCTGACCCGCTACAGCACCATCTTCTATGATGTGTTCGACACCGTCACCCAGGTGATCGCCTACTGCGAGAGCGAGGAAGAGTTCACCAAGCAGATGGAAGCCCTGCACGCCGACCTGATCTCTTACAACCAGCTGTACGACATCTACAACGACTACGACGGCGTGGTGAATGTGAAAACCATCAACGACAATGCCGGCAAAGCCCCCGTGCAGGTGGATGACCGCATCCTGTCCATGCTGGAGCTGGCCCGCCAGATGTACGACACCACAAACGGCAAGCTGAACGTGGCCATGGGCAGCGTGCTGAACATCTGGCACAACTACCGCGAGGCCGCCGAGAGCCACCAGAACGAGGCCGACAACACCCTGCCCACTCAGGAGGAGCTGGAAGCCGCAGCCCAGCACTGTGACATCAACAATGTGGTGATTGACGAGCAGGCCAAGACCGTGTACCTGGCCGACCCGGAGATGTCGCTGGATGTGGGCAGCGTGGGCAAGGGCTACGCCGTGGAAATGGTGTGCCAGGCCGCGCAGGCCCGGGGCCTGACCAGCGCACTGGTAAGCGTAGGCGGCAACCTGCGTGCCATTGGCAAGAAGCCCGACGGCAGCCAGTGGACCGGCGGCGTGGAGAACCCGTGGAACGCTTCGGAGGTGTACACCACCGACTCCCTGTTCGGGGCCGCCATCAACATGAGCGACATGGCACTGGTGACCAGCGGCGACTACCAGCGCTACTTTGTGGTGGACGGCAAGCGCTATCACCACCTGATCGACCCGGACACCCTGTGGCCGGCTGCCTATTTCAACAGCGTGACTGTGCTGTGCCCGGACTCCGGCATGGCCGACTGCCTGACCACCGGCCTGTTCTGCATGCCGCTGGAAGAGGGCCAGAAGCTGGTGGAGTCGCTGGACGGCGTGGAGGCCATGTGGTGCACCCCGGACCAGCAGGCGGTCGCCTCCAGCGGCTGGGAGAGCCACACCCGGAAGTAACCGGAAATTCCCGGAAATTCATCTCATAAGCAAAAGCCCCGTGTGTTCACGATGCGGAACACACGGGGCTTTGTTTTTGCTGTGAGTTTGTCGGCTCAGAAGCCGGTCGGCGGGACGTAATAGCTGGGCAGGCCGCCTTTCTGACTGGCTGCTGCCTGCTGGCGCAGTGCCGAGCGGGTGACCTCGGCCCAGGAATACTGGGTCATATATTCACCGCGGTAGCTGCTGATGGTGGAGCGGTCTCCCCGCAGGAAGTTGTAATAATCGCACTCCACCTTGCTGGTATCGATGGCCAGCGTACTGCGGCCGCGCACCAGCAGCCCGCGCACACCGGCATCCTCCAGCGTATGGCTCAGGTCAAAGATCAGATTGCGCAGATGGCTGTGCAGGGACGCCGTGTCGGGCTTGTCCTCCCAGAGCACGGCCAGCATCTCGCCGTTGGTGCAGGTGGCACCGTTGCGGTCCACCAGATAGGCCAGCAGCTCCTTACTCTTGCTGCGCTTGAACGAGAGCGGACGCCCGCCCACGAACACCTCAAAATTACCGAAGCACTGCACTTTGACGCCCGCAGGCACATCATCGGCCGGATACCGCAGATTTTCCAGCACATTGCGCACATCAGCCTCGTTAGCCGGTTTGAGCAGGAAGCCGCTGACAAAGATCTGCAGGGCTTCCAGCGCATACTCAGGGTGTTCCGTCACCACGATCAGATTGCAGCGCGGCTGGATCTTCTGGATCATGCGAGCCAGAGCGAGGCCGTTCATCCCCGGCATCTCAAGATTCAAAAAAGCTGCATCCATCGGACCCTGACGCAACCAGGTCAACGCATCGTCTGTGGTCATCGCACTGATATAATCGCAATCCGGTGCCACTCTGCACAAGATACGGATCAGAGAATTGATCGCAAGCTGTCCGTCGTCTACGACCAGAATTTTCATCCATATCACCTCCTGACATATGTAAGCAAATTCCCCTTTTCCTTATGATTTTATCACGCAGACGTTCTTTAAGCAAGTTCTTTCGGGCAAAAAAGAAGCCAAAAAGCCATTCCCGTCGGAAACTCTCGTCGTGCTTTTGGCACTTTGACGAGAAATCTGCCCCGAAAATGGCAATTCTGACTGTTTTATGGAGTTAGCAGCAAGGCATTGTTTCTGCCAGTCAGCGCATCCGCATCCGGCTGTCCCAGTATGCCGCACAGCCGCTCATAGGCCGCCTGCATCCGGGTGGCCCGGGTAGTGCAGTTATGTGCGTCCGAGGAGATCGCGTCCACAAGGCCGTCCTTCAGCCAGTGGTCCAGCTTCCGGCGCTGAAAGAATCCGCCCTCCAGCACCGTGGCCGCATTGACCTGACAGCGGATGCCGTACTGTTCCTTCAGGCGGGGCAGCGCACCGCTGCGGGCAAGGCGGGGGTAGCGCTCAATGTGCGCCAGCAGCACCCGGTAGCCGCTGCCAGTGATCTGCCGCAGGGCCGTTTCCACTTCCGCCGCCGCCACATCGGGCACGAACTCCAGCAGCACCCAGTCGGTGCCGCCCAGCGTGACCAGGCTGTGCTCGGCCGCCGCATAGGCCGCAGCCGGGGTATACAGCAGCTCCGAGCCGCTTTCCAGCATCAGGTCGTAGCCCTTTTCGGCGCAGTAAGCCCGTGCAAAATCAAGATGCCGCTGATACACGTCCCGCGGAAAGGGCTCCATGCCCGGCGTGCTGTGAGAGGTGGCAAACAGACGGGTGACCCCATCCGCCGCCGCCGCATCCAGCATGGCAAACATCTCTTCCCGCGTGCGGGCACCGTCGTCCACACCATAGACGAAATGCGCGTGATAATCCGTAAAGCCGCTCATTTCTTTTCAGCTGCGTGCTTGTGCTTATAGTACCGGTTGTAGTAGCCATATTTGCCGTAGGTACGGTAGTAATACTTGCGGCTCAGGTAGCTGTCGTAATCCACCTGGTTCAGCACAGTGCCCAGGATGGGGCAGCCGCTCTGCTCGATCTGCTGCTTCACGTCCAGCAGCTCCTGGCGGCGCACATCGTTGTACTGCACAGCGATCAGGGTGCCGTCGCAGGATTTTGCGATCTCGGCAGCATCAATGACCACGCCCACAGGGGCGGCGTCCACCAGCACATAATCCACCCTCTGGGCCAGGGTATCCAGCAGGTCCTTAAAGTGATGGTTGCTCAGCAGAGCCAGGGGGTTGGGCACATCCCGGCCCACCGGAACCATCAGGGCACCGGGGATGTCGGTCTGGTAGATGACCTCCTCCATGCCCACCATGCCGGCCAAAAAGTGGGAAAGACCCTTGTCGTCGTTGCGGCCGTCCTCAAACTGCAGGCCGTACTGGGCGTTTACCACGCTGCGGCGCAGGTCGGCGTCCACCAGGGCCACCTTCATGCCACGCTGGGCCAGGGTCCGCATCAGGTTCATGGACAGGTAGCTCTTGCCTTCCGAAGCGTGGCAGCTGGTGATCATGATCTTTTTGACCGTTTCACCTGCAAAGGACAGGTTGGTGCTCAGGGTATTGAAGGCCTCGCTGCCTGCATAGTCCAGTTCCGGAAATTTTGTGATCTTCAGCTGTTTCATGCCTTCCTCCCGGTACCGCCCACACGGCGGCGAATATCTTTGCTCAGGCGCTTCATGCGGCGCTGGAAGTTGCTGCCCTTTTTGGGCTCGGTACCGCCCACCAGGGGCACAGAGGCCAGCACCACCATGCCAGTGTACTTGCGGATCTCCTCAGCGGATTTATAGGTATCGTCCAGCAGCACTCGCAGCACCACCACACCGCAGGACAGCACAAAGCCTGCCAGGAAGCCCAGCAGGATGTTCTTGGTCTTGCTGGGGCTGAAGGGGTTGGCCGGTACCCGGGCCGAGGACATGATGGTGGGCTCGTCGGTCTTCATCTTCTCCGCAATGTAGCTTGCGCCCACCTCAGCATACTTATTGGCAATGGCTGCAGCCTCTTCGGGGTCTGCATCGGTCACCGTAATGTCCAGCATACGGGTGTCGTTGGCATTGGTCACGCTGAGCATGTTGTCCATCTGGGTATAGGTATAGTCCAGATCCAGTGCACTGATGACCTTTTCGTGCACCTCCCACATCTCAAACACCTTGATGTAGTCGCTGGTCAGGGCGCTGCCGATCTGAATATCCGACAGGTTCAGCACCGAGTCGTTGCGGCTGACCACATAGATGGTAGAGGTGGCCTTGTAGAGGGGGGTCACCAGCAAAAAGGTATAGAGTGCTGCCAGCACCGCTCCTGCTGCGGCGGCTGCCGCAATAAACTTCCAGTGGTCCAGCAGGCCCATGCACAGTTCCAGAAGATCAATGGTATCTTCTTCCTGCTGCGGCCGCACCTCGGAACGATAAGGTTCCTGCGTTAAAGTATCTCGCTGCACTTCGTTGCTCCTTTAAATTTCCTTGGCTTTCTCCGTGAAAAATGCGGCGTTCCCTTTTTCGGAAGAGAGCGCCGCAGGACAAAGTCGTTCTGTTTTTACTTCCGGGTCACAGCTGCAATGTAGGCCTTGCCTGCCTGCAGGTTGATCATGGTGGTGGCATCCAGCTCCAGCTGGACCTTACGGACCTTACGGGCCACACCGTTCACCACAACGGTCTCCTCCACGACCACACCGGCCAGAGGCAGGTTGACGATCTTGCCGTTGGGGGTCTTAACACGGATGATCACGGCAACGGTGGTGCCGCTCTCCGGCAGAGCTGCCATGGGGACCTTGACGGTGATCTTGTCCATGCCGGTCTTGTAGCCGGAGACCTTGATCTCTTTGATCTCGCTGACGGTCACGGCGTTCTTCTCAGTGCCCAGGATCTTCGCAGCTGCATCCACAGCCTCTGCAGTCAGGTACTTCTCCACGCCCTCGCCCTTCAGCTGGGTCTCTTCCTTACTGGAGTCCTCCGTGGTCTTGACCTCCACCTTCAGGCCCTCGCTGCTGGCAGAACCGGAAACGGAAACGTCGGTCTTGCCTGCATCGGCATCGGTGCCAGTCTTGCTGGGCACAGACTCCACAGCAAAAGCGGTAGCGGCAGCCATGCTCACCAGCAGAGCTGCGGAGACCATGGCGCAAACGATCTTTTTCATTTTCATAAGAATATACCCCTTTCAGACCAGTTCTCTCGGCTTTGAGAACGTCTTTATCCTAAACGTGTCTTGGGCACGCTTATTCAACTTTTTCGTAAAACAGCTGCAGCACCGCCTGCTGCAACGCATCGGCATCCGGATAAAACTCCATAAAGCCATCCTCCCCGACCTGATAGGTGCCATCCGGTTTGATGGTGTCCAGCCGGGTGTAGTCCTTTGCCGCCCAGGCCTCGTTCACCAGCTGACCTTTGGCCATGCTGGTGGTCAGGTAGGGCTGCAGGGCGTCGTAGGCGTCCACGGCAAAGTTCTGATCCTTCTGCAGTTTTTCATCCAGCTGCACCGACAGCTGTCGGATGTAACTTTCCTGCCGCGCCATGCGGGCCTCGTTGGTGCCTACACCGACACTGCGACGGGAGCGGACATAGGTCTCGGCCTGCTCGCCCCGCAGCGTGAGGGTCGTACCCTTGGTCATGGCTGGGTCGATGGCGGAGAAATCATCTTCCAGGGTCACGGTCACACCGCCTGCCAGATCGTTCAGGGTGGAAATGCCGTCCAGCCCCATGGCCAGATACTGGTCGATGGTCTGTCCGCCCAGCAGGTTTCCCACCGCTTCTACGGTAACCTCACAGCTGGTCTGACGGCCATCGCCAAAGGCATAGCCCAGGCAGATCTGCTGGGTCACCGGCTCGTACCGGTCCCCCAACAAGCCCAACACCGTCACCGGAGTAATGGTATCCCGGTCGATCTGCAGCTGCTGCACCGTCTTGTCCGCGTCATCCAGTACCACCAACCGCAGAAAGTCGGCCTGGCCGGCCTTGCGGTACTCGTAGCTGTCCTGAGTGTCGTGATCCACGCCCATGACCAGGATCGTGGTCAGGCGGCTCTTTTTGCGGTAGGTCACGCCGTCCATTTCCACAGTCTCCTGGTCGGCCTGGCGCAGCTGGGTGCGGGTCTCCGGCTTTTCTGCCCGTTTCTCCAGCCAGCGGCCCCCGCCGTACAGTACCAGCACGACCGCCAGAACGGCCAGCAATGCTGCTACAGCATGAAAAACCGTCTTGTTTTTTTGTTCTTGTTTCTTCAACGGGATCGCTGCTCCTTGCTTTGGTCCGAAATGCTCTGGGATTCCAGAGCACCTCATTCATTTATTATGCGTCACACTTCCGCAACTGTCAATAGATTTTATTTCATCTTTCCTGTTTTTTTCATGTTTTTCTGTCACATAAACGCAACCGGCCCCGGCTATGGAAAACTACCTTCCACAGCCGGGGCTGGTTCGTCTGTTTTATTTCAGATCCAGTTCCGGCGGTACGTCGATCTGATCTGAAACATATTTCCCGTTCTTCTTGCGCTGGCGCACACACTCGGTGAGCAGATATTCGATCTGTCCGTTCACCGAGCGGAAATCATCCTCTGCCCAGGCAGCAAGGGCATCGTAGAGTTTGGCGTTCAGGCGCAGGGGCACCTGCTTTTTGGGCTCGGCCATCAGTACAGGCTGCCGCTGTTCACAACGGGCTGGGCGTCGCGGTTGCCGCACAGCACCACCAGCAGATTGGACACCATGGCTGCCTTGCGCTCGTCATCCAGCTCTACCACCTTGTTTTCGTTCAGACGGTCCAGTGCCATTTCCACCATGCCCACGGCACCGTCCACGATCATCTTGCGGGCGTCGATGATGGCACTGGCCTGCTGGCGCTGCAGCATGACCGCTGCGATCTCCGGCGCGTAGGCCAGATAGGTGATGCGGGCTTCCACCACCTCGATGCCGGCCTCGGCCACATTCTTCTGGATCTCGTCGCGGATGCGGGCCGCCACCACCTCGGAGGAGCCGCGCAGGCTGCCCTCATCGGCCACACCGTCGCCGGTGGTGTCCACGTTGGGTGCTACATCATAGGGGTACACCCGCACCACGTTGCGCAGGGCGCTGTCGCACTGCAGGGAGAGATACTCCTTGTAGTTGTCTACGTTGAACACGGCCTTGGCAGTGTCGGTGACCCGCCAGATGACTGCAATGCCGATCTCCACCGGGTTGCCCAGGCAGTCGTTGATCTTCTGCCGGGAGTTGTTCAGGGTCATCATCTTCAGGGAGATCTTTCTGCTCATGGATTCGGCACTGACCTGCGCATTCTGGCCGCTCTGGCCAAACAGCGCAGCCACGCTGGTTTCCTTGCTGTTCACATCTCCGCTCTGGCTCAAGCGGGTACCGGCGGCAGGGTTGACAGCGGTGCAGAAGGGGTTCACCCAGTAAAAGCCCTGTCCCTTCAGGGTACCAATGTAATCACCGAACAGGGTGAGCACCAGCGCTTCCTGCGGCTTGAGCACCTTCAGGCCGCAGAACAGGAAGATGCCTGCGATCCAATACCCGATGGACAAGATCAGCAGCGGCAAGCCCAGAAGCATCCGGTCTGCATCCAGCAGGGTGATGCTGTAAATAAACAGGGCAATGGATGCCACATAGCCCAACAGGGTCAGCAGCAGCACCGCCATGCCGTTTTTGCGGGTATTCAAAATTTTCTCTTCCATAACAAGTCCCTCCTTATCAGGGTTCGGAAGCGTTTCTTTGTGATATCAAAATCATATCACTTTAAACGGTATCTGTCAAGGCCTCCGGCCCCGCACAACAAAAAACACCCGTTCTCCGGGGAAAATTCCCCAGAAAAGCGGGTGTTTTTGCGGGTTCAGGTCTTAGCGCTTGTACTTGGATGCAGCCTGCAGACGCTGCATGGCACGCTGCAGTGCGATCTGGCTCTGATAATATTCATGCATGCTCTTCTGGTGCTGCAGGCGCTCTTCCGCACGGATGCGGGCCGCCTCGGCACGGTTCTTGTCGATATCCTCCGGGCGCTCGGCGCTGTCCACCAGCACCATCACATAGGCGGGGGTCACCTCGGCAATGCCGTCACCCACCAGAATGTCGCGGGCTTCGCCGTTCACCTCAAAGTGCAGGATGCCCATTTGGATGGCCACCAGCACGGGGTTGTGCCCGGCCTGCACGCCATACACACCGTCGCCGGTGGGCAGCACGAGGTCCTCACAGTCGCCCTGATAGAACTCACCGCTGGAGGCCGTGATATTCAGCATGAACTTGTTCATCAGACGGCACCGCCCTTTTCCTCAGCCATCTTTTCGGCGGCCTTCTGGCGGGCATCTTCCAGCGTACCCACGTTGAAGAATGCCCACTCCGGCAGGTCATCGGCCTCGCCGTCCACGATGGCGGCAAAGCTGCGCACGGTGTCCTTCAGCGGCACATACTTGCCCTTCAGGCCGGTAAAGTTCTCGGCCACGGCAAAGGGCTGGGACAGGAACTTCTGCAGCTTGCGGGCACGGGTCACGGTCAGCTTGTCGTTCTCGTCCAGTTCGTCCATGCCCAGAATGGCGATGATGTCCTGCAGCTCCTGATAGCGCTGCAGAATGGACTGCACCTTGCGGGCCACGCGGTAGTGCTCCTCGCCCACGATGTCTGCTTCCAGAATGCGGGAAGTGGAGGCCAGCGGGTCCACAGCGGGGTAAATGCCCTGCTCCACGATCTTACGGGACAGCACGGTGGTGGCGTCCAGATGTGCAAAGGTGGTGGCGGGGGCCGGGTCGGTCAGGTCGTCGGCGGGGACGTAGACGGCCTGCACAGAGGTGATGGAGCCTTCCTTGGTGGAGGTGATGCGCTCCTGCAGAGCGCCCAGCTCGTTGGCCAGAGTGGGCTGATAGCCCACGGCGGAAGGCATACGGCCCATCAGAGCCGACACCTCAGAGCCTGCCTGCACGAAACGGAAGATGTTGTCGATGAACAGCAGCACGTCCTTGTGGGTCTCTTCACGGAAGTACTCGGCCATGGTCAGGCCGGTCTCGGCCACGCGCATACGGGCTCCGGGGGGCTCGTTCATCTGGCCAAAGACCAGTGCCGTCTTGTTCAGAACGCCGGAAGCGTTCATCTCGCCCCACAGGTCGCAGCCCTCACGGGAGCGCTCGCCGACGCCGGTGAAGATGGAGTAGCCGCCGTGCTCGGTGGCCACGTTGTGGATCAGTTCCTGGATCAGCACGGTCTTGCCGACGCCTGCGCCGCCGAACAGACCGATCTTGCCGCCCTTTGCATACGGAGCCAGCAGGTCGATGACCTTGATGCCGGTCTCCAGGATCTCGGTAGCAGGCTTCTGCTCCGCAAAGCTGGGAGCCTTGCGGTGGATGGGCCAGTGCGGCACATCATCCACCGGGCCTTTGCCGTCGATGGGTCTGCCCAGCGGGTCGAACATACGGCCCAGGGTGGCTTCGCCCACCGGTGCGGTCAGGCCGTGGCCGGTCGCCTGCACGGTCATGCCCTTGCCGAGACCTTCGCTTGCGGAAAGCATGATGCAGCGCACCGTCGTTTCGTTGACGTGCTGCGTCACTTCCATGGTGCGTTCGGTGCCCTCAGCGGTCACCGTCAGCGCCTCCTGCAGGGCAGGCAGCTTGCCTGCTGCGAACTGCACGTCCACAACAGGACCCGCTACGCGGATAATAGTTCCCTGTAACATAACGATTGCCTCTTATATTATAAGTTCGTTCTTTTCTTTAATCCCGCTTCTGCACAGCAGCTGCACCACCGATGATCTCGGTGATCTCCTGGGTGATGGAGCCCTGACGGGTACGGTTGTACTCCAGCTGCAGATCGCGGATCATGTCGTTCGCGCTCTTGGTGGCGGAATCCATGGCGGTCATGCGGGCGCTCTGCTCGGCGCAGTAGCTCTCGGTCATGGCACCAAAGATCATGCCGTGCATATAAATGGGCGCGGTCTGCTCGAACACCGTCCAGGCGTCCGGGAACATCTCCACCTCGCCGCTGGGATCACCAAAGCCCTTGGGGGCGGGCTGCAGATGCTCGCGGTCCAGCGGCAGCAGACGCACCATGGTGGGCTCGCTGGTCAGTGCGTTCTCGATCCTGGTGTAGACGAGGTAGATCTCATCCAGCTTGCCGGACTTGAAGTCGTCGATAGCGTCCACCGTGATGTCGCGGGCGCGCTGCAGGGTGGGCGCGGTGGCACTGTAGCGGAACTCTTCCACCAGACGCGGGTCCTTGTGGTACAGTGCGCGGTAACCCACCTGACCGATCACATAGAACCGGTCGTTCTCATCCGCGTGCTCCTTGAGGAACCGGAGGATGTTCTGGTTGAATGCACCGGCCATGCCCTTGTCTGCCGTCAGCACCAGATAGGCGCGGCGGGGATTCGACTTTTCGTTGGTACGGTCGTGGAAGAACGGGTGCACCGGCTCCTCCGGCAGATGAGGCACCACCCGGGAGATGGTGTCGCGCATGCGGTTGAAGTAGGGCGAAACGTTCTGGTAATTCTTGCGCGCCTTGCGGAGCTTGGACGAGGAGATCAGGTACATGGCGTTCGTGATCTTCATGGTGTCCTGAATGCTCTCAATGCGCTCTTTCAGCAGCTTACTGGACGGCATGGCTGTCGCCTCCCGCATATGCTTTCCAGGCGTTCAGGATGGCATCGACCTCATCGGGTTCGAGCTTGCCGGTGGCGGTGATCTTGTCCATCGTGCCGGACACATCCGCGCGGAACTGGCGCACAAATGCGGAAGTCTTGGTGCGCAGCTCGGCCGTGGTGATCTCGTCGAGCACGCCATGCGAAGCCAGCGTGAGCAGGACCACCTGCTCTGCGTCGGACTTAGGCTGATACAGCGGCTGCTTGAGCATCTCCATCAGGGCCTTGCCGTGATCCAGCTGGCGGCGGGTCTCGGCGTCCAGATCGGAGCTGAACTGGGCAAAGGACTCCATGTCCTTGTACTGTGCCAGCTCGATACGCAGGTTGGCGTTGGCCTTCTTCATGGCCTTGGTCTGGGCTGCGCCGCCCACACGGGACACCGACAGGCCCACGTTGACAGCCGGGCGGTTGCCGGCGTTGAACAGGGCGCTCTCCAGGAAGATCTGGCCATCGGTGATGGAAATGACGTTGGTGGGGATGTAAGCGGAAACGTCACCTGCCTGGGTCTCGACGATGGGCAGTGCAGTGATGGAACCGCCGCCCAGGTCATCCCGCATGCGGCAGGAGCGCTCCAGCAGACGGGAGTGCAGATAGAACACATCGCCGGGGTAAGCTTCACGGCCGGGAGAACGGCGCAGCAGCAGCGAGATGGCACGGTAGGCCACCGCATGCTTGGACAGATCGTCGTACACGATCAGCACGCTCTTGCCCTTGCCCATGAAGTACTCAGCCAGCGCAGTGCCGGCATAAGGGGCGATGTACTGCAGCGGTGCCGAGTCGGACGCGGTAGCCGCCACGATGGTGGTGTAGCTCATGGCACCGTGCTTCTGCAGGTCGCCTGCCACGCGGGCGATGGAAGAAGCCTTCTGGCCGATGGCCACATAGATGCACAGCACATCCTTGTCCTTCTGGTTCAGGATGGCGTCGGTTGCAATGGAGGTCTTGCCGGTCTGGCGGTCGCCGATGATCAGCTCACGCTGACCACGGCCGATGGGGAACATGGAGTCGATGGCCAGGATGCCGGTGTGCAACGGGGTGTCCACGCTCTGGCGCTCCAGGATGCCGGGGGCCTGCTTCTCGATGGGGTTGTAGCCCTCTGCCTCAATGGGGCCCTTGCCGTCGATGGGCTCGCCCAGGGGGCTGATGACACGGCCCAGGAAGCCGTCGCCCACCGGGATGCCGGCGCGTTTGCCGCTGCGGGTCACCAGAGTGCCCACGCCCACTTCCTCGATCTTGTCAAACAGCATGATGCCCAGATGATCGGGCTCCACGCTTTCCACCATGCCCTTTGCACCGTTGTCAAAGGTAACGATCTCGCCGTAAACAGCCTGATCCATGCCCTTGACGTCCACAACGCCGTCGGCTGCGGAGATCACGGTGCCGCCCTCTGCGGTCGTGGCGGCGGGCTTGTAGTCCTCCACACGGGTCTGCATCACAGCCAGGCTGGGCGCATCCGCCGTAATGGCGGCCAGAGCGCTCTTGCCGGAGTTGTCGAACACACGGTCGCCCACCTGCAGCACATAGCCGGAGATCAGGTCCGGCTCCACGCTGACGGTCAGCTCCACCTCAGCGGCACCGTACTGCTTTTTCAGCTGGGTGCGGATGCGCTCCACGGCGTCCTCAGCCGGGGTACGGGCACAGTGCAGATAAGCCTTTAAAATCTCAGACGCGCTTGCCATCGCTCTCCCCCGCTTTCTGCAGCAGGTCGTCCAGCATACGGGCATCATCCTGCTGCGTGAGGTTGCGCTCCAGCACCTTTGCGCACATGGTGCGGGTCAGGTCGGCGATCTGTGCGTCGGCCTGGCGCAGCTTGCTGGCGCGCTCTGCTTCTGCAGCTGCCTTGCCCTCGGCCACGATGGCGTCGGCCTGACGCTGTGCCTCAGCCAGCAGCTGTTCCTTCTGTTTTTCGGCCTGCTGTGCGCTCTCTTCGCGGCGGGCAGCGGCCTCAACGTCCACATTGTGCAGCTTGTCGTTTGCTGCAGCCAGGGCAGCTTCTGCCTTGGTCTTTGCATCCTGCGCATTGGCCAGCTCGTCGTCTACCATCTTCTGGCGCTTGTCCAGCACGTCCTGCACAGGCTTGAACAGGAACTTGCGCAGCAGCGCGTACATGATGAGAACGTTGACCACGGTCCACAGCAGGTTGATATCGAGTTTCAGCATTCGTTCACGCCTCCATTATCAGCCCAGGAACAGGATGATCAGCAGTGCAACAACGAAGCCGAAAATTGCGGTACCTTCTGCCAGAGCAGCGCCCAGCAGCAGGTTGGTCTGGATCTTGCTGGCAGCCTCGGGCTGACGGGAGATAGCCTCCGTTGCCTTACCGGTTGCAATACCAATGCCAATGCCGCCGCCAATGCCGGTCAGCGCTGCAATGCCAGCGCCCAGAGCAATCAAACCGTTCATAAGTAAAATCTCCTTTATTATCAAATTTGTGCTGCCTTCTCCCAGCGGGAAGGCGTTTGGTGGTTATTCCTCTCCGCCGATGCTCTCTTTCATGAACAGCGAGGTCAGGAACACAAAGACGTAGGTCTGGATCAGGCCGTCGAACAGGTCAAAGTAGAGACTGAACACGGCAGGAACGAAAACGGGCACCACCAGCTTGATCAGCTCCATGATGACGAATGCGCCCAGCACGTTGCCGAACAGTCGCATGCACAGGCTGGTAGGCCGGATGGCGATCTCCAGAATGTTCATGGGGGTCATGACCGGGGTGGGGGCAGCCAGGCTCTTGAGGAAGCCGACGCCGCCGCGTGCGCGGATGCCGGAACCTTCAATGAGCACGATGCTCATCAGGGCCAGCGCAGCGGTCACGTCCAGATCCTTCGTGGGGGGCTTGACGCCGAACACGCCGATCAGGTTCGAGCAGGCAATGTAGATGGCCACGGTCATCAGGTAGGGCACATAACATGCGCCCTCCTTGCCCAGCAGGCCTTCAAAGAAATTTTTGCCCGCAGTGTAGGCCATTTCCAGCACAGCCTGACGCTTGCTGATGTGGTCTACCTTCAGGTTACGGGTGAGCAGGATGGAACCCAGCACGACCAGCACCATGATCACCCAGCTGATGACCACGGATTCCGGGATCTGCAGCGGGCCGACCTTGACGTACTCGACGGTGAGCTCTTCCATCAGGGCTTGGGTCAACTTGTTCATTTATTTTTCCTCCTTCCTGAAGAATGGGGTCCGGGTCTGAGGGTCGGTTCCGGCGATGTTCTGCCCCGCAAAAGGGCTGCACCGCACACCGGCTCCACACCTTCTTATCGCATGAAGAAAAGGCCAAAGAACGTGAAAAAAGCAAGGAAGGCGCTGGTGTTCAAAGCCCTGCGCGCCCTCCTTTTTCCGGTTCGTTCGTCTTTTTCCGTTCAGTATGATAGTACGATTGACGAAAATTGACAAGCCCCTTCTTCAACATTCTACCTTTTGTTATATCGCGCTTCAACAGCAGGCGGCAAAAGTTGTGCAATTCGCTTTGTTTATGCGGAATATGTTGCACTATTTCCACAGTTTTCTTAACTGTTTTTTTGCTTTTCAGGGGGTGGCAGGCGTAAAATACACCCGCTGTAGAGTTTTTATATAACCGGTATATAAAAATCGTATAGATCCAATGCCTGTCATGTGTCCGCCAAGTTTGACAGAACTTTGTCGATACCTATTTATAAAGGAAAGTGTCCGGTTTCCTGCGGGATCAGGCCGCCTTCTTTTCACCGCGGCGGAACAGCAGCCGGAAAATGGCACGGCTCAGCGGGCCACAGTACAGCATCTGCCAGCACAGGGCCATGGGCATGTTGCAGCCCCAGGTGTGCACCCAGGTGCCGAAGCTCGGCTCCTTGAACAGCAGCGTTGCCACCAGGCTCATCACCGGGCACATGATGCAGACGATCATCAGCGAGATGGCATAGGTGATGAACTGCGGTCGGTCGGTGGGCTTCATGAAAGTGAAAGCCAGTGCGGTGGCCAGCTTTTCCACCACAAAGAACTCCAGCACAAAGGCCACAGGCACCATGATGGGCATTTCGTGCAGGGCCATGCCGAAGGTGGCGTTGGTCACGCCGCCGGTGGCCAGTGCCACGTTGTAAACGATCATGCCATAGACCATGATGGCAGCCATGATGATGGTGAAGATGATTTTTTCCGGTAACGTTTTGGGCATTTTGGTTTGTACTCCGTTTCTTTTTTTGTTGTCCGAACTTTCGCCGCAAAAAAAGCAGCCCCGCGGGAACTTTCGTCTCGCGGGGCTGCTGCGACTACCATTGATTGGCGTTATTCTAGCACAAAAAACGGCTCTGCATAATACCCCGCTGGCATTTTCTCCCATTTTTCGCAAAATCCTTCACGAACGACCCGAAACTTTTATCAAAATCCAAAAAAACATGCCCATCCGGCAGCATCTCTGGGGTGATCTGCCTCACGCATTCCGCCGGAACATCCCGCATGCGATCGGCCCGGCCGCCAGCAGCTGCAGCAGAGGTTTTTCACAAGAGGAGTCCAAGGTTGGGCAGAGCGCGCAGAAACGCCGGTCTGCGGACCGTTTTTGTTGTATTTTGCCGGTTGTTTTCAATGTTTCAACAAAAATTTGTCTATTTCTTTGTATAGTCTGCGAATGGACAAACGATGCACCCTCATGTATAATAAAGCCAGAAACCAGAGAAGTACAG
>OLPV01001343.1_pt1 | contig 18425 bp, 13 predicted proteins | sample 1671961 | NCBI WGS metagenome assembly OLPV01 (sample SAMEA3136630, study PRJEB25190) | human gut metagenome | biome: human gut; feature: human-associated habitat; material: faeces | place: Austria | collected 2013
TTCTTCTGCTCGTCAGGCGTTTTCTTATTATATTTCAATCCACGCTCCCCGCGGGGGGAGCGACTCTTGCCCGGCTTGGGCTGGGCTAAAAATTTAAGATTTCAATCCACGCTCCCCGCGGGGGGAGCGACGTAGCGGTAAAAAACAAATTCTTCGGCCAATCCTATTTCAATCCACGCTCCCCGCGGGGGGAGCGACCACTATCTGCCGACAAAGGTTACGCCTATACCAGCATTTCAATCCACGCTCCCCGCGGGGGGAGCGACCTCCCGGTTGTGCAATAGATATAGCACCTAAACGATTTCAATCCACGCTCCCCGCGGGGGGAGCGACGAAAAGCCGCTGACTTGGGCGCGGGCGGATGTCCATTTCAATCCACGCTCCCCGCGGGGGGAGCGACAGTACCGGTAAAGAAAAGATTTTTAGGCCAGTCCTATTTCAATCCACGCTCCCCGCGGGGGGAGCGACCCGGGGCTTCGGTTTACTCTGCCTCTCCCCTGGATTTCAATCCACGCTCCCCGCGGGGGGAGCGACAGCAAAGATGCACAGTTTTACCTGCGTATCTTTGGCGAAAAGGTAAATTTTGAATGTGATTTCTTAGTAAACAGCCGATGTCAGCCGGTGTCCTGAGCGCACAACAGCCGTTTTCTGCCGAAAATGTCGTGCGAACCTCCCGGGGATTCCCTGGGAGCTCAGGCTTCGCAGGGGCGGGCCGATGAGGGCATCGGCCCCTACGTTGTTTGCCGGAGGACGGATTGTGACCGGATGGAACCCTCGGAAAGGGTCAGACTAGTGTACCCACTGGTTTGCAATGGCATCTGCTATGCCACCGTACCGCAAGAACGATACCGAGCGATTCCCAATGGTGTAGCGATACCGGACCAGCTTGCGCACGCATTGGCTGTCGGCCCTGCTGACCACGCACTGCCCGCCGGGGCTTCCGGGGCATAAGGGCACTGTTCTTTAGCTTCTGTGCCGATACCGAGCGGTACCCAACAGCCGATCGATTCCAGACCAGCTTGCGCACGCATTGGCTGTCGGCCCTGCTGACCACGCATTGCCCGCCGGGACTCCCGGGGCATAAGGGCACTGTTCGCTGGCTTCTGTGCCGATATCGAGCGGTACCCAAAGGCCTAACGATTCCGGCCCAGCCGCCCACGCACTGCCCGCCGGGGCTCCCGGCCTAGAGAATCAGCGTGTCCTCCGGCAGATAGGTGTTCTTGGCGCCGAAATGCTCTACCTTCTTCTCGTACTGGTTCCCCAGATAGTAAAAGCGCAGGCTGTCCTTCTCCGGATCCATAATGGACACCAGCCTGGCCTGAAGCTTCCGGCACTGGCCAGCGTCCAGCAGACACTCAAACACCGAATTCTGCACCCGCTGGCCGTAATCCACGCATTTTTTGGCGATCTGCCGCAGACGCTTCCGGCCGGCGGCGTCCTCCGTGTTCACATCGTAAGTAATCAGTACCAGCATAGCCTCACTTCCACAAAAACGGCGGATAGGCGTCCAGATCGCCCCGGATGAACCGAGCCAGCAGCAGCGCCTGAACATAGGGCACCATGCCCCAGCTCAGCTTCTCTCCCAGGTAGGGGTGGGTCAGGCCGTCCCGCTTCCGCTCCTGCCAGGTTTTCAGGAATTTCCGACGGCCGTCCTCGGTCAGCAGCACTGCGCCGCTGTCCTGAACCTGGAAATCCTCGGGCTTTATCATCCGGTTGTTCACCAGGGTGAGCACGAACCGGTCGGCCATGCAGGGGCGAAGCTCTTCCATCAGATCCAGAGCCAGGGACTGCCGTCCGGGACGATCCCGGTGGAGAAAGCCCACATAGGCATCCAGCCCCACGCTTTCCAGTGCGCTGGCACAGTCGTGAGCCAGCAGACTGTAAGCAAAGGACAGCATGGCGTTTACCCGATCCAGGGGCGGACGGCGGTTTCGTCCGTGGAAGAAGAAATCCTCCTTCCGGCCCAGAAGCAGATGGTCGAAGACCCCAAAATAGGCGCTGGCGGCGATGCCCTCCAGCCCCCGGAGGGTGTCCGGGTCGGAAACCTCCAGAACCTGGGGCAGCAGCGTCCGGATGTCCGCCGCCGCTTGCTCCAGACCCAGGCCTTCTACCCGGGGCGCGTGATCCCGAAGGGTGCGCTGGATGCTGGAAGCACCGTTGCTCAGCTTGCCGAAAATCATGGTTCTGGCAATTGCGCAGCACCGGAGGGAATCATCGGCAATCCGGTACTGCTCCCGGCGCAGAAGCACATTGCCGCTGCTTTCCCCGCAGACCCGGGCCAGGAACCGGCCCCGGGGCGTGCAGAAGGCAAGGCCGATGCCATTTTCCGCGCATTTCCCCATGAGGGCCGGAGAGGCTCCGGAATAGGAAAAGCTGACAATGGTTTGCAGGGTGTGCAGAGGGTACCGGGCAATGACCTCCCCCTCCCGATTGGCCAGCACATTCTCCCCCTCCAGGGACAGATAGATGTCCTCGGAGGTGACAAAGAGGGTGTTGAGCAGCTGCTTCATAGCGTTTCCTCCAGAGCCGCCTTCAGATAGGCGGAAACAGGCTTGGCCTTCATCAGCCTCGGCAGGCACAGCTCCTTCAGGGAGCAGGCGTTGCAGGACTTGGTGGGTTTGACCTTGGGGGTGTAGCCCCGGCGGTAGAGCGCGTGCATTTCCGAAAGCAGGGTTTTGACCTGGGCGCGCAGCTCCGGGGTGAAAAGAACCTTCTCCCGGCGGCGGATTTCCCCATAGTAGAGGGCACCCTCCGGAATGTCGCAGCAGAGCATGGTCTCCAGGCACATGGCCTGACCGCACAGCTGAAGGGTGTCCCCGGTGTCCTCCCGGGGCTTTCCCCGCTTGTATTCCACCGGGTAGGGCTGCCAGAGTCCCTCTTTTCCCGCAAGGGGAATGCCTGAGTCACCCCGGTGGTATTCCAGCACATCGCACTGGCCGGACACCCCCAGCTCCGCCGAATATACGCTGACCCCACGGGTGATGAACCGGTCGCCCCGGCTTTCCTGAAAACCGGTGTCGTGGGCGTTTTCGTGGAGAAGGGAGCCGTCAATGGTGCGGAAATTCTCCGCCCATTGGTGCTCGATATGAATGAGAGCCCACCTTCGTCTGCAAAACCGGTAGTGCTGCAAACCGGAAAGCTGAAGAAAATCCTCTTCTTTATACACCATCCATCACCTCGGGCTTCAGCCCGGGAAGTTCTTCCACAGAAACGACATAGTCATCCACGCAGGAAGGCATGGCGTCCTCGTTTTTGGGCGCGACCCTGACGCTGCGGTGAACCTTTGCGGAGGAATACTGCCCATCCTTGCAGTTGTGCCGCCACCAGAACAGCTTTACCACCTCCATGGAGCCGTCAGGCCGGGCAGAAGACGCATCGTTGACGAACAGCGTGCGCAGGCATTCCTTGACGGTTTCCGCGTCCGCCTCGGTAAAGCCGGTCTTTTCCGCCAGCTGGACATTGATGGAGCCCTTGATCTCGTACAGGCCAAAGCGGACAAAGTGCTTCATGCCCATGGTATCGGAGGCCCGGTTTTCGCCCTTCTCCTTCTTCTCGCCGTTTACACTCTTGGTGATCTGGATGGACTCAACTTCCACCGGGGAAATGCTGGAGGCCTGGTGGATGGATACCGGCCCCCGGACACCGCAGGAGAAGCCCTTTGTGTCCTTGAAGGCGAAGACCTGACCAAAGGTGCGCACATCCAGCCAGGTTTCACAGGCACGTCTGGCGTATTCCTCCCTATCCTTGATGCCCTTCAGACCGGCGGTGGCCCGCTCGCTCAGACTTCCAAAGCCGTCGGTGCACCGATCCTCAGACTGAACAAAGATGGGGTTTCCCATATCCTGCATCCGATTGCGGATTTTCCGCTTGACGCATACATCGGAAATCTCACCGAAGCCGTTCAGGTCGGTGCGGGGACGGTTGCCGTTTAATGGGTCGCCATTGCCGTTGGCCCGGGTCACAGAGATCAGAGCCACAAAATCGATTTTGTTCTGCAAGATGCTCATTTATTCTTCCTCCTGACTGTTTTCGGTTTTGTCGGATGTATACAGGGCTTTTTTCTGCAAATAGTAGCCAAATAAGTAGGTATCCTTCAAAGCTTTCTCGTGCTCCGCCTGAGGGAGATCGGAAATTTGCTCGATGATTTCTCCAATCAGGCGGTCATATTTTACTCTGTTCCACGGTTTCAAGTGGGGATAATAGGCTTTTTTCAGCTGCTCCCAAAGAATACGGCTGGCATACCGCGGACGCTTCGCAAAAACGGATTGCATCCGGATGGCGTTTGGCTCCCGCTGCTCGTCCTTATCGTAGGTGTCCCGCTCGATTTTTTCAAATACCGCCAGAAGCCGCCCGTACTGATAGCTGATGTCTTTCTTTTCCGGTTCCAGTGACATGTTCCATTCCTCCCGATCCCAATCGTAGTAGTATTTCCGAAGCACCGCGCAGGCGGTGGACAGTACGGTCTCTCGCAGCTGGGTGTCCATAATTTGCAGGTTGGATGCCTTGGCCGCTGCCGCCCGGGCAATGTCCGCAGGCATTTTTTCCTTATCCACCCGGCAGGACAAGAGCCGCTGCACCTGCTGACAGAGAATTCGATCATCGGTTTCCAGCTTTGTCTGGTTGCCGGAGGCACGCACAGTGCCAAAGGCGCAGTTCGCAATCTGATATAAAGACGGTGCCTGAATGCCGAAGGGGTCGTGGTTCCAGCAGCAGAGGGCATCCCAGTTGTGGAGCCGCTCCAGGAAATCCGAAGCCGGAAGCTCGCTGTAGTAGGTGAGGGCAAGCCGGCCGGAGGTGGCGGCGTCAAAGGCGGCAATCACCGCGCCGGCATCTGCCGGGATGGTCTCCTTCCAGCCCCGAAGGGTTTCGGAAAGAGCCTTCCGATAATCGGAATATTTTACCTGCTTTGGGGTACCTTTCCGGAGGAAAGCTGCCTGAACGCTCGGAAGATCAACTCCGTGAGGGTTCCAGCACAGAAATGTCCGGCCGCCGATGGCGACCCCTTGGGTTGCGGCCAGCCAGTGCAGGGCGTTGTGGCTCTTCTGGGAAGCCTCGTAGCTCATGGTCATGGCCTCGGCATCGGATTTGAACCGTCCCCGATAGGTAAAGCCACTGGTATCGTTGGCGGAGACCAGCTTGGCGTTGGCGCAGATGTTGATAATCTTCTTAGGATGCTGGCTGGCGGGCGGGGCAATCTTCCCGGAAACCATGCAAAATACGGAATCTTCCTTCTTTGTGGAGGCGTAATAGTCGATAAACGCCCGGAACAGGCTCTGATCCTGCCAGCAGGCGGAGATTTCTCCTTCCTTTCCGGTTTCCACCCGCCAGCGGACAATCAGTTTATCCTCCTTTTGCTCCTTTTCCTCCGTTTCCTCCTTTTCCTGCTTTTTCTGTTTTTTCTTGATGGGAAGCCCATTTTCGTTCAGGGTAATCAGCCCCAGCCGGGCCATATCCTCTAAAATTCTTCCCTTTTCCACATACCGGGCGATGGCGGAAAGCTTTGGATGGGCGTAGGGAGACTGCTCCCAGCGATGCAGCTGGGTCAGGTAGGCCTCATATTTGGCAGGATACATAGGAGAGAGAAAGCGAATCTGGTCGCATAAGGGGTGGGCGCAGCTGGTGTCTCCTGTTCGCCCGGAGGACAGCTCCGTGACCGGGATAATGGTTGTCGCATCTTCCTTTTCCACGGTTCTGGCATCCAGCAGGTTTCCCTCGGAATCCAGGGTGATTTCCAGATCCGCATTCGTGATTTGATGGGACACGGGAATCAGCGGTTCCTTTATGTTAGCATCATAGACACCGGCATATTGTTTTTCCATTGCGCAGTAGGTGTCGTAGGCCTGTTTCATCAGTCCCATTTACTCCACCTCCCCAAATTCCCGCAGGCCGGTAAAATTGTTTTCCTCTGCGGAGAAAATCTTCATAGGCATCTTGCGCAGTGGCTTCTGCCCCGGGCATTCCTCCGGCGGCAGAAAATGGATAATGCCGTTTTTCATCACCGGATACCAGAAGCGGGCGGTCATGCGGCCTTTTGTTTCCTCCGAATAGGCCTCGTCCGGATAGGTGATGCCGTGATACATGAGCCCGAAACTCAGCTCCGACAGGGAATCGTAAGCTCCCGCACCGCTTCCGAATTCGCAGGGCTCCACATAACCCTGACATTCCCGGGTGCCCAGGAAAATGTCTCGGCGGCCGCCCTTCTCGATCATCCGGCGGGCAATACAGTGGTGCTTGTTTTCGTTTCGGTCACCAATCAGCTCCGGGCGGTTGTCGTTCCAGTCGAAGCAGGCCCGCACCTGATAGCGGCAGTCCCTCAGATAGGTATAGTAGGCCAGGTCGTTGCCGCCGCCGTATTTGATGGGACGAATGCCCTTCACCTCGGTCTGGATGGGGTTCATCACCCGCACATCCAGGATCCGCCAGATAAATGTTGGCTTCCAGTACACCGAGGAGAGAATTCCCTTTAATGCTTCGTAGGTGGGCACCTGGTAGGTGCACTTTTCACCTCCCAGGCGCATAATGGGGTCGGAAAAAAGGGCGTAGTCTCCGGTTACCTGGAATTCCACAATGTTCGGATGCTTTGTTTTCAAAGTTACACCTCCTGAAAACCGAGCGTACCGGCATCCAGGGAAAAGCCGGTGTGCTCGTTATAAAATCCGTCGGACAGAAGGAATATGCTGCCGTCAAACAGAGCCGTTACGGCACCCAGAGCCTGAAGCCGTTCCAGCTGGTAGCGATATACGCTGACGCAGTACCCCTTTGCCTCCTGCATCCAGTGCCGAATGGCATCCCAATCCTTCTGCCCATAGGCCTGGGACGCGGCGGTGAGAGTGTTTTGCAGCTCCCGGCCTTCGCCGTAGGGAACAAGAAGAGAGATGGTGTCTTCATCGAACACCTGAAACAAGCTGCCCGCCAGACGGAAGGCCTGACGCAGGAAATAGCTTCCCGCCGCCGGACAGTTAGCGTCGGCATATTCAGGGTTTTCGGCCAGCAGGTGATAGAGGGAACCGTGCTCCTGGGTCTGGTCGTCCTGAAATCCGGCAGGCATTTCCCGGTACAGCTGACGATAATAAAACCGGACGGCCTCCTCCGAGGAAAGATCCCGCTGAAACTTCTCCGGCTGACGGGAGAAGGCCGCCAGAAGGGAGGTGGTGGCGTTCTGCCCACGGACAATGTCCTCCAGACCTCGCAGCCGCTCATCCGTACAGCGCAGGATGGAAACAGGGGCGGGGGTACGCTGCTCGGCATTGCGGTTGCACCGGCCGGCTGCCTGGACAACGCTGTCCATTCCGGCGGAAAACCGAATGACCCGCTGAAAGGAAATGTCCACACCGGCCTCGATCACCTGGGTGGAAACACAGACGACTTTGCGCCCGGTTTCGGCAATGCTGCCCAACGCCGCTTGTAATGCCTCCAATGTCTGCCTGCGGTGGGCAACGCACATGGCCGCGGACAGGTGAAAGCTCTGGCATTCGGTGCTTTGCAAATGCTCAAAGAGGAACGCGGCCTCTTTTTTGGTGTTGCATATCACCAGCAGACTGCGGCACCCCTCCAGTGTCTCCCGGACAAGGGGCGGAATGTCTTCCAGTCTGGCAGACCCCGCGTTCTGAATTTCCGTGCGTTTGAAAACATCCCAGAGTGCTTTCTGTTGAGGAACCAGGTCGATTGGCTCCCGGCAAAGCGGATGCCGGGCGGCTTTCAGGTCGGGCTGTGTGGCGGAGCAGAGCACGACGGTGGCTCCGCAGATCTCCGACAGGAAATTGACGGCCAGGTTGAAAAGCGTCAGCATTTTGCCGGGAACGGTCTGTACCTCGTCAATGACGAGGATGCTGTTGCACAGAGAGTGAAATCTACGGATGGCGCTGGTTTTCCCGCTGAAGCAGGTATTCAACAATTGCACAAGCGTGGTGATGATGACGGGCGACGCCCAAGAATCCGTAAGCAGTTCCAACTCCTGCAATCGCTCTGGGGTATCCTCCGGCTCCACAAGGTTGGAGTGGTGCTCCAGAATCAGGGAATCATCCCCCACGAACCGGCGAATCACCTGGGCATTCTGATCCAGAATGGACAGAAGAGGCGAGGTGAAAATGATTCGGGATTTGTTCCACTTTTTCGCGTGAGTCAGGGCGAACCGAAGGCCGGAAAGGGTTTTTCCGCCGCCGGTGGGAACATTCAGTCGATACACCCCGCCATGGCGCTCCGCTCCGGCGGCGCAGGTGTCGGAGATACGCCGACGAGCCTGGTCAATAGGTGTTTCCTGGGCAAAACCGGAGAGCTTTTCCTCCATATATGCCAGACGCTCCGCCCAGATGGGCCGCATATCCTCCGGATACTTTGGAGGGGCCGCTCCGGTCATGAATGCGGCAGTGTCCGCCCGGTCTCCCTCGATAACGGCAGACAGCAGCATCCGGGCAAGCAGGCCGGTATAAAAAGCGGTTTCTTCATTTGCCTCATTGTCATCTTCAAGGGGAGAAAGTGCGGAAAGTTTATCCAGCAGGGGCGTGATTTCCTGAACGGACGCTTGAAATAAGGACTCCAATTCTTCCGGATCCGCGCATTCCGCAAGGTAATTCCTCAGCGCTTCCTCATAAGCGATACCGGGCTTGGTCAAGCGATGATCAAAACCGCAGCTCTGCCGGGAGTCGATGCAGTCGAACAGACCGTGGTGGGAGCCCACCGCAAAAGCCAGCAGCTCAGCGGCAACCTCGGCATATCCCAGTTCCTCCCCGGGGCCGTGCCATTGTCTCAGGAGGAAACGAACCCCGGCGAAGGTGTGGTTGACGCTTCCACGGACAACCTTCCCGCCCTCTGCGGCGGCTTCCAGATATTGGGCAAATTCTTCCTTGCATTTTCCCATATCGTGCAGCAGGCCGGCCAGATAGGCGGAGTGCTCCAGGCCGATGGGCCTGAGGGCCTTTGCGGCAAGGTCGGCGGCGTTCCGGCAGTGCTCCCGGACGGTCTGCTTCTCTCCGGATTCCAGAATATGAGCAAGATACATTAAAGTCACCGCCCCGAAATATGTTTTGTATTATTACAATACCATACTTCGGCGCATTTATAAATGCTCGATAAAGAGGAAATAAGAACAAAATTATTTGACTTTCTTTGTATAATGTGCCATGACTGTGTAAGTCGGGCAAATGTCTGTGGATTGAAAGGATAAAAAGGATAGGGGTGTAAAATTTGGCAGCAGGGGAAAAGAATTCCTCCTGCTGCTTTCTGTATTGTTCCGATAATCTATAATATATCATTTCGAACGGTTGATATTGCTCCGCAAAAATGCTACAATTATTTATGATAATACGTTCAATGAGTATCCTGTGCGGCATAACCTGTCCGCTATGGAAAAGCTGTTTGGAAGGTATCTTGGTGTGGGTATTTGGCGATGCTGAGGGAATCAGCAGACGCGTTGTGAATACGCAACAGCGGCAATTGCCCCTTTTATTGTTACAGGGAAAAGCGGTGCACCCGCCATGCGGAAGATATTACAGTTCCAGCCCAACGGAAAATCCCAAAAGTTCGGTTGAGGTTACACCAAATTTACACCAATTGGCCATAGAACGGTAAAGAGATGTAACGGGTTATACACCAATGGCATTCTGAAATACGAAACTATTTGACTTATAAAGCGATATAAAAGGAAGAAAACAATGATAAAAATCTTATTTATCTGCTATGGCAATATTTGCCGCAGTCCCATGGGACAGTACATTTTACAGGACATGGTCTGCCGGGCCGGACGGGCGGCGGACTTTGAGATCGACTCCGCGGCGGTGAGCCGGGAGGAAATCGGAAACGGCCTGTACCCCCCTGCCCGGCGGGAGCTGGAGCGCCAGGGCGTCCCCTGGGGCGGCCACCGCTCCCGGCAGGTGACTATGGAGGACTACCGGCACTTCGACCGGATTTACTACATGGATCGCAGCAACGCCCAATACTTAGAGCGGCTGCTGCCCCATGACCCGGAGAAAATCCGCCCGCTCCTTTCCCGGGATGTGGCGGACCCCTGGTATACCGGGGATTTTGAGACCACTTACCGGGACCTGGTGGAAGGCTGCAAGAAGATTTTGGAGGAATTTCCGTGAACTACGAAAAGCTGGAGGCGGCTCTTTCCGAGCTGCCCCTGTACATCTACGCCTGGGTAGAGCCGAAAAATTTGGAATTTTCCGACCGGGTGCGCTGGATCTGCCAGCACGAATGCGCCATGTACGGCACCACCTGGGCCTGCCCCCCGGGGGTGGGTGCGGTGGAAGAATGCAAGGCAAAGTGCCTGGGCTACAACAAGTGCCTGCTGATATCCACCATCACCGAGGTGGCGGATATCAGCGATTTGCAGGCAACCCTGGCTACCCGGGCAGACCACGAGACCCTGACCGATCAGGTGGGGGACATTCTCCGTTCCCTGGGGGCGGAGCCCTACATTCTGTCCACCGAGGCTTGCGCCATCTGCAAGCGGTGCGCCTACCTGGACAACAAGCCCTGCCGTCACCCGGAGAAGATGCACCCCTGCGTGGAAAGCCAGGGCATCAACATCATTCCCACCTTGGAGGAAAACGGACTGGAATTTCAGTACGGCTCCAATGTGGTGACCTGGGTGTCACTGCTGCTGTTTACCGACGGAAATTAAGAAAGGGGGAGCATTCCCGATGAAATATGGAAAGCGGATCATTGCCATCCTGTTGGCGGCGGTGCTGACAATGGGCACGCTGCCCCAGGCCGCGCTGGCGGAGGAGCCGACGGAGACCACCGCCGTCTGCACCGAGCCTGTGGAAACCGCCCAGATTCCGGAAACCAGGGCAGAGACGGCGGCTCCGGAAACGACCGGGCCCACCGAGGAATCCGTCCCGGAGACCAGGCCGGAGACTGCCCCGGCAGCCACGGAGGAATCGGTTCCCGAACCCACCGGGGAGACTATTGCTGAGACGACCGGGGAGACGGTTCCGGAGACCACCGCCGAAACCGAGCCGGAGGCGCTTCCCTACGACCTGCCCGGTCTGCCGGAGGATTATGTCCTCAGCGACGAGGAACTGGCGGATAAGGCGGACATGATTTCCCACCAGGTGGCCCAGCAGACCGCTTCCCTGACGGAAGGGACGCAGTATGAGTCGGGCATCCTTCTGGTGTGGGCAGATACCGAGGAAACCGCCCAGGCCTATGCCCAGGCCTTTTCGGCGGAGCTGGTCTGTCGGCAGGACGGCCTTGCCACGCTGAGGCTGAACGGCGTTTCCGTGGTGGAGGCTTTGACCGCCGCCCAGGAGTCCGACCGGCTCCCGGCGGCCTATCCCAATCACATTGCCCTGCTGCCGCCGGATGAGGTGGAAGAAACGGAAGATTCGGGCCTTGCCCTGTTCTCCGACGATATTCCCCAGCCCCAGACCTGGCGGAGCTGGCTGGACAACACGGGAAATCCGGATCCCTATCTGACGGATCCCACCTCCTATCGCTATCAGTATATGCATGACACCGTGGACAGCTACGCCGCCTGGGGCGTCACCACCGGCAAGGGGGTGACGGTGGCGGTCATCGACACCGGCGTCAAGGCTAACCATGAGGATCTGCCCAATCTGAGAAGGGTAGAGGTTACCAATGGCAATGAGTCCCTGGGCCTGGACGATGCCACGGGTCACGGCACCCATGTGGCGGGTATTATCGGCGCGGCCATGGGCAACGGCAAAGGCGGCGCGGGCATCGCCCCGGGGGCTACGATTCTGAGTCTGCGGGTGGTGAATGCCGCGGGTTATATTTATGATTCCGCGCTCATTGCCGCCCTGCGGACGGCGGTGAAAAACGGCGCCCAGATTGTCAATATCAGCATCGGCGGTACGGCCTACAACGCGGTTTTCCAGAAGGTCATCAACGAAGCCACGGAAGCCGGTGTTACCGTCGTGGCGGCTATGGGCAACGACGGCACCAACTGCCTGAACTACCCGGCGGGCTACGACAACGTCATCGGTGTGGTCTCCGTAGACCGCACCAACAATCGAGCCTCCGGCTCCAGCTACGGCACCTGGGGAGATGTGGCCGCTCCGGGGGCGGCGGTCTGGTCAACCACCTATAACGGAAGCTACAGCCCCAAAAGCGGAACCTCCATGGCTTCCCCGGTGGTGGCGGGGGTAGCCGCCCTGTACAAGAGTGTCCATCCCGATGCCACTCCCGCCCAGATCACCGCCCGGCTGAAAGCTACGGCCACCAGGGGCGGCAGTGACCTGGGAGCGGGCATCGTCAACGCCGCGGCGGCTCTGTCGGAAAAGCCCGGCATCCCGACGGCGGAAATCCGGAGCGGGGAGACCGGCGAAGTGCTGAGCCGGTCCGACGGGAGCACTCTGTCCGCTCCCTGGGACGGCCAGCTGTGCCTGACCGGCACCGGCCGGTTCCTTCTCTATACCCTGGACGGCAAAAACCCGGGAATTCGGGAAGGACAAATCGTCCGCGGCCAGCGCTACAATGAGCCCATTTCCCTGGTCGACTATGCCGGGCAGACGTTGACAGTAAAGGCCATGGCCGTCGGCGACGGGGGACTGGCGGGCAGCGTCCTCACCTGCCGGATTCAGGTGAAGAAGGGGACAGAAATCGGAAGCGTTACCGTTTCCGGCCCCAGGGAGCTGCTGGCAGGGAAGACCGGCGAATTCCAGGCAAACGTCACGGGCGTGAACCCGGAGGCTCCGGTGGAGCAGACCGTGACCTGGCGCATTTCCGGCCGGTCGGACAACATGGCAAGAGCCGCCATCGGCGCTTCCACCGGCAAGCTCACCACCCCCAGGCTTTCCGCCGGGGACGAGGGCTGGGTGGAGGTGATGGCGGTGTCCAAAACCGGTCAGGTTTCCTCCGAACCCTTCCGGGTGACGGTGAAAGCCCTGAATCCGGTGGCGAAAATCAACCTTTCCGTGACGAAAGTCAGCTGCTATACCGGAAATACGGCGACTTTGACCGTGACCATGCTGGATTCCAAGGGGAATCCGGTTTCTCCGGAGGTGCTCTGGAGCAGCAGTAAGCCCCAGGTGGCCACCGTGGAGGATGGCGTGGTCACCGCCCTGACCAAGGGAAGCACCACCATCACCTGCAAGGCTCTGGACGGCAGCGGAAAAACCGCCAAATGCACCGTCACCGTGGCTCAGGCGGTGGAGAACCTGACCATCACCGGCCCGGCCTCTCTTGCGCCCGGCGCCAGTTTCACCTTCAAGGCTCAGGCGGCTCCCAAGGGAGCGGCGAGCCGGTTCACCTGGTCGGTTCTTGAGGGGCCGGAGGGCACCCGAATCACAAACGGCAGGCTTTCTGTGCCCAAGGACGCCCCAATCGGGGACACCATCACCATTTCCGCCCAGCCTCCGGAGGGCGGCGGCGCGGGGGCGGAGTATACCCTGACCGTGGCCCCCAAATGCGCCAGCGTCCATATCTCGATTCCGTGGGATTCAGACAAGCCTTATGCCCCCCTTTCCGAAAGCTATGACCGGGCGGGAAATCTTACCGGCCTGACCCTGTACAGCGTGCAGCCGGGGGAGTATTCCAAGCGGAAGGACTGCGTTTCCCTGGTTGCCGATCCTATGGACGCAAGGGGCAGGTATCTGGATAACGCCGGGTGTCTGCGGTGGAGCAGCAGCAATCCGAGCATTGTCTCCGTCACGGACAGTGGCTTCGTCCAGGCGCACAAGGCCGGCACGGCGAAAATCACCGTTTCCGCGCTGGACGGCTCCGGGAAAAAGCAGACCGTCACCGTGAAGGTGGAAAACCCGGTGTCCACCATTGCCCTTTTTAGCTCCGCACCCCAGGGGAGAATGCTGATTTCCGAGCCGCTGCTGGCGGCGGGAAAATCCGTCAGCCATAAGGTGACCTTTGCCGAAACCTACGGCAGACCCACCAATCAGAAGATCACCTGGAGCTGGACGCTCAAGGATTCCAACGGCTGGGATCGGACGGAGGAATTCGCCCGGTACATCGGCCTTACCTCCGGCGGTCGGCTGAGTATCCGCGGCAGCGCGCAAAGCATCCTTTCGGACTATCGGGACGCAAATACTACCCTGAAACTGACGGTGATCGCCCAATCTCAGGATCTCAGCGGTGCCTACGACACCGTTACTTATCTGCTGGTGCCGCCCGCAACCAAGCTGTATGTAGCAGCGGATCGGAAAACCGTTGGCATTGAGCCTGGCGGCACCCGGGAGATGGTTTTCTACAGCGATCAGTTTGCCCGGAGCATGGGGAGCTACAGCGTGAGCAACTTCGTCTATACCAGCAGCAATCCCAAGGTTGCCAGCGTTGTGGGCAGTGCCAGCGGTTCCAGCTCCGGCAAGGACGGCTGGTTTACGCTGAAGCTCAGCTCCACCCAGACCGGCACGGCGAAGATCACCATCCGAACCACCGACGGCACCAGCCGCTCGTGCACCATTACCGTGCGCAGTATGCCGAAAAGGAGCAATCATGAATAAGCGAATTCCGATTTTTCTCAGCCTGACGGCTCTGCTGCTGTCCGGCTGTGCCGGGAGTCAAAAGCCTCAGCCCGCAGAGACGACCGTCGCCGCCGTCCAGCCTCCGGTCTGCACCCAATCCCAGACCGAGGAAACCGCCGGGGCTGTGGAGCCTCAGCTCATGGCTCTGACGGACACGGAGAAAGCCGCCGAGGAAATCGCCGGGCAGTACGGCATCGCCCTGGTTTCCTGGCAGGATGGCCTTGCCCTGTTTTTCACGGAGGAAGACCCGGAGGCCGTTGTGCGCCGGGGCGTGAAAAACGGTTGGCCGGAGCTGTCCGTCAATTATCAAAGGGAGCTGTTCTAGCCGCTGGATTAACCGAAAACCGATTCAGAACTTGTAGGGGCCGATGCCCTCATCGGCCCGGCAAAAATCCTGCCAGTGATGCAAAGCGGGTCGATGAGCTCAATCGACCCCTACGGGTTCTTACGAAGATTTTCAAAATCTTAGCGCGTTTTGCCCCCATCTGTCACGGCAAAGCCGTGACAGATGGGGGCAAAGGCTCCCCTTGGTCAGCAAGGGGAGCCTTTGGTGCTCCCCCTGGGGATTCCCTCCGGTCACAATCCGTTCTTCTCGTTCCCCCTTGGCTCCCACTCTGGGGGAGCTGGCGGCGAAGCCGACTGAGAGGGTAAAAATCGCCCTCTCCGCCTCCGGCACCTCTCCCATAGGGAGAGGCAAGTGGCCCTTATCCGTCACGGCTTTGCCGTGCCCCAAAGGCTCCCTTGTGTAAAGGGAGCTGGCAAAAATCTTTGATTTTTGACTGAGGGATTGTAAAGGTGCGACTGTTGACAATGCCCGGAAAGATGAAAGTTCTGATCCCCTCAGCCCCAGTGTGCGCACTGGGGCAGCTCCCCTTGGTCAGCAAGGGGAGCCTTTGGCCTCCGGAATATCTCACTTCGGGATCGTAATCGTCAGAACGATCTGGCTGTCCGTTTCCCGCCGTTCCGATACGGCGGGAATCCCGGACAGCTGAATTTTTTGCAGATTTTGGGTCAGATTGTTCAGAAACGCCCCGATATTTGCCCGGGAGCTTCCGTGATTCGGGGCGTTCAGCAGTCGGTCGATGTACCGCTCGGTCTGGGCTACGCTCATATTCTGGCGGACGATTTCCCGGAGCGCCCCCAGGGTGCTTTCCTCGTCTGGGAGCCTTAGCAGCGCCCGGCCGTGCCGCTCGGTAAGCCCGGCGGCGCGCAGTGCCTCCAGCACCGCCGGACTGTGGCGCAGCAGGCGCAGCTTGTTGGCCACCGCGCTCTGGCTTTTCCCCAGCAGCCGGGCGGCCTGCTCCTGCCGCATCCCGAAATGCTCCATGAGATAGCGGATGCCCTGCGCCTCCTCGATAAAATCCAGATCCTGCCGCTGCAAATTTTCCACCAGCGCCGCCATGCCCGATTCCAGATCGTCCATCCGCATGAGAATGCAGGGAATGTCCGTGACCCCCGCCAGCTGAGCCGCCCGAAGCCGCCGCTCTCCGGAGATCAGCTCATAGCCGCCCTCCTGACGGCGGACGGACAGAGGCTGTAAAATGCCGTGGAGCCTTATGGACTCGGCCAGCTCGTCCAGGGCGCCGGGGGCAAAGACCTTCCGGGGCTGAGCCGGATTGGGGTGTATGGACTGGGCGGGCAGAAAAACCACCCGACCGGTTTCCATGTAGGTTTTCAGCTTCTGACACTGCATGTTCCATCCTCCCCGCATCAGTTTGTACGTTTATTTTAGGCCAAGCCCCAGGGGAAATCCGGCGAAAGGGAACCCGGAAAGCGGACAAACCGTGCGACTTTTTTTGCGCAGGAAAGTTAAGGAAACGCTGAAGGAATCGTCGGCGGCCGAACAGCGGATCTTTCGTCCCCAGGCTTCGGTACGAAAAACGGGAAATACACAAAGTATTCCCTCGTTTCCCGTACCTTGCCTGGAACCAAAATCTCTCGCTGTCGGCTCTTGCCGATTCCTTCAGAGCTTCCTTAGAAAAAATTGGAAAAACCTATTTACATTTGCCGACAATTCGTGTATATTGTGCCGTGAACAGAGTAGGAGACCCTGCGTTAAGTGCCACCGGGACGGGGAGTTTGCCCGGAGGACGAAGGAACGCTTTCCACGATGGGGTCACCGCACCCGCTGTTGCATATGGGAGAAGTCTCCTTGATTGCAGCAACGATGCTCGGTCGGGCAGTGGTTCGACGAGGCAGACATATTTGTTATGTCAACCGCTGTCGCAAGAAAAGGAGGCATTTTTATGCGAAAAATCGAAAAATCCCCAAATCTCTATCCCCATCCCTTCTCAAGAGCCTATTGGCACGATGCCGCCCAGGAGTTGAAGGACACGAAGATGCTGGTCATCGCCGCCCTGATGATCGCCCTGCGGGTGTCCATGAAGTGGACGGCAATTCCCCTGGCCCCGAACCTGAACATCAACATCGGCGCGCCGCTGATCAACGCCATGGGCGCCATGATCTTCGGGCCGGTGGTGGCGGCTCTGGCCGCCTGCGTGTCGGACTTCGCGGGCTATCTGCTCTTCCCCCAGGGGGGCGTGTATTTCCTGCCCTACATGTTCGTGGAGGTAGCGGGAAGCGTCCTGTTTGCCCTGTTCTTCTACCGGGCGAAGGTCACGGTGACCCGGGTGATTCTGGCTCGGTTCTCCATGGATTTGTTTGTGAATATTATCCTCAATTCCTTCGTTTCCATGTGGTATTACGCGGCGGTTCTGGGAAAATCCTACACCTTTATGATTCTGCCCGCGGTGATCAAGAACCTGGGACTGTTCCCCATTGAATCCTTCCTGCTGACCCTGTTCCTCAGCGTGGTGATTCCCGTCACTCGGCGGATGAAGCTGACCTATACTCCCGTCAGCGACGGCGCGGAAGCAGAAAAGCGTCCCACCGGCTCGGACCTGAAATTCGACAAGAAGCACCTGGTGCTGCTTTTGGTGCTCTTCGCCATCGGCGTCAGCTGCGTGGTGGGCTATCTGGCCTATTACTATGACCATACCTCCCTTTCCGCCAGCTATACCCAGCAGGAGCGTTACGACATCAACACCCGGATGACGGACATTGTCCGGGAGCAAACCGGCCAGTACCAGGATGCGGAGCTGGTGACCACGGTGGAAAGCGCGTACAAGAAATTCATGGGGGAGACCACCACCTACCAGGTGGCGGTGTACCAGGTGGACGAGGAAAAGCTTGGGGCATATGACAAGGATCTGGAGACCATCCGAGGCCTGTCCAAGTCGAAAGCCAAGGCCGTAGCCGAGGACGGGGTCATGACGAAAATCGGCCAGGCCACCGTGGTTCTGAACAAGGACACCAACCAGGTGGAATCCTTTGAGTTCATAAAATAGAAGGCAGCTACCCCACTCAAAGTGCTGCCCGTTAAAAGCATAAGGAACGATGAAGCTGTCATTGCGAGGAGGCTCAGACTGGTGTGGCAATCCGCATCCCCATTGGGATGTTCCGATTCCGGAACATTTTCAGGAGAACGGATTCCCACGCCAGTGCTGCGGCACTGGCTCGGAATGACAGCTTTGTTTTTTAACTTCGCGAGAAACGATATTTCAGCTTTCCAGCTGCCGCCCGAGAAATCCGGCGGCGGTTTTTGCTACGCTCTGGTCGCCCTCGGCCAGGGGTCCGTCGTTTTCTCCCAGCAGGAGCATGACGCAGCCCATCAGGTCTCCCTGGGAGAGAATGGGACTGGCCGCCCCCAGCCGGTACTTTTCCTCTCCGTCCGCGGCGAACACCGGGGTGTCCCCGGGATGGAAGAGGTAATTGCGCCGCTGCTCCATCAGCCGGGCCAGCTCGGCGGAGTTGGGCTTATCCATCAGCTCCCGCTTGGGGGCCCCGTGGAGGGCGATAATGCTGTCCCGGTCGGAGACTGCGGCGATGTGTCCGGTGGCCGAGCCGATGGACTCGCACATCTGGGCGGCAAATTCCTGCAAATCCCCCATAGGGGAGTATTTCCGGAAAATCACGCCCCCGTCC
>OLPV01001353.1_pt1 | contig 18324 bp, 9 predicted proteins | sample 1671961 | NCBI WGS metagenome assembly OLPV01 (sample SAMEA3136630, study PRJEB25190) | human gut metagenome | biome: human gut; feature: human-associated habitat; material: faeces | place: Austria | collected 2013
CGGAACGCTGTACCAGCAGCTGCAGCAGATGGCGCAGCAGATGCAGAAAATGGCGGCCATCATCGACCAGCAGAACGGCACCAACGTATCCGCAGCAGCGGGTGCAGCAGCACAGGCGGCGGCCGGAGGACAGGCAGCGGGCGGAACCGCCGACAGCGTGAAGAGCACCCTGAACGGTCTGGGTGGCGTGGTAGGCCAGAGCGGCAGCAACAGCATGGCGACGCAGGCGGCGAAGCGCGCAATGGATGTGAACAACCCGAACAAGGAATGAGGGCGCGCGAGGGCAGCGGCAAACCCTCTCGATCTCACCGTCTGCCTGACGGCGGCGCGGTTCGATAGCTCCCCCAAAGGGGGGAGCCAGAAATCAAGGAAGGGGAAACAAAGATGATCACAATTATTTATGACGAGAAAGAGAAGGACATGATCCTGCAGGCATCGGGACACGCAGGCTATGCCGAAAAAGGCAGTGACATTGTATGCGCGGCGGTATCTGCCCTGATGCAGACACTGGCATACAGCGTGGACGGCGGTACCGTGACCCGGAGCCAGGACGACTGCAACACCCTGACCGTACAGGCGGAACAGAGCTTCGACAACATGGCAAAGTTTGAGCTGGTGACGGACGGGCTGATGCTGCTGGCAAAGCAGTACCCGGAGAACATGCGGTTCGTGAACCTGCACGCAAATGACACGGACAACGTGGATCTACAGCTGTTTGCTGCAACGGCGACGACCGCCGCCTGCGGCGGAAACAGGGAGGAGCTGTTGGGGCAGCGGCCAGCAGGACATGAGTGCCGCTCAAGGCACGAAATGGACGCTGGGAGCCGCAACCCGTTGGGCGGCGTGTTGAATTTGCAGTTCTTTGCAGAAGGAGCTGTAGCTTCTGGTTCTGCGGCTGGCGATGGTGCGGAGAGCGCCCCGGCGGTACAGGAACCGGCACTGCGACCGGCACAGGAGCGCATGGCAAGGCGCAGCAGACCGGGCAGCACGACGAAGGCGAACCCGCAAAGCCCGAAACCCGGCGAAGAAACCCTCTCGCCGCTTCCGTCCGCCAACGGCGACGCGTCGCGGAGCTCCCCCGAAGAGGAAGCCAGGAATCAAGGAAGCACAGACGAAAGACAGAGCGAAGGGAAAGAACAGAACAAGAGCGAGGAAAAGAAAGAGCTGACAGCGGCGGAAAAGCGCCGGGCGTTTGGCAAGCTGATGCAGGGCGAATATGCAGCCGAGTTTGAGGAGGCTTTGCAACGGGCGTCGCAGGCGACGGTGCAGAGCATCCAGAACTCTCCGCAGGTGAAGGCGCTGATGGATGCGCTGGGCGAAGCCTACGGTGTGGACACTGCCAGCCCGGACAGTCTTGCCGCACTGACCGAAGCGGTGAAGAACGGCAGAGTGAAGAACGACGAATACTACGAGACACTGGCGCAGGAAAAAGGCGTCAGCGTGAAAACTGCCCGGGAAATGGACAGGATGGAAGGCGAGCTGCAGCGTGCGGCAGCCGAGAAGCAGCGCGCCGAACAGCTGCGTCTGGCGGCAGAGCACCAGCAGCGCGCCGCTGCGGTGCGCGCCCAGTGGGAGGCGGAAGCGCAGAAGCTGCAGCAGAAATACCCGGCCTTTGAGCTGGATGAGGTGATGAACAACCCGGCGGTGAAGGACATGATCCTGCGGGGCGTGGGGCTGGAAGCGGCATACCGCGCAGCCTACTTTGACCAGCTGATGGAAAACCAGACGGCGCTGACCGCAAAGCAGGTGGAGCAGGGTGTGGAAGCACGTATCCGGCAGCGCGGCCAGAGACCGGCTGAAAACGGCACCCACCCCGGCGGCGCAGCGGAGACGAAGGTGGACGTTGCCCACATGACCAAGGCGCAGCGGCTGGAGCTGGCGAAAAGAGCGCGGCATGGGGAGAGGATCGTGCTGTGAAACTCCTTCCGTCGGCTGCGCCGACAGCTCCCTCAGGGAGGGAACCTTTTACGCGGCGCGGGCAGGTGGAGGAGAAGATGAGAAGATTTCCCGCACAGAGCGTGTGAGAGATAAAAAACACTTTTTTGAAGGAGGACAAACAAATGAGCAAGAAAAAGCTGGATCTGCAGATGTTTGCAGATGCAAGCGCACAGCTGCAGAACACCACTGCGGCCAGCGGCATGACCGCCGAGATGAAGACCTACTACGAGAAGACCCTGCTGGATCTGGCAGAGCCTGCACTGGTGCATGACCAGTTCGGTGACTCGTACCCCATCCCGGCGAACAACGGCAAGACCATTGAGTTCCGCCGGTACACGGCGCTGCCAAAGGCCACCGAGCCTCTGACCGAAGGCGTGACCCCGGCAGGCCAGACCCTGACCGTGACCACCGTGACCGCCGATGTGCACCAGTACGGCGGCTGGGTAGCCCTGACCGACATGCTGGATCTGACCGCCATCGACAACAATGTGGTGCAGGCCACGAACCTGCTGGCAAGCCAGGGCGGCCGCACCATGGACACCATTGTGCGCGATATCCTGAACAGCGGCACCAACGTGATCTATGCCCCGAAGGTGGCAGACGGTGCGGAGACTGCTGTGACAAGCCGTGCGACGCTGGACAAGACCGCACAGCTGACCGTGGACGTGATCAATCAGGCGGTGGCGCTGCTGCAGGCGCAGAACGCTGACCCCATCGGCGACAGCTATGTGGCCATTGTGCACCCCTACACCAGCTACGACATCCGCCGCGACCCGGCGTGGATCGACGCCCACCAGTACGCCGCACCGGAGGAGATCTTCAACGGCGAGATCGGCAAGATCAACAACGTGCGCTTTGTGGAGACCAGCGAGGCGAAGATCTGGACCGGCACCGGCTGCCCGTCCGGCCTGGCGGTGTTTGGCACCCTGGTGCTGGGCGCCCACGCCTACGCCACCACCGAACTGGAGGGCGGCGGCCTGCAGCACATTGTGAAGCAGCTGGGCTACGGCGACGACCCGCTGAACCAGCGCGCCTCTGTGGGCTGGAAGGCCGTGAAGACCGCAGAGCGCCTGAGCGAGCAGTACATGGTGCGCATTGAGAGCTGCAGCGCCCGCTACAGCGCCAAGGCGAAGGCAAACTGAGGAACGGAGGATGAACACAAAATGGCAGTGAAGAAAGAAACCGCCCAGCAGGCCGCGGAAGCGGTGCAGGACACCCAGGCCGTGCAGGAAGAGAAGCCCAAAACCGAGGTGATCCACCTGTTCAAGGACAACGGGCGCTATTCCGGCGCACGCTTTGTGAGCGTGAACGGCGAGGCGTATCTGATCCAGCGCGGTGTGGACGTGGAGGTGCCGGCGGCGGTGGCCGAGGTGCTGCGCCACAGCGAGGAGATGGACAACGCGGCCAACGCGAAGATCGAAGCAGCCCAGCAGGCGGCGCAGAACGTGCCGGCCCTGCAGAGGCTGTGACCCGCGCAAGGGAACCACGAATCAAAGAATACCCCCGGTACGGCAGGCACTTGCTGTGCCGGGGGTTTTTGCAACGGCGACGACCGCCGCCTGCGGCGGGAACAGGGAGGAGCTGTTGGGGCCGCGGCCAGCAGGACACGCGTGCCGCCCAAGGCACGAAGTGGACGCTGAGAGCCGCAACCCGTGCAGCAGAGTGTGAACCGGAAGGAGGACTTTACAAGATGACAGCAGGGAATGCAATTGAAACGGCAGACCAGCTGCGGCCGGGAAATGCCTTCAGCGAGGAGCTGAAGCAGGCGTGGCTGCGGCAGTGCGATGCCAGGCTGCGGCAGAGCGTGGTGGAGCGGGCGGCCTGCGGCGATTTTGACGCGGTGGGTGCAGACGTGAGCTGGGCGGACGCGGGGCTGGAGTATGACACCCCGCTGCTGGCACCGGACGCCTGCAGTGCACTGTATGTGCACTGGCTGTGCGCCCAGATGGACCTGGCGCTGGGAGAAACGGCGCGGGCGGTGAACGAGCTGCAGATGTACAGCGACTCTGTGCAGGAGTTTGCCGCCTGGATGCGGCGGAGGTATGCCCCGGCGGGCGGAGCGCAGTGGAGGTACTGAGACAACGCCCTCATCCGGCGCTAACGCGCCACCTGTTCCCCGTTTTGTCACCTACGGTGACATTTCTCCCCGGCGCGGGGAGAATCTTTCCCGGCCGGGGGAAGGCTTTTGCGGGGAGGATGGAAGGAGCAAAAAGAATGATCGACGGAACGAAATTGAACCAGCTGACCGGGAGCCGGCAGCTGATCCGGGCGTTCGGCGGGGTGAACGAAACCTACGGATGCAGCGAAGCGGAGTGGCAGCAGGCCCTGAACTTTTCCAGCCGGGGATACCCGGCGATGCTGACCCGGGCACTGCGCTGCCGGGTGCGGAGCCTGGAAAAGGTGAACGGGATGTACCACCTGAACGGCCTGCTGATCTGCCGGGGCCACGGCCTGGAATACGCACCGGACGGCAGCGCCGGGCGGGCGGCGGCGGTGACGCTGGAAAATGTGCTGACGGATGACCGGAAAGCGCTGGTGGGCATGGGCAGCCGGGTGCTGATCTGGCCGGACAAGCTGGCCTTTGACACCGAGACCGGCACCCTGACGGCGCTGGGCGTGCAGTGGGACATTGCGGGACACACCATCACGGTATGCCCCTGCGACACCGAGGGCGTGACCTACGCCCCGGGCAGCACCGGCGAGACCGAGCCGGGGAGCCCGGCGGACGGGCAGCTGTTTCTGAAGGGCGAGGCGGCGGAACCCTACGGCTACGGCAGCGTACTGGAAAAATGGAACGCCAAGGCGGGCAAGTGGGTGCAGATCCTGCTGAACACGGTGCGCATCACCTGCCCGGGGCTGGGGGCACTGGTGAAGGAGGGGGACACCCTGACCCTGACCGGGATGCCGCAGGCGGTATGCAGCGCTCTGGCAGCAGACCTGAACGGCGATTTTGCGGTGCAGGCGCTGGACGGGGACAGCATCGTGGCAAGCCTGACCCCGGCCCAGGACAGCAGCCGGTATTACGGAAGCTGGACCATTACGGCCGGCGGAACCACCTGGCGCAGCCTGGACGGGAAGCGAACGGAAAACACGGCGGTGAACGCACCGGTGCGGGTGGAACGGCGGGTGCCGGACCTGGACTTTGTGACCGAGAACGGCAACCGGGTGTGGGGCTGCAGCCGGAAGGAGAACAGCATTTATGCCTGCGCCCTGGGCGACCCCACCAACTGGTACAGCTACCGGGGCATTGCGTCGGACAGCTACGCGGTGAGCGTGGGCAGCGACGGGGCCTTTACCGGCGCGGCCAGCTGCATGGGCTACCTACTGTTCTTCAAGGAAAACTGCATCCACAAGCTGTACGGATCCAAGCCCAACGACTACCAGCTTTCCAGCGTGCGGTGCCGGGGCGTGGCGCAGAACGCAGACCACAGCCTGTGCGTGATCGCAGAGACGCTGTACTACCTTTCGCCGGACGGCGTGATGGCCTGGGACGGGAGCCTGCCCAGCAAGGTGAGCAGCGCCCTGGACACCGGCGGGCTGACGGCGGCGGAGTGGACGGCGGCGGGAAGCCTGGATATGCGGTATTACCTGTACCTGCGGCAGAGCGGCAGCAGCACGGGGCGGCTTTTGGTGTACGACACGGAAAAGGGACTGTGGCACACCGAAAGCGCGGCAGGGTACGAGATGGCAGCCACCGGCCAGCAGCTGTACCTGTGGGACGGCAATGCCCTGTGGGCGGCGGATCCGGCGCGGGAAACGGCGGGCGAGAAAGAAAACAGCCTGCAGTTTGAGGCGGTGACCGGCGATATCGGGCTGACGGTGCCGGATGACAAGTACATCAGCCGGGTGACGGTGCGGCTGGACGCGCTGGCCCCCAGTGTGGTGACGCTGGAAGTGCGCTACGACGGCGGGAGCTGGGAGACCCTGCGCACCTGCAGGGCGGAGAAGAGCCGCACCCGGATCGACCTGCCCTTTGAACCAAGGCGGCATGATCTGATGCAGCTGCGGCTGAAGGGCACCGGGCAGATCGCGCTGCGGAGCCTGGCCTTTACGATGGCAGCCAGCACCGGCGGACGGGTGAGCGGCGCGGTGCCGGGGAAGTGAGGTGTTTGAAATGGCGAGTTTAGCGGGACTGAACGGCATCAGCCTGCCCAGCTTTGGCAGCAACATGGACCCGGAGGACGCCCGGGCACTGCGGAACTACCTGTACCAGCTGCAGGAGCAGCTGGGCTATGTGCTGACCAACCTGGACACGGAGAACCTGAGCGAGAACCTTTTGAGTGAATTGGGAAAGGAGTAAGTTTATGAGCAGACTGACGGACGCGAGAAGCGAACTGGAACGGTACGAGAAGACGAAGCCGGCGGACTACCAGAGCCAGTACCAGGGCCAGATCAAGGATGTGATGGGGCAGCTGGACGGCATGGGGGAGTTTGACTACGACCCGGACGCAGATGCGGCGTACCAGCAGTACAAGAGCCAGTACACCCGGTCGGCCAAGCTGGCAAACCAGAACGCCCAGGCCAACGCCGCCGCACAGACCGGCGGCTACGGCAGCAGCTACGGCACCCAGGCGGGACAGAACGCCTATGCGGCCACGATGAACAACCTGGACAGCGTGCTGGACAACCTGCAGAACCAGAGCCGGAACGAATACACGGCCCGGCGCACCGGGCTGGAGACCCGGCTGAACGGCCTGCAGAATGCGGAAAAGCAGGACTACCAGAATTACCAGAACGACTACAGCAACTGGCTGAACGGCCTGCAGTACCGGCAGAACCAGTACAACAGTGCATCCAGCGAACACCAGCAGCGCACCAGCAATGTGCTGAACGGCATCCTGAGTGCGGTGGGGCTGGCGGCACAGATTTTGCCGTGGTTCTTTGTGTAAGGAAAGGAAAAGCAGATGGGAACGATCACGAGACTGAATCAGGCGAAAAAGAAGCTGAGTGAAGCGGAAAGCCAGATGCCGGGGGCCTACCAGAACGGCTATGCGGACAACATCCGGCAGAAGCTGGGCCAGCTGGCGCAGGCCAGCGACAGCTTTGGCACCGGCGGCGCGGACAGCGATGCGCTGAACGAAGCGTACCAGCAGTACCGCGCCAAGGCTGTGGGCAATGCGCAGAACGGTGCGGCGGCAGCGGCCGACACGGCCAGCGCCCTGGGCGGCGGCTATGGCACGGACTGGGCACAGACGGCGGCGAACCAGGCGGCAGGGGAACAAATCGCGGGGGTGGACAACAGTTTGTCCGGCCTGCGGGCAGACGCCTTGCAGAACTGGAAGCAGAAGCTGAATGACACGGGCAGCGTGCTGGATGACCTGCTGGGACAGCAGAGCCTGGACCGGGCGGAGTACGACGGCAGCGTGAGCAATGCGCAGGACTGGCGGGACTACCTGAGCAGCCGGGTGGACACGGCACGGCAGGAGAACACGAACTTCTGGAACAACGTATGGACCGGCGTGAAGGGCGTGGGGAGCGCGGTGTGGAACGGCTACCAGAACTATGAAAAGTACGGGCAGCAGAAACTGCAGATCCAGGCGCAGGGATACCAGATGGCGCAGGAAGCGTACAACAGCGGAAACCCGGATCAGGCCCGGCAGATCATGGAGATGTACGGGCTGGACAGCACGCAGGTGGACAAGTGGACGGAAAGCTACACGACCCGCCAGAACAAGGTGAACGGCCTGACCGAGGCGCTGAGCTTTGCAAAGGCCGGGAGCATGGACGCGGCACGGGAAGCGCTGCGGCAGTACGGGCTGGACGAAACGATCCTGGACACCTGGCAGGGCATGACGGACGTGGAGAAGGACCAGATGGATGCGGCGCTGAACGCCATGAGTGCATCGGCCAGCGGCAACAACTCCGCCAAGAACACGATCCTGCAGCTGGCGGGCCTGGACACGGGCGCGGTGGACGATTACAGCACGGTGGCCGGACGGGTGAACAACAGCAATCTGGCCTACGAGGAAGCCTTGCAGAAGATGCAGAACAAGTACGGGCTGGACCTTTATGCGGGCCAGCTGAAGCTGAACCGGCAGTATGCCGGAACGGGCAGCAGCGGCAGCAGCACCCGGCGGAGTTCCGGGAGCAGCTCCGGAAGCACGAGCAGCGGAAGTTCCGGCGTCCGGTACAGTTCCAACAACATCACCAGTCTGCTGAGCAAGCTGGCGGGTCTGGACGAGAGCAGCCCCATGTATGGTGTGATCGCGGGCGAGCTGCAAAAGGCTGGCGTGAACATCGGCGGAAGCTCCAGCGGCGGAAGCACGGGCCGCTATGAGGTGGCCGCAAAGGCGGCGCTGGGCCAGCAGAAGCGCGGCAGCGACGAACAGACCATTTACAACAGCCTGCGGCTGCAGGGGTACTCGGATGACGAGATCGAGTACGCAATGAGCCGGTTGGGATAAAAGGAGAACACCATGCAGTGACCAAGGAACAGATGGCGAAGTGGAGCAAGAACTTTGAAGCCAGGTATCCGAACGAGAAGAAGAATACGGGAACCGGAACCCAGACCCGCACCCAGACAACGGCAGTGCGGCAGGTGACCGCTGCGCAGATGAACCAGTGGGAGCAGGGCTACCAGACCATGCAGGCGAACCGGGAGCGGGAGGAGCGGAACCGGACCAGCCCGATGACGAACAAAGTGACGCTGGCGCAGCAGGCAGCAGCAAAAAGTCCGGTGCAGGCCGGAACAACGGCGCAGACCCGCCTGCCGACCCGCGTGACCACTACCAAGCAGCCGGAATGGACGCAGAGCACCCGGAAGGTGCTGGGCACCGTGACGGCGGACGAGCTGGCACGGAACGTGCTGGGGTACATGAGCGAACCGGAAAAAAGCCATACCGGAAGCCCGGTGAAGACCGACCGGCAGGAAGATTATGAGCCGGACTGGAACTATGCGGGCAATGACAACACCCCGAAACAGCGTGCCATTGCGCAGGGAACCTACGGCAGTTATGCCAAGGCGGCGCAGGCGGCGGGGAAGGCACTGAGCCAGGACCGGCAGACGGACCGTTTTGACGAGCTGAACCAGTGGATGGATGCGGACCCGAAGAACCGAGAACTGGTGAACCTGCTGCGGCAGAAGAAAACGAACTACACCAGTTATGCGCAGGAGGGGACCTCTGCCCCGGGAAGCACCGCACCCGGCGGTGGGACAACGGGCAAAACCTACGCAGAACGCGGCACGACGCAGACCGACGGCGACCGCTGGAACACCGAAGCAAAGTATACGGATGCCCAGCTGCGGGCCAAGGGCTACACCCAGCAGCAGATCAACGAGGCGCGGCAGTATCTGAAGGAATACAGCGCATTCAACCCGGCAGAGACTCTGACCCGGCGCACGGCGGACACGGCCAAGGGCATTCTGGCGACGGTGGCGTCGGCGGTGCCCATGGCCGGCGAGGACGCTGTGCAGGCCGTGAAGAACGAAACGGCCACCACGCAGAACTGGAAGGAACTGCAGGAAAGCGTACAGGGAAATGCCCGCCAGAAAGAACTGCTGCGCCTGATGACCAGCGGGAAAGTGCAGTATGCAGAGACAAGCCACGCCATGCAGCCGTCCGGCGTGGCGGAAGAGCCGAAAAGTACAGCCTATACGGACCGGGAACTGATCAAAAAGGGATACAGCCAGGACGAGATCGATGCAATGCGCCAGCGGATCGCAGGGGTCAAGGTGCGTGACGCCGTGGATCAGGACACCAGTCTGGGCTACCAGCTGTACCACTATGGTCAGCAGCGGACGGCCGCGGCACAGGCAGGCCTGAGTCCGGCGGTCCAGACGGCGGCAGGCATTGCCGCCAGTGCGGCGGAGAACCTGGCCGTGGCAGGCATCAATCCGGCGCTGGTTCTGCCGGTGCTGAGTGCGCAGGGCGCGGCGGAAAGCATGGGCCAGAGCATGGAACAGGGAGACAGCGCCGGAACGGCACTGGCCACCGGCCTGGCGAAGTTTGGCGCGGGATGGGCCATCAACAGCGTAGGCGCGGCAGACCTGGCCAAGACCATGGGCGCGGACTACGCAAAAGAGACGGTGGCCGGGCGGATCGCGGACTTTGTGCGCGGCCTGAGCGGCAGCAGCGAGTTTGCAAAGGCGTATCCGGTGGTAGCAAACGCCATCTCCGGCGGCATCGACAACGCGATGCAGGCCTTTGTGGAGACCTATGCAGACACGGCCATTGACGCAGTGCTGGGCGGGGACCAGGAATCGGCAGAGGCCCTGCTGAAGCCGGAGACCTTTTTGCAGGCAGTGCAGAGCGGCCTGACCGGCGGCGCTTCCGGTGCGCTGGGCGGTGCTGTGGGCACCGGGCTGGGAAAGATGAATGCCGAACTGGATGCGCGGACGGCACCGACCCGGCAGGAACGGGCAAAGCAGGTGCAGGAACTGGCGGAACGGATGCTGGAACCGGGAGAGCTGGAACAGCAGGCCGGCCCGGCAGAAGAACGGCAGGAAGCAGCCCCGGCGGCGCAGACGGAACAGCCGGGCGAGACGGTCCGCGCAGCAGAGCAGCCGGCGGTGCAGGCGGTGCAGAGCGACAATGCGGCGGTACAGCGGTACGCTGCAGCGGTGCAGGCGGACAGCCTGACCAACAAGACACTGGACCTGTTTACACCGAAGGCAGCGAACGCGGAAAATCGTGCGGCGCTTGCGGAAGCCTATGGGGTGGAGCTGCCTGCTACGGCCAGCGAGACCCGGCGGATGCTGCGGCAGCTGGCGCAGGAGCAGCGCACAGCGGCAGAGGCGAAGACCGGAGAACTGGCACAGACGGCGGAACCGATGCAGACCGAACCGGCCGCACAGGTGGAAGCGCCTGCCGCTGATCCGGGCCAGAGCACTGTGGAAAAGGCCGGGGAAACGGTGGAAAGCGGACAGGGCTACAGCGTGAGCATGAGCAACGACACCATGACGGTGCGCTTTGCGGACGGAACGGAAGCAGTGCGGAAGATAGACCCGGAAAACCCCAGGACCATGCTGTTTGACCCGGAACAGCTGCACCGGCAGGCGCAGGCGGAAAGCAGGGCGGAAGCACCGCAAGAAATCCCGGCGGTGCAGCAGACGGAAGCGCGTGCAGATGGGATGCGGGAGACGCTGGGCATGACCCGGCAGACCCTGAATCAGAAGCAGTACAGTGTGCAGAAGGAACTGGAACGCTGGAAGGTGAGCCGGGGGGCTTCCGAGACCATCAGCCGGATGGTGCCGGACAGTATTGCTGACCTGAACCGGTACACCACGGCGGCCAGCAGCCTGTACCGGATGGGACAGATGGAAGGTGTGAAGAGCTTTGACCAGGCGCTGAAACTGGCAGGCGGCATGAACAACCTGGCCCCAAACACGAACTATGTTTTGCAGCAGCCCGGCGGACGTGTTGCGCTGGAAGCAGCCTGGACGCAGGGACGCGGAGAACTGGAAGCCGGAACACGGAACAGCGGAATGCTGGGCGGTGCCCTGAGCGAGAAGAGCACCCGGGGCGAGGGCCGGGTGTTCTGGCGCAACAGTGACCGCGCCGAGGACAGTGTGGGAACTCAGCTGATCGCACTGAATGCCCGGGGAACCGGCACGGATGCCATCCTGAAGAGCGTGCTGCGGGGGCCGGACGGCGCACCCAGCACCCAGGTGAAAGCCTATGTGGAGACCGAGACGGGACGCATCTTCTTCGGGGATGCGGTGGATGACGTGTTCGGTACGATCCTGCACGAGGACCTGCACTGGTACAACGCACTGGACCAGGAGGGGGCGGCAGGATTCCAGGACCAGGCACTGGAGTATCTGGCGAACGGTCTGGGCTTTGAGAACGTGGATGAGATGATCCGCGGCAAGCTGAACGACTATGCGGCGCAGGGGCTGACCTACAACCAGGCGGCCGAAGAGCTGATCGCGGATGCGGTGAGCGGCATCTTTACCACGCCGGAAGATGTGGCCCGGTTTGCCGAGTTCCAGTGGGCACAGGCCGAGAAGAACGAGGGCAAGGCGGGTACGATCCACAAGGTGATGAACGCCGTGAAGGAGATGCTGAACCAGATCATCGGGAAGGCCAAGGAAGTGCTGACCCTGGACCCGGAGAACAAAGCCGCCCTGAAAGCCCAGCGCCTGGCGGAAGCGGAAAAGAAAGCTTTGCAGGACGCCTACTTTGCCCACGCGGAAAAGGCCATGGACAACCTGCGGGCCGCAAAAGAAAACGCCGCAGCCCTCAAGAGCGAGGGTGCGGCGAAAGGGGTACGGTTCCAGCTGCAGGAAGGTGAAGAAACGCTGGAAAAACAGCTGTATGACCATCTGGAACAGCTGAGCAAGATGGAGCCTGTATCGGACATCACGGGAAAAGAAATTGCATATGGAGAAACAAACAAGGAAAATGCGGAAAACATTGTGAAGTTCTTTGAATTCATTGGAGGAAAAGTCGAACGTACTGGATTTGGCGTGGTAGAACTTTCCAGAAAAGGCGCAAAAGCAACCGTGCAGCACGGAAACGGCCCAGTGAAACAAATTGCAGCGGCAGCAATTCCCGACGTGATCCGGCATGGACAACAGATAGGATTTGTTGAGAACTGGAAAGGGAGAGGGTATAACACCTATACGTTTGTAGCACCGGTAACAGTTGGAGAAACGACCGTGTATGAGGCAGTTGTTGTAAATGAATACCGCAGCACGAAACAGGGAAACAAGTTTTATGTGCATGAGGTGTGCGGCTCTGATGGCAGTCTGCTTGTGCTGGATGATACTGGGCACATAAAACAAAAGCAGGAAAGCGCTGACACGGTACTCAAAACCGAGGAGGGCGTTGAACGCCCGAGCTTTCCTGCTGATACAAGTATAGCACAAGCCTCTGCCGAAAGCAAGGAAAACAATGAGGCTGTGCAGAAAAACGTGCGGTTCCAGCTGGCGGAGCAGGCAAACCGGGATGCCAGGAAGGATGACCAGCGGCAGGCAAGCCGGGCCATTGCGGACACGGCGGCGGCGCTGGACACCCTGAGCGAGTTTTTTGGTGTGACGAGGGGCGTGAAGCTGAGCCAGGACAGTCTGGATGGACTGGCGGCACGATGGACGAAGGCCAACGGAAGCCGCGCCGACCGGGCAAAGCTGGCCAACGAAGCCCGGGTGCTGGCGGAGTACCTGACTGCAGACGGCGCGGACATGGCCAAGGCCCAGTCCCTGGCCGAAACGCTGGCGGGCGAAGTGCTGGACGGAGCGACCTACCGGGACAGTGAGCTGTGGGACGAATACCCGGACCTGCACAAGCTGGAATACACCGTGAACAAGAACGGCAGCGCCAAGGCAGAGCTAGTGAAAGCTTACGGCAGCTGGAGCGAAGCGGTGGCGGAAGCCCGGCGGCACGGGGTGACCCTGCGGCAGGCCGAGGGCGTGCGGGACGGCAACCCGGCGGAACAGTACGAAAGCGTGATCAACGACACCCGGGCGGTGGGCGGTATCCGGGATGGAGAAAAAGCCATCTGGAAAGCAGCGGCCCAGCGGGCTGGGGTGGACGGGGCGCAGAGCATGGAAAGCACCGAGTGGCTGGATGTGCTGATGAACCTGCACGATGCCATCAAGCCGAAGATGATGAGCCGGTTTGCGGACGATGCCGAGTATGAGGATGCCCGGGTGGAGCTGGCGGGCCGGATGATCGGCGACGTCATGAATGCGCCGGAGATGACCGATGCGGAAGCCATCTTTGAAGGGATGCAGCGGCAGGGCCTGCAGATGGCCCGGGCGGCTGCGGGAACGGAAGCCGGGGCCGACGAGGTGAGCCAGGGGCTGAAAGCGGTACAGAAAGCCCAGCGGCAGGAATTCCGCCGGCGTCTGGCAGCAAACCAGCGTGCCGGAGCCAGGGACACGGCCGTGCAGATCGATGGCCGGACCTTTACCAACATGGGAGATCTGAACGAATACATTACTTACCAGCGGGAGGAGTTCCAGCGGCAGCTGAAGCAGCAGGCCAAGCGGCTGAAAGCGGAGCGGCAGGAAGCACTGGATGAGGCAAAGCTGTTTTACCACGAACGCATGGGGGAGATGCGGGAGGAAAACGACTATCTGGCAGACCAGGTGAAGCAGGAGCAGCGCCGGGCCGACCGGGCAGAGCGCTCGCTGATCATCCAGGAAAACGAGATCATGGAGTGGGAGGCCGAAAACGAGCGCAGGCGGGAAGCCTGGCAGCAAAAGCAGGCCCAGCGGAACGCCATTGCCATTGAAACGGCCCGCCAGCAGCGGGACGAGGACGTGGCCATTGCCAAGCGGGTGGCCGAGAGACGGGTGCAGAAAGCCCGGGATGCCCGGAAGATGGACGAGATGCGGCGGAGCATCCGGCAGAATTCCGCCCAGCTGAACCAGATGCTGCTGCGGCCCAGCAAGGACAAGTATGTGCAGCGGGGGCTGATCGTGCAGGCGGCAGAGGTGGCAAAGCTGGCCGACCAGGTGATCCTGAACCAGAAAGCGGTGAACCGGCTGACTGCGCTGGAAGACAGCATCCGGAAAGCGGCGGGCAGCGAGAGTGCGCCCAACGCCATGACGGAAGACTGGAAGCAGAGCGGGGTGGAGGACATGATCAAAGCCCTGCGGGATGACCTGACCGCCAGCAGGCAGGCGCGGCTGAACCGGCTGCAGGAACAGCTGGCCGAGGCGGAAGCACTGCCGGACAGCGAGAAGGCCCGGATGCTGCAGGACCGGCTGCGCCAGCGCATCCGGGAGACGGAAAACCGCACGTATCTGCCCCTGACGGTGGACCAGATGCGGCTGCTGAAGACGATCACCAGCAGCACGCTGCACGTTGTCCGGACAGCCAACAAGACTTTGAGCCTGGCAAAGGCGGAAGAGGTGGATGCCATTGCGCAGACCGCGGCCCGGGAAGTGCTGAACAGCAAGGGCAACCGCCCCGGCGGGGACTGGGACGGCGTGCGGAATGCCCTGACCAAGTACCAGCTGGATATGCTGGGCGGAGAGCGGGTGTTCCGGATGCTGGGCGGCTACGCAAAGGACGGCCAGATGGAGAAGCTGGCCCGAATGCTGAACGACGGCCAGCGGAAGCAGACGAAGATCACGCTGGAAGGCGAGCGGCTGTTTGACAACGTGACGGGCAAGACCCACCGGAAGGAGATGAACACCTTTGCGGGGCCGGGAGCAGAGATGGTGGACATCGGTCTGACCGACACCAAGGGCAATGCGGTGCCGCTGACCCACGCGATGCTGTGCAGCCTGTATATGCACCTGCAGAACCAGGACAGCCGGGAGCACCTGCTGACCGGCGGTCTGACCGTGCCGAACATGAAGCAGTATGCCAAGGGCAACATCGAACGGGCCTACCAGGAAGGTCAGACGGTGCAGATCGGAATGCTGAAGGATGCGGACGGAATGCCCATGACAGAAACCATTTTGGAGAAGGTGGAAAATGCCCTGACGGAGTACGACCGGGCGTGGATCGCGGACATGAAGGACTTTTTCGGGCGGTATACCACGAACCTCATCAACGAGACCAGTATGCAGCTGCTGGGCTACAACCGCGCTGAGGTGAAGAACTACTACCCCATTGCGGTGGACAAGAGCGAACTGGCCACCCAGATCGAAGGCCTGAATCTGGATGCGACCATCGAGGGCCGGGGCTTTTTGAAGAACCGCGTGAAGAGCAGCAAGGCCATCATGCTGGAAGAATGCAGCAGCGTGGTGCAGCGCAGTCTGCGGGATACCGCCGCGTATGCCGGCCTGGCACTGCCCATCCGGGATGTGCAGAAGGTGCTGAACAGCACGGTGGAGACGGAACAGGGCATCGGCAACCTGAAGAACGGGATCCTGAAGGAGCAGTGGGGGCGCAGTGCGGTGGAGTACATCAACGATCTGCTGACCGACCTGCAGACCACCCAGCGCAAGCGGGACAACGGGGTGAGCCGGATGGCAGCCCGGCTGCGGGGAAACTATGCGGGCGCGATCCTGACGCTGAACCCAGGCGTGGCCATCGCGCAGGCGGCGTCTTTGCCCACGGCGGGCGCGGTGCTGGGAGCGGATACCATGGCGGCGGTGGTGCCGTTCGTGAAGAACCTTTCCGCCAAGCAGCGCACGGCACTGGAAGCGGAGATCCGGGAACACGGGGACGTGCTGCTGGACTGGCGCAAGCGCGGAAGCCAGCAGGACGAGCTTTCCGACATTGGAAAAGACCCCACGCTGGCCGAGAAAGCCATGGACAAGCTGCCGAAAGCCCTGACCGGCTGGATCAACGGCATGGACGAGGTGACGGTGGCGGCGCTGTGGGAGGGCAGCAAAGCCTATGTGAAGAACCACGCGGACGAGTTTGCCGAGGGAGCCGCCAAAGAGGGCAGCGAGGACTACTGGCAGGCGGTGAACCAGACCTATCAGAAGGTGATCGAGCAGACCCAGCCCAACTACACCACCATGCAGCGGGCGGGCATCCAGCGCAACCCGGATGAGTTCGTAAAGGCGTTTACCATGTTTACCACCCAGCGGTTCCAGAACTACGGCATCCTGGCCGATGCGGTGATGGACTACAACGCCCAGAAGGCGCGGTACGACCAGAGCCAGACCGGGGAGACGCTTGCGGAAAAGCAGCGTGCCGGAAAACAGCTGCAGCGGGCAGCGGTGAGCCAGGTGGCGCAGACGGCGGTGTTTGCTCTGATGAAGATCGGTGCGGACTTTCTGCTGCACCGGTGGGACCGGGAGCAGGACGAAAACGGGGACGTGACCCTGAAGAGCCTGCTGAGCCGCTTCACCGGGCTGTTTACCGAGAGCGCGGCGGGCAACTTTTTGTACGGCAGCGAGGTGTACAGCCTGGTGGACAATGCCCTGAATGGCAAGGACTACGATGTGGTGAGCGCCACGAACATCAGCGCGGTCAACGATCTGGCCGGGGATGTGACCAAATTTGTGACCGAACTGCGCAAGGATACCTCTGACATGGACGAAACAAAACTGGCAGCACACCACGGAAAGGTGGAAAAATATGCCCTTGCCCTGATGGAGGACGGCATGGAGATCGCCGGCGTGCCCTTTGGCAACGGCAGGAAGATCGTGGAAGCGTTCAAGGGGTATGTGCAGGACATCGAGAATGCGGCGAACGGGAAAGCGTTCCGCTTCAGCAGCCTGCCTGCCAGTGCCACCGGCCAGTATGACCGGCTGTACAATGCCTATTTGAACGGGGACACGGCAGAAGCGAAAGCGACCATGGAGAAACTGGACGGCATGGGAAAAGCGGACGAGGTTTACAAGCAGCTGAAGGCCCGGCTGGTGAAGTACGACGAGACGGTGCAGAAAGCCGCGCAGGCCCAGGTGGACGGCAGCGACGCCCAGCGGGAGCAGCTGACCCGGCAGGTGATCCGGGAGCTGTACGATGTGCTGGGCATCCGGACCGGCGTGAAGGCCGATGCAGACAAGCGGGAAGCGGTGATCGACTGTGTGACCGGTGCGGTGAGCAGCAAGGCGAACGAGCTGCTGAAGAACGGAAACAGCAGCGCGACCGATGACCTGGTGGAAGCGCTGGACAGCGGCCGGGCACAGGATGTGCAGGAGGAGCTGGACCGACTGCTGCGGGCCGGAAAGAGCGTGACGAGCCTGAAGAGCAAGATCACGGAAGTGTGCAAACCGGACTATCTGGCCGGCAGCGGCTACGACCGGGAGCAGATGGCGGAAATGCTGCTGCGCCTGACCGATGCAGACGGCAAGGCACTGTATGAGCAGAAGACGCTGGACGGCTGGGTGAAGCAGGCCGAAAAAGCGGAAGCTGCAGCAGAGGACACGGCGGATCCCTATGCAGACCTGCGGTAAATAAAGCAGAGCACCCCGGCGGAAAACTGCCGGGGTGCTTGCTGTTTTGCGGAATGTCCACAGGTTTTTTGTGCGGCGGGATGCGGTAGACTGGAAGGGAACGAAAGGAGGGAGCATTTTGCAGGTACGGATCCTGAAAAAGACCTTTGGCGGGGTGGAGTTCGGCCCAGAGAACCGGGTGCTGCACCTGGGCGGGCAGAACAGCGCGGGCGTGGAGAAGCTGACCTTTGTGCTGCCGGAGGAGTGGGAAGGAAAGAGCGTGGCGCTGCACATCAAGCAGATGGACGGCACGCTGCCGACCCCCATCCTGCTGGACGAGACGAACAGCGTGACGGTGGGCAAGGAGTTTACGGCCAGCACGGCCGGGCTGTGGATGCTGCTGGCGCTGGGAGCGGACGGCTACAGCGCCCCGACGCGGCCGGCAAAGTATGACTGCTACGAGACGCTGAACACGGACGGCGATGCAGAGATCACGCCCAGCCAGTACGAGACCTTTGTGGCACAGGTGCTGGAAAGCGCCCAGCGTGCCCAGCGCGGGGCACAGGACGCCCAGAGCGCGGCCAGTGCAGCGGAGAAGAGCGCCGCTGACGCAGAAACGGCCCAGGTGAGCGCGGAAGCGGCCGGACGCAGTGCGG
>OLPV01001359.1_pt1 | contig 18281 bp, 19 predicted proteins | sample 1671961 | NCBI WGS metagenome assembly OLPV01 (sample SAMEA3136630, study PRJEB25190) | human gut metagenome | biome: human gut; feature: human-associated habitat; material: faeces | place: Austria | collected 2013
GCAGAACAGGCATAGTAAAAAGTGTCAAAGGCTCCCAGGGAGGATATAATCTGGCGAAGGCTGCTGACGAGATCACTGTTGCATCCGTGGTGGAAGCTCTCGAAGGGAGCTACCACCTCGAAGATGAGGATGTTGTGGCGGAAAACAGCTATAAAGGAATCTCAGATACGATTCAGAAGCTGGTGGTGGATACCGTCAATCAGGAACTCGATCAGATTCTGTCAAACTTGACTTTGGCACAGATGAGCGGATATTATTCCGATCATTACGAAAAACAGGAAATGTACTATATCTGAAAAACTCCGGAGGTTTGAGGCGATGCCCTGGCCTCCGGTTTTTTTATCGACTTCAAGAGGAAATACACATATGTCTATCAAAAAGATCGCAGAAAAAGCAGGAGTATCTATCTCAACCGTTTCCAGAATCCTCAACCGTCCTGACTACAAATGCTCGATCCCCGGCCTCCGGGAAAAAGTCTGGGCGATCGCCATGGAAATGAATTACGTCCCAAACGAGGCGGCAAGAAATCTCAAAAAAGGCAGGCAGTCCAGAGACAGCCGGATCTGGTACGTCAATGTACTGATGACAAGAACTGATGAGTCAAGGACGGATCCTTTTTTCACAGAGCTTCTCCGCGTGGTGGAGAGCGAGATCCACGAGCACAACTGCATCCTCTCCAAAGTCTGGTATATGCCGCTTTTTTCCGATGACCGAAAATGCCGGCGGGAAAATCTTGACCAGATCATCCAGGGAATGTATACTGAGACGGAGGGAAAACAGGACGGGCTGATCGTGATCGGTCGCTGCAATCCTGTGGCCCTTAAGAAACTAAATCAGAAATACCGGAGCGTAGTGTCGGTCAACCGTAATTCCACCAATTATGAGGTGGACGAAGTGCTGTGTGACGGCAGAAAGATCGCGGCGATGGCAGTGGAACATCTGATCTCACTGGGACACCGGAATATCGGGTATGTCGGAAACTGTCGAAACGAGGACCGCTACAATGGCTATCTGGACACTCTCAAAAGAAATAACCTGGATCTGATCCCGGAGTATGTCGTGGAGACGAACCAGACAGAGAAGGAAGGCTACGAGGCGATGGAGCAGCTTCTTAAGTCTGACGACTGTCCGACAGGGATCTACTGTGCTAATGACATTACGGCTGTCGGGATGCTGAAATATCTGGGACGCTGCAGGAATCTTTATTTCACGCCGTCGATCATAGCGAGTGACGATATCGAGGAAGCGCAGTACACGAAGCCGATGCTGACAACTGTGGGACTTCCGAAGGAAGAGATGGGGAAATTTGCCCTCTACCTTCTTCTCGACCGCATGAAAGGCGGGCACAGTGGTGTCGTGCGTATGGAACTTTCCGGTCACCTGATGATCCGGAACAGCTGCTCCCACGTTTCCGAGAGCACCTGGAGCGATTACTGTATATAAGAAATTTTTTATTAAGGAAGAAGTATATGTGTATTAGAACGATTGAAGAATTACAGGAAGATACAAGGGAAAAACAGATCATAGACATCCGTGACAAGGCAGATTTTGACAAGGAGACCTATCCGGGGGCTGTCAACATCTACTGGGAAGAATTAGAAGAGCATATGGATGAGATCCGCAAGGACTGTCCGGTCTACCTGCTCTGTTATACCGGGCAGAAGAGTGAGGAAATTGCGCAGGAACTGAATGAACAGGGGTATGAAGTATACAGCATCAAGAACGGCTACCGCGCATGGCTCAAGATCAAACTCAGCAAAATGATGGCGGATCACAACGCGGCAGAACAGCGCACAAAGGACATCGAGCGCAGCATCATCAAGAAATTCCGCAAGCCGATCTGGAGGAGATTTACCAAGGCGATCCGTGAGTACGAGCTTGTGCAGGACGGAGACAAGATTGCAGTCTGTATCTCAGGCGGCAAGGACTCCATGCTGATGGCAAAGCTGTTTCAGGAGCTTTCCCGCCACGGCAAGAAGAACTTTGAGGTCGTTTTTCTGGTAATGAACCCGGGCTATAATGAGATCAATTACCAGACGATCAAGGATAACGCAAAGATCCTGAATGTGCCGATCACAGTTTTTGAGTCGGATATTTTTAATATCGTTGCAGCAGAAGAACAGTCACCATGCTATCTCTGCGCGAGAATGAGAAGAGGTTATCTCTACAGCAAAGCCAAAGAACTGGGCTGTAACAAGATCGCGCTTGGTCACCACTATGATGATGTCATCGAGACGATCCTGATGGGAATGCTCTACGGTGCGCAGGTCCAGACCATGATGCCGAAGCTTCACAGTACCAACTTTGAGGGAATGGAGCTGATCCGCCCGCTGTATCTGATCCGTGAGGCAGATATCATTCACTGGGCGAATTACAATGACCTTCATTTCATCCAGTGTGCATGCCGCTTTACAGAGCACTGTGCATCCTGCGGCGGTACTGAGAAGGGCTCCAAGCGTGCGGAGATCAAGGAACTGATCCATGAACTTGCCAAGAAGGATCCGGTCATTGAATATAATATTTTCCGAAGCGTGGAGAATGTCAACCTGAATACCGTCATCGGATACAAGCAGGATGGCGTGAGACACAATTTCCTTGACACTTACGATGAACAGAAATAAAAATATAAAATAAAAAAGACCATCAATACAGACTGCTGTAACTCCTGGCGTACAGGGGAACAGGTGCTGTGTTGGCGGTCTTTTTTGTTGCCTGATCAATGCCCGGTCAGTGCCGGAGAAACATCTGTGCAAACGTTTTCTAAAAAACATATTTAAAAAGTATGTTTATTGGTATATAATGCCTTTAACGTAAAAAAAGAAAACAACAGGGAGTGGCAGAAATGACAAAGAAAAAACTGAGAAGCCTGTGTCTGGCAGCAGTACTTGGAATTGCAGCTTTTACCGGAGTCTGTTCCTACGATGCAGGGGCAGGATCCGATGTACATATTATCAATGTTTCCTACGATCCAACGAGGGAACTGTATGAATCTTATAACAAGATCTTTCAGGAACACTGGAAGGAAGAGACCGGTCAGGATGTGGACGTGATCCAGTCCCACGGCGGTTCCGGCAAACAGGCGCTGGAAGTCATCAACGGCCTGCAGGCAGATGTGGTGACACTGGCACTGGAATATGATATCAATGCGATCCAGGATGCAGGAATGATCGATGAAGGATGGAAAGAAGAACTTCCGGACGACAGTGCTCCCTACACTTCCACGATCGTATTTCTGGTAAGAAAAGGCAATCCGAAAAACATTCAGGACTGGGATGATCTGATCCGTGATGATGTCGATGTGATCACACCAAACCCGAAGACTTCCGGTGGAGCCCGCTGGAACTACCTGGCAGCCTGGGCATATGCGCAGAAAGCTTATAATAACCAGGAAGACAAGATGGAAGAATTTATCAAAAAATTATACCAGAATGTACTTGTTCTGGATTCCGGCGCAAGAAGCGCAACCACTTCCTTCGTGGAGAACGGACAAGGAGATGTCCTGATCGCCTGGGAAAACGAAGCATTTCTTTCTGTACAGGATGATCCGGATGAATTTGAGATCATTAATCCGAGCATCAGTGTACTGGCACAGCCGTCTGTGGCAGTGGTCGATGAAGTGGCAGAGAACCGCGGCATAGAGGACATCGCAAAAGAATATCTGAACTATCTTTATTCTGATGATGCACAGAGGATCGCGGCAGAAAATTATTACCGTCCGGTCAACGAGGAGATCCGGAAGGAATACAGCGATGTGTTTGACCTTACGATGGAGTTAAAAACGATCGACGATTTTGGCGGCTGGCAGGAAGTACAGGAGAAACATTTTGCAGACGGCGGGATCTTTGATCAGATCTACGGCAACTAAAATACGAGGTGAACGATTATGAAAAAAAGCAAAAAAAGAGTAATTCCGGGATTCGGATTGACCATGGGTGTGACGATCACCATGCTCAGTATCGTGGTTCTGATCCCGCTTGCTTCTCTTGTTGTGTATTCTTCGCAGCTTGGGCTGAGAGAATTTTTTGAGGTCATTACAAGGAAGAGAGTCCTGTCCAGTTTCTATGTCAGCTTTATCACCGCGCTGGGCGCATCCCTTGTCAATGCCGTGATGGGACTGATCCTTGCGTGGGTTCTGGTACGCTATGAATTCCCGGGCAAACGGATCATGGATGGCATGATCGAACTTCCATTCGCACTGCCGACCGCAGTTGCCGGCATCTCTCTGACTTCCCTGACATCAGACCAGGGACTCATCGGAAGTTTTTTTGCAAAATTCGGCATCAAGATCGCCTACACGAAACTTGGGATCACATTTGCACTGATCTTTGTAGGAATTCCGTTTGTCGCAAGAGCGGTGCAGCCGGTCCTTGAAAAGCTGGACGGTTCTTATGAAGAAGCGGCAAGAGTCATGGGCGCGAAGCCTGGATATATTTTTCGAAGAGTTATTCTTCCGGAACTTCTTCCTCCGCTTCTTACCGGTACGGGACTGGCATTCGGACGCTGCCTTGGAGAATACGGAAGCGTTGTATTTATCGCAGGAAACAGACCTTACGAGACCGAGATCACACCACTCATCATCATGTCAGAACTTCAGGAGTTTGACTACAAAAGCGCAACTTCGATCGCTCTCGTCATGCTGATCGCATCGTTCCTCATCCTGTTTCTGATGAATCTGATGCAGGCACGCAATTCAAAAAGACTGAGAGGAGGCAACGTCTGATGAAAAACAGAGAAAATGAATCAAAGATCGTAAAATATCTCCTGATCGGGATCAGCGTTTTATTTCTTTTTGTGATGCTGGTACTCCCACTGTTTGTCGTAGTCACAGAAGCTCTCAAAAAAGGCTGGGAAGTCTATGTAGAAGCTGTGACAGATTCCTATACGATCGCCGCACTGATGCTGACATTGAAAGCGACCGTGATCGCAGTCGTATGCAACACCGTTCTTGGCTTATGTGCAGCCTGGGCAGTCACGAGATTTCAGTTTAAGGGCAAAAAACTGCTTACGACTCTGATCGACGTTCCGGTCACAGTCTCACCGATCATTGCCGGTCTTATCTACCTTTTGATCTTTGGAAAGCAGAGCATCCTTTATCCGTATCTGCAGAAGGCGAATATCCAGATCGTCTTTGCAGTTCCAGGTATCGTCCTTGCAACGGTATTTGTTACCTTTCCATTTGTGTTCCGTGAGCTTCTTCCTGTACTGGAATCTATTGGAACAGATGAGGAAGAGGCGGCCGCACTGATGGGCGCGAAAGGCTGGACGATTTTTTCCAAAATTACATTTCCACATATCAAATGGGCACTCCTGTATGGAATCGTATTATGTACAGCGAGAGCAATGGGAGAGTTCGGAGCGGTTTCCGTTCTGTCCGGACATCTTCGCGGCCTGACCAACACACTACCGCTGCATGTGGAGATCTTATTCAATGAATTTCAGTATGTGCCGGCATTTGCGGTATCTTCGATTCTGGTGATCATGGCGGTGATCCTTCTGATCATCCGCAGCGTGATGGAGCACAGAGGAAAAAAAGAGGGGGAAGTCTAAATGTACGTCGAATTAAAGGATATCAACAAAACTTTTGGAGATTATAAAGCATCTGACCATGTTTCTTTTGGAATCGAGAAAGGAAAACTGATCGGTCTTCTGGGACCGAGTGGAAGTGGAAAGACAACGATCCTGCGTATGATCGCAGGCCTGGAGCAGCCGGACAGCGGCGAGATCATCATTGATGGAAAAGTAGTCAACGACATTCCGGCAAGTGAGCGCGGTATCGGATTCGTATTCCAGAGTTATGCGCTGTTCCGCTATATGACCGTATACGACAACGTTGCTTTTGGCCTGAAAGTCCAGAAAGCAGACAAAAAATATATCAAAAGCAGAGTTATGGAACTGATCGAGCTGGTAGGCCTTAAGGGTCTGGAAAAAAGATATCCAAGCCAGCTTTCCGGTGGGCAGAGACAGAGAGTTGCTTTTGCGAGAGCACTCGCTCCGAATCCGCAGCTTCTCCTCCTCGATGAGCCATTTGCGGCGATCGATGCCAAGATCCGTCAGGAACTCCGTACCTGGCTCAAAGATATGATCGAACAGCTGGGGATTACCAGTATCTTCGTGACGCATGACCAGGATGAGGCGATCGAGGTGGCAGATGAGATCATCATCACAAACAGAGGCCACATCGAACAGAAGGGAAGCCCGGTCGAGGTATATCAGAGTCCGGAAACTGCATTCAGCGCATCTTTCTTCGGACAGGCAGCTGTTGTAAAAGATTATCAGATGTTCAAATATTTTGAGGACATTCCAGGGGCCGAATACGCGATCATCCGTCCGGAGTTTGTCAAAGTCACCAGAAAGACAGAGGTACAGAAGTACAAAAGCTCCGCATCCGAGGCAGAAGTCGAACGAGTGGCTTTCCGTGGCAGCTATTTTGAGCTGGAAGTGAAAGTCGGAGATGTTACGCTGACGGCAAAACGAGGCCTGGATGAGCCAATGGTGCGCCAGGGCGAAAAAGTCGACGTGTTCGTGCAGAGGCTTTTTGTGATAAAAGAAAACAAGGTTTACTCACTGGAAAACAGCTCTACAAGAGAAGATTATCTTGTAATCTAATGGGATATCGCTTGAAATCCCTATAACCTTGTGGTATAATAGGTATATGGAGGGATTTACATGAAAATTTCAACAAGAGGACGCTATGCGATCCGCGTCATGCTGGATCTTGCAGAGCATAATACAGGAGAATATATTCCGTTAATGGACATTGCGAAGAGACAGGAGATCTCAGAGAAATATCTGGAATCGATAGTTTCCGTATTAAGCAAACAGAAATTTGTCAAGGCACTCAGAGGCAAGGGCGGCGGTTATCGTCTCGCCAGGACACCTTCTGAGTATACGATTGGAAGCATCTTAAGGATTACAGAGGGATCCATGGCACCGGTTGCCTGTCTGGATGATCATCCGAACCAGTGCGAGAGAGCTGCCACCTGTAAGACACTTCAGATGTGGGAGGGCTTTTATAAGCTGATCAATGAATATTTTGACGGAATCACACTGGAGGATCTTCTGGAACAGAATTCAAACATGGGAGATTACGTGATCTGACAGCCACTCTGTGGCATAAGGCAGCAGAACATATCAAAAAAGCAAGATGTGTTCTGCTGCTTTTTTGATATGTTCCGAAAGCTGAAAACAGAAAAATGAAAAAATTTGGAAAAAACATACATTACCTATTGACATGGTATGTTTATAGGTATATAGTAATACCATCAAAACAGCAAAGGAAAACAAAGGAGCACAGGAATGAAAGAATACGGTTTTAACACAACTTTGCTTCATGGAAGCGAGGACAGCAATCCTCACGGCGCGACACAGGTTCCGATCTACCAGTCCAGTGCATTCCGTCACGATACAGCAGAGGAGCTGGAGAAGATCTTCGCAAACAAATGCGCAGGCTACTCCTACACGAGGATCAACAATCCGACGATCGAATCCTTCGAGAAGCGGATGACGAAACTGGAAGGCGGAGTCGGAAGTGTAGCGTGTTCCTCCGGAATGGCAGCACTGACCATGGCACTGATGAACATTCTTCGAAATGGTGATCATGTTGTGGCAGCGGCAGGACTTTACGGTGGAACGGTAGAACTTCTGGATGAGCTTAAGGCATACGGGATCACCACAACCTATGTTAAGGAAAACACCCCGGATGCTTTCGAGAAGGCGATCATGCCTGAGACCAGAGCCGTTTTTGCAGAGACGATCGGCAATCCGAAGCTGGATGTCACAGACATCGAGGGAGTGGCAGAGATCGCACATAAGCATGGACTTCCGTTTCTGGTTGACAACACCGTTGCAACCCCATATTTGATCCAGCCATTACGCCTCGGAGCGGATGTTGTGATTCATTCCTCATCCAAATACATAAACGGAAGCAGTGATGCGATCAGCGGAGTTCTGGTGAGCGGAGGCAAGTTTAAATGGGACCCGGAGAAATATCCGGCGATGGCAGAATTCAGGAAATTCGGACCCTTTGCCTATCTTGCAAAACTGCGAAACGGACTTTTTCGAAGCATGGGAGCCTGTCTTGCACCGCAGAATGCTTTTCTTAACAATCTGGGACTTGAAACCCTGGGGCTTCGAATGCAGCGTCACTGTAGTAACGCCATGGAGCTGGCGGAGTTCCTGAACGGATTAGGACATGGCATCACCGTTTCCTATCCGGGACTTAAGGAACATCCATATCATGAGATTGCGGCGAAACAGTTCCATGGTGGGTTTGGAGCGATCATTACCTTAAGAACAGGAAGCAAGGAGAGAGCTTTCCAGATCTTAAATGAACTAAAACTTCCCTGGCTGGTATCCAATATCGGAGACACCAAGACGCTGGTGATCCACCCGTCAAGCACCATCGCAGCACACCTTTCCAATGAAGAAAAAGAGCTTTCCGGTGTGTACGATGACATGATCCGGATCAGTGTGGGAATTGAAGATATCGAGGACTTAAAGGAAGATTTCAGACGAGTGATAGAAGGAGAATAAAATGGCAAAAGTAGATTACGCAACATTAAAAAAAGGCGGTTTCATGCGCCAGAAACAGAAAAACAACTTTTCCCTGCGTCTTGCCTGTGTCGGTGGAACACTGACAGCAGAGAACCTCAAAAAGATCGCAGAGGTAGCTGAGAAATACGGTGACGGATACGTACATCTCACTTCCAGACAGGGAGTTGAGATCCCGTTCATCAAATTAAACGACATCGATGATGTGACAGCAGACCTTGCCACTGGAGGATGTAAACCAGGTGTCTGCGGACCGAGAGTAAGAACGGTAACAGCATGTCAGGGCAATGCAGTCTGTCCAAGCGGAAATATCAACAGCTACGACATCGCTGTTAAGTTAAATGAGAGATATTTCGGAAGGGAACTTCCTCATAAATTCAAATTCGGCGTAACCGGATGCCAGAACAACTGCCTCAAAGCCGAAGAAAACGACGTAGGAATCAAAGGAGCTGCACAGGTTACCTGGCAGGAAGATGCATGTATCCACTGCGGTGTCTGCGAAAAAGCCTGCCGCGAGGAAGCGATTTCCTTCAAGGACGACAAACTTGTGATCGATACCGACAAATGCAACTACTGCGGACGCTGTGCAAAATCCTGCCCGGTAGATGCATGGGATGTAAATGAAGCGTTCCTTGTATCATTTGGAGGTACTTTTGGAAACCATATCAGCAAAGGACAGGAATTCCTGCCACTGATCACTTCCGAAGAACAGCTCTTCCGCGTGACAGATGCAGCGATCCAGTTCTTCGGAGATCACGCAAAACCAGGTGAAAGATTCAAATTCACGATCGACAGAGTTGGAGAAGATAAACTGTACGAAGTACTGAAAGGAGCTTACGATGGCTGATTATAAAATTGATGATACCGTAGATATTACAGATGTTGTGTGCCCGGTGACCTTTGTCAAGGCAAAAGTGGCACTGGAAGAACTCGATGACGGACAGATCCTCGCCGTCCGCATGAACAACGGCGAACCGGTACAGAACGTACCGCGAAGCATCAAAGAAGAAGGACATCAGATTCTGAAGCTCACCGACAACGGTGACGATACCTTCACCCTGATCGTCAGGAAAGTAGAGGACGAATGATATGGCACTCAGGATCAACGCAGAAAACTTCGAAGAAAAAGTATTAAAGGCAGACAAACCAGTCCTCGTAGACTTCTACTCCGACACCTGCATTCCATGCAAACAAATGGCCTGCATCCTCGGAGATCTCGAAGACGAGAACGAAGACGCCCTTTACATCTACAAAGTCAACGTCAACTACGATAAAGCACTCGCCGAACAATACAAAGTCATGTCCGCCCCAACCGTCATCTGTTTCGTAAACGGCGAACAAAAAGGCAAAATAGTCGGACTCAAAGAGCCAGAAGAGATCGAAGCTTTGTTTGAAGATTATATCTAATTATCATTTCACAATTATATAACTTTGATTTGATAATTAAATTCATAAATTTTGTTATAATAAAGGAGATAAGAATCATGTTTATCAAAGTAGCAGGAGAAAAGAAAGAATATCCAGAAGGACTTACCGTTAAAGAGTTAATTGAAAAAGAAGATGTAGAAACTCCACAGTACGTCACCGTAACTATCAACGACGAATTCGTAGAAAGCGGAGCTTTTGAGACAACAGAAGTCAAAGACGGCGACGAAATCGAGTTCCTGTACTTCATGGGAGGAGGCGCAAGATAATGGCATTCACAAACGAACAGTTAGAGCGCTATTCCCGCCACATCATCCTCAAAGAAGTTGGTGCAAAGGGACAGAAAAAACTCCTGAACGCCAGCGTCCTCATCATCGGAGCAGGCGGACTCGGAGCACCGGCAGCCATGTATCTCGCAGCAGCCGGCGTAGGAACCATCGGAATCGCAGATGCCGATGAAGTAGACCTCTCAAACCTTCAGAGACAGGTCATCCACACAACAGCCGACCTCGGCAAAGCCAAAGTAAAATCCGCCAAAGAAACCATGCAGGCGATCAATCCAGATGTCAAAGTCAATACATACCGCAAATTCATCACATCCGAAAATATCATGGATATCATCAAAGACTACGACTTCATCATCGACGGAACCGACAACTTCCCGGCAAAATTCCTGATCAACGATGCATGTGTCATGGCAGGAAAACCATTCTCCCACGCAGGGATCATCCGCTTCAAAGGCCAGCTCATGACCTACGTCCCAGGAGAAGGACCATGCTACAGATGCGTCTTCAAAGATCCGCCGCCGAAGGATGCAGTCCCAACCTGTAAACAGGCAGGCGTCATCGGAGCCATGGGCGGAGTCATCGGAAGCCTCCAGGCAATGGAAGCAGTCAAATACATCATCGGCAAAGGCGATCTCCTCACAGGAAGACTCCTCACATATGACGCGTTGACTATGACTTTCCGTACAATTAAATTGCCGAAAAACCATGACTGCCCGGTATGTGGCGACCACCCGACAATCACCAAGTTGATTGATTACGAACAAGTAGAATGCGACATGCATTAAAACTGAATTAGTGAAATTGACATTAGTCGAATATGTCAAAGAACAACGGTCATTCCCCATGCGGGAACGTGGATTGAAATATAAGGGGATGATCTGAGATGGCTGGCCCTTAGTGACCGTAGTTTGGTCACTTTAGTAAAATAGCCAGTAAAGTGCAGCACGGCAATGTCCCGCGAGGTGTTTTGGCAGTTATGCCAAAATCCCGAGACATACGGATCAAAATCCTATTGCCGAAGGCAATGTGGAATGGATTTTGACCGATACACTGTGGACGTAGTACACAGTGTATCCGCTGCCAGTCGAAGTCAGCGAGAGCGTGTCCCCGTTGAACTGTTTATTCACACATGTCAGAGAACAATATCGAGGAGCCCCCATTATGAAATTATATATAAAAAAATCAGACTACAACACCATCCTGGACCACTGCACTGCCGGCCTCCCAAATGAATCCTGCGGTCTCCTCGCAGGAACCAAAGAATCCGAGAAGATCACCGTCACCAAAGTCTACCTTCTCACAAACGTAGACGCCAGCAGAGAACACTTCTCCATGGATCCCAAAGAACAGCTTGCAGCACTCAAAGACGCCAGAGCCAATGGATACAAGATCATCGGAAATTTCCATTCCCATCCGGAATCCCCATCCCGCCCATCCGAAGAAGACAAACGCCTGGCATTTGACCCGACCATTGAATACCTCATCCTCTCCCTTATGGAAGAGGGAAACCCGGTACTCAAAGCATTCGGAATCGACAAAGAAAAAAACGTAACGATCCACGAGATCGAGATCACAGAATAAAGTCAGGAAGAAAAAACCATGAGCAGACCCTTACAGGTAAAACACTTACATACAGATGTCCTGATCATAGGCGGCGGCACCGCAGGCTGCTACGCCGCACTCACCATCAGCAGAAACTCTGACGCTTCCGTTCTCGTCGCAGAAAAAGCGAACATCAAACGAAGCGGCTGCCTCGCAGCAGGTGTCAATGCGATCAACGCCTACATCGTCAAAGGCCGCAAGCCACAGGACTACGTAGATTACGCAACCAAAGATGCGGCAGGAATCGTCAGAAACGATCTCCTTCTGACAGCCGCAGAAGAATTCAATGAAGTAACGGCAGATATGGAAAAACTTGGTCTCGTGATCCTCAAGGACGAAAACGGAGACTACGTGGCAAGAGGAAACCGCAACATTAAGATCAATGGCGAAAACTTCAAACCACTCCTCGCAGATGCCGTATACAAAAGCAAAAATGTAGATGTCCTCAATTATGTAAATATCACAGACCTTCTCACAGAAAACGGAAACGTTTACGGAGCTGTCGGTTTTTCCATCATGGAAGAAACAGCCTATGTGATCCATGCAAAAGCAGTCCTGATCGCAACAGGCGGAGCAGCCGGCCTCTACAAACCAAACAACCCGGGATTTTCCAGACATAAGATGTGGTATCCGCCATTCAACACAGGAGCCGGATACGCGATGGGAATCCGTTCCGGTGCAGAGATGACAACCTTTGAGATGCGTTTTATCGCACTCCGCTGCAAAGATACGATCGCTCCGACAGGAACTATCGCACAGGGCGTGCAGGCAAAGCAGGTCAACTCCAAAGGCGAAGTCTATGAGCACATTTACGGTCTGACTACCAGTCAGCGTGTATATGGAACTGTCAAAGAAAATCAGCTTGGGCATGGCCCTTGTTATCTCAAGACCTCCGGTATCACATCCGATCAGGATCAGGATCTTCTCAAAGCATACCTGAATATGGCACCGAGCCAGACCCTCAAATGGATCGAGAGCGGTAAGATGCCAAGCGAACAGGACGTAGAGATCCAGGGAACTGAGCCGTATATCGTAGGCGGTCATACAGCCAGCGGTTTCTGGGTAGATACCAGAAGAGAAACCACCATCCACGGACTTTATGCAGCCGGTGATGTGGCAGGCGGATGTCCTCAGAAATATGTGACCGGTGCTCTGGCAGAGGGCAAGATCGCCTCTCTCGCGATCATCGAACAGTTAAAAGACGATCATAACGAAGAAACATCCGAAATCGAAAAACAGGCACAGACGATCATTAAAGATTACGAAAAGATCCGCAAGGCACAGAACGGTCTGTTTACCATCGACGAACTGGAAGAAGCCATGCAGAAAGTCATGGACGAATACGCAGGCGGAATCGCCAGCAACTATCAGTTCAATGAGAAACAGCTGGATCTTGCAGAAGAAAAGATCGTAAGACTGAGCGAACTTGCCGATCAGGTCGGTGCAGAAGATATGCATGAACTTCTTTTTGCATACGAATTAAAAGAAAGACTTCTCGTCTGTCAGGTGCTGATCGAACATCTCAGAAACAGAAAAGAAACCAGATGGCATTCTTTCAATGAGAATCTCGATCATCCGGAAACAGACCAGAATTTTGAAAAATACGTAAATTCCAGAATGGAAGACGGCAAGATCCACATTCTGTTCAGGGATCTGGTAAAGGGGGATACTTATGAGCATACGAATTCGTGAGGACCGATGCGTCGGCTGCGGTAAATGTCAGGAAGTATGTCCTGGTACCCTGATCCAGATCAAAGACAAAAAAGCGGTCATGAAATATCCAAAGAACTGCTGGGGCTGCGTTTCCTGCGTAAAGGAATGTAAGATGGGAGCCATTGAATTTTATCTTGGCGCAGACATCGGCGGCATGGGTGGAACCATGAACGTTACCCAGAAAGGTGATCTCCTCAACTGGAACATCACCAGATCTGACGGCAGTGAGCTGGTCATCAGCGTTGATCGGCGAAATTCCAATAAATATTAGTACAGGAGAAAACTTATGAGCGGATTATCACATTTAGATGAACTGGAAGCAGAAGCAATATATATCATCCGGGAAGTGGCAGCAGAATGCGAAAAACCTGTTATGCTTTATTCCATCGGAAAAGACAGCTCAGTGATGCTTCATCTCGCACTGAAAGCCTTTTATCCGGAAAAACCACCTTTCCCGTTTTTACATGTAAACACAACCTGGAAATTCCGGGAAATGATCGAGTTTCGTGACAAGACAGCCAAAGAGCTGGGGATCGAAATGCTGGAATATATCAATGAGGACGGTGTGAAGCAGGGAATCAATCCTTTTGACAACGGATCCGCTTATACCGATATCATGAAGACACAGGCTCTGAAACAGGCCCTCAACAAATACGGATTTACTGCAGCATTCGGGGGCGGCCGCCGTGATGAGGAGAAGAGCCGTGCCAAAGAGAGGATCTTTTCTTTCCGTAATGAAAACCACGCCTGGGATCCGAAGAATCAGAGACCGGAGATGTGGAAACTTTACAATACAGAGATCAACAAAGGCGAGAGCATCCGTGTTTTCCCGATCTCCAACTGGACAGAAAAAGATATCTGGCAGTACATAAAAAGAGAAAATATCCCGATCGTGCCTCTTTACTTTGCAAAAGAGCGCCCGGTAGTTTATCGTGACGGAAATATCATCATGGTGGATGATGACCGCATGCGTCTCAACCCTGGTGAGAAACCGGAAATGAAAAAAGTCCGTTTCCGTACTTTGGGCTGTTATCCACTGACCGGCGGTATCCTTTCTGATGCAGATACCCTTGATGCAATCATCGACGAGACATTAAGTTCTGTAGAATCTGAGAGAACCAGTCGAATCATTGATTCTGACGGCGGTGCAGCCAGCATGGAAAAGAGAAAGAGAGAGGGGTACTTCTAGATGAGCGGTTTACTGAAATTTATTACCTGCGGAAGTGTGGACGATGGAAAATCCACACTGATCGGACATATACTTTACGATTCCAAACTGCTTTATGCAGACCAGGAAAAAGCCCTGATCCTCGACAGTAAGGTAGGATCCAGAGGCGGCGCGATCGACTATTCACTTCTTCTGGATGGTCTGATGGCAGAGAGAGAACAGGGTATCACCATTGATGTTGCTTATCGTTATTTTACAACAGACAAGAGAAGCTTCATCGTCGCAGATACACCTGGACATGAAGAATATACGAGAAATATGGCAGTTGGTGCTTCTTTTGCACAGCTTGCGATCATCCTTGTCGATGCAAAACAGGGCGTTTTGGTACAGACAAGACGTCACAGCCGCATCTGCGCCCTGATGGGGATCCATCATTTTGTATTTGCAGTCAACAAGATGGACCTTGTAGGCTACAGCGCAGAAAGATTCAATGAGATCGTAAAAGATATCAATGAACTTTCCGAAAGCCTCGGACTTCAGGATGTTGTGATCGTTCCTGTCAGCGCGACAGAAGGAGACAACGTCACAGTCAAATCCGAGAACATGCCATGGTACACAGGCAAAACACTTCTGGATCATCTGGAAACTGTCGATGTGACAGAGACAGAGAGCGAAGCAGGATTCTACATGCCGGTACAGAGAGCCTGCCGTCCGAACCATGAATTCCGTGGATTTCAGGGACAGATTGAGAGCGGTAAGATCAAAGTCGGACAGACCATCACCACACTTCCAAGCAACGAGACTGCAACTGTCAAATCCCTTCTGAACGGAAGCTCTTCCGTAGAAGAAGCCGTGACAGGACAGGCAGTGACCATCCAGCTTGACAAAGAAGTGGATGTCAGCCGAGGCTGCGTCCTCACCGACCAGGCACAGCTCTCCGTAGCAAAAAGCTTCACTGCAACACTGCTCTGGATGGATGACAGCAAGCTGACTCTTGGAAAAGAGTATCTGGTCAAACTGGGAACCAAGAGAATTCCTGGATTTATCCGCAGCATCAAATATAAGATTGATGTTAACACCGGAGAACATATCTCCGCAGATTACATTGAGAAAAATGAGATCGCACTGTGCGAGATCGAGCTGGCTGAGAAGATCGTTCTTGACGAGTTCAAGAAACATAAGACTCTCGGCGAAATGATCCTGATCGACCGCGTAAGCCATATGACATCTGCCTGCGGTGTTCTTGAGACCGTAGAAAATGACGGAGAAAAGCCGTATTTTCAGAAAGATGACATCAAAGTTGGAGGATATGTATTTGAAGAATTTTACTTCAACCTTGAAAATGCGATGATGTCCAAGGCTGGATCCGATAAGAAGACTTATCATGTCGGCGACGAAGTGCCGGTTGTTGGTGATAGCTTCAAATATCCGGAGTATTTTGATATCCTTTCCGTTGAGGATGGAGCTGCGGTTCTGATCCGCGATGGCAAGGTGGAAGATATCCAGAAGATCGAGGAGTATCGTTATATGGGACTTCCGGTTGTGGATGAGAGAGGTATGGAGCTGCTTGTGAAGAATAAGGAAGAGCTTGGGAAGTTCTTGTCTGAAGCGAAAGAGGTTACTTCAGAGAAGCGCTCTGAGGTGCATAATAAATGGTTTAGGTTTGAGACTTATCGGAAGGTTGTCTGCACGGATAATTTTTGGGTGATCTAAGGTACTTCCTTAGGAACATTCGATATTTGAAGAATAAGAAAACCCTGCTAGGGGAGGGCACTCAAAGTTGCGAAGGCCGTTCTCCCCTCGCGCTCCCCACCGGGCCACGCGGAATGCTGTTTCGCTGGCGCGAAAAGCGCGAAGTAGGAAAATTATAAATGATGTATAAGATAAAAAAGAAGGTGGTTAGATGTTGGATCTGACCAGCTTCTTTTTGTTGTGGTGGGAAGATAGTGAGAGTGTTAGTTGATTGGTGTAGTTCGAATCAAGGAACTGCCCAAATTGGACTTGCCATATGAATGCAAATGCTGTATAGTATAAAATGTAAGCAGTAATCTAAATTTTCTAATAAGCAATTTTTCAGGCAATATCTGCCACTGATTCCAAAGATAAAAATACATAATTTCAAAGAGATTAAGTATTTGATAAAACTCGTCAAAATGTTATAATGTAGATACAAAAGGAGTGTTATATGAATAATACGATTTTTGATGATGTATTCCGTACAATGATTGAGAAGATGCCATATCTGGCAGTACCGCTGATTAATGAGGTGTTCCATACCTCATATCCGGAAGATGTGAAAATTACGCAACTTCGTAATGAACATCAGCAGGAGGATGGTGAGATCATTACCGATTCTTGTTTGCTGATTGGGAAGAAAATGTATCATATTGAGTGTCAGAGCACAGATGATACGACGATGGTTATCCGTATGATTGAGTATGATCTTGCAATTGGCATAGAACATGCGGAGAAACAAGGACGCAGATACAGGATAGAATTTCCAAAGTCCTGTGTACTATTTCTGAGAAGTTCTGGAAATACGCCGGATTATCTGGAAGCAGATGTGGTTTTTCCAGATGGAAATACATATGTATATTCCATACCGATTGTAAAAATGGTTGATTATACAAAAGACAGCATTTTTGAGAAAAATCTGCTAATGTTGTTGCCATTTTATATTATGCGATATGAGAAAAAAAGGCATGATCTTAATAACAATCCAGAATTATTCCAGGTGCTTTTAAACGAATATGAAGAAATCCAGGTAAATCTGGAAAGGGAACTGACAGAAACTGGAAAGTCAGAATTGTACACAGATCTGACGAAATTAATTGTAAAAATCGCGGACTATATTTTCCGTAAAGAAGATGTTGTCCGGAAAGGAATAGGTGAGATTATGGGAGGTAAAGTACTGGAACTGGAATCTGAAAGACTTAAAGCAGAAGGAGAAGCGATTGGGCAGGCAAGAGGAGAAGCAATCGGTCAGATTCAAGGAGAAAATCGACTAGGAAGTCTGATTAGTCGCCTGCTCCAAGATCAGAGAATTGAAGAAATCCAGATTGTATCAACAGATCCTAAAAGACGTGAGCAATTATATAAGGAATATAATCTTTAAGGAGGATGTTAATACATTTAAGAAGTTGGTTGGATATTGGGTCTGACCAGCTTCTTTTTGAGTATGGGGAGAGATGTTGGGGTGTGTTAGGTGATTATTGGTTTAGTCGTCATCTTCTTCGTCGTCAATGAAGTAGTCATTTAGCTCTGGGAAGTCCAGGAATTCGCTTAGAGTCATGCCGAAGACGGTTGCAATTTTGTGGAGGGTGCGGACTTTGGGGTTTTGGCTTTTGCCTCGGAGGATGTTGTCTATTGTTGACTGGCGTAGGCCGGATAGTGTTGCGAGTTTGTTTATATTGCAGGTGAATATCAGAAACGGGTGCTCCGGCCGTTTTATGGAATAGATGATATCCCTGAGATTTTTGTAGATGTCATCAAACTGTATCAGGGTATCTTCATCCATACGGTTAAAAAATCTTGAT
>OLPV01001360.1_pt1 | contig 18270 bp, 16 predicted proteins | sample 1671961 | NCBI WGS metagenome assembly OLPV01 (sample SAMEA3136630, study PRJEB25190) | human gut metagenome | biome: human gut; feature: human-associated habitat; material: faeces | place: Austria | collected 2013
GCCGAATGCTCGCCATCGAATTTTATCGATGGCCTATTTCAGACTGTAATGGGTGATGAGGCGCGACGCCATGAGGGAGGTGCGCCTGCGTCTCAACTTGAACGCTGACATGGGCTTTACTGCGAGGACGGAAAGCTTGCGTTTCGGGTTAAGGGGCGGAGCACAGTCGAGACTCCGTCTTATTTCTTGGTCGACGGTTTTGCCGGATGGAGTTGCTGGTTTCTGACCCCGTAACGCCGATCTAGCCAGTTGAGCTCATTGCACTCACTTGCACACTATCGTTTACGTTTTGATAAGTGATTAGTCGATTTCTGCCACAAGCTAAAAGTAAATTCTCATCAGCTTCAAAGCTTTCTTTGCGCTCAACTCTATGTGGTGCGTTTGGGGTGGTTTTACCCTCATGTTGAAATAGCGAGTATCATGTTCTTAATGATTGCAACGGTGGCTGCATGGTTTGAAGGGATTTGATGCGTGGCTAGAAACAGTCGAAAACGCAATGCCGATATTGATATTCAACGAGGTGCTCATGCGACCCTTAGCGGGCGTCATGCCGCCGCGTCTTCTACGCAATCGGATGACGATCGGGGTACCGCTGCGGCCGATGTTCGCGATCCGCGTGTTTCAACCCAAGGTGTTCATGCAAGCAAACATGCAATAGCTCGTCACGCCCGCGATGTGGAGCTTGGCAGGGAAACCACGGCTCAGCAGCTTTTCCCGGAATACGTGAAAGGCCGCCGGCGCAAGCGCTTGGCAAAGCGCATCCTTGCTGTGGTTCTTTCTATTCTGCTGGTTTTTGCTGTAGCCGTTGGAGGGTATGCAGCATGGTTCATGGCACAACTCGATTCTAAGATCGCGCTTGACTCTCGCTCTTCCGAAGATATCGAGGGCGCTCTTGACGACGCGGATGTTTCTCAACCGTTTTATATGTTGCTGCTTGGTTCCGACTCTCGCGAGAATTCAGGCACGTCCGATGAGGCGATGTATGCACCCGGGCAAGAGCGATCGGACGTTATCATGCTTGCGCGTATTGATGCGGGAAGCCAGAAGGTCACGCTTGTTTCAGTGCCGCGTGATACTCCGTATACGTTCGAAGACGGCTCAGTTCACAAGATCAACGAGACGTACAACAAGGGTGGCGCGGCTTATACCATCAAGGCGGTTTCTGAGGTTACAGGTGTGCCTATCAGCCATTATGCCGAGGTTCGCATTTCCGAGCTGGAGTCTATCGTCGACTACCTGGGTGGTGTTGAGGTTACGGTTGACATTGATATGACGGTGCATGACACGCTTACCGGTGAAGCCATTACCCTGAAGCCAGGCAAACAAACCCTGAACGGACAGCAGGCTCAAGCGTTTGCTCGTGGCAGGAAGATGTACGCCGACAATCAAGATGGTCATCGTCAGTCGAACGTGCGGTCGTTGCTCGAGGCTATTGTCAGGAAGGCTCTCTCCAAGCCTGCCCCCGAGCTTCCTGATACGGTTCTGAACCTTGCTCAGTGCGTAAGCACCGATCTAAAGACTTCTGAATTGGTTAGCATGGCATGGGCGTTTGCGTTTAATGCTCACGGCTTCAAGATGTATGGCGTCACCGGTCCCATCGATGGCGATAACTACGGTAATAACGGGGAATGGCTCTGTTATCCGAACCCCGAGGGTTGGAAGAAGATCATGTCTGTTGTTGATGCCGGTGACGATCCAAGTGGCATTGATGTTTCAAGCACGACGAAGGTAGTTACGGAAACGGCTCAATAGCCTGCAGCTTGATTTGATGAGGAGTTCCGATGGGTGATGAAGTCATGCCCATGGTGGGCATGGTAACCGAACCGGTTTCGGTGAAGCCGAAAACGCCAACGGTGTCGTTTGTGGTGCCGGTTTACAACGTTGTAGATTACCTCGACGAATGCCTTGAGTCTCTTTGCGGGCAAACGATCGGCGATGTGGAGGTCGTTTGCGTCAACGACGGTTCTACCGACCGCTCCGCAGAGGTCCTGAGCGCTTGGAAAGCGAAGGACCCTCGCGTTAAGGTGATAACTCAACAAAATGCAGGCGTGGGTCGCGCTCGCAACGTCGGCCTTGATGCCGCTACAGGCGAGTTCGTTTGTTTCGTCGATGGCGATGACTATATCGACCTAGACACTGCAGAGCACCTTGTTTCTGTTGCTCGCCGTGAAGACGCCGATATCGTTGTGTTCGGCGCATCTTCGTTTCCTGAAAAGGTTAAGTGGGTTTACGAGATGTTCGGACCCTCGGATGTCGTCCGCCGAGACAACGGCTGCGATGTCGTTCTGTCTGAGCGCGGTTGCATTCCGTCGGCGGCCAACAAGCTTTATCGCACCAGTTTGCTGCGTGAAGGCGGCTTGCATTTCAATGAGCGATTGATCCTTGGCGAGGATACCTCGCTTCAGTTTCTCGCTTTCCCCTTGGCTCGTTGCTCGGCATTTGTGCACGATCGTCACTATCATTATCGCTTCAACAGGGCGGGCTCGGCGGTCACCGAAGGTTTCAAGGATCATTCCGATCAAATGGCAAAGCACCTTGATGTGCTTTGCTACATTTCTGACGAATGGCTGGTTCGGGGTTACATGGCGGGTAGGCAAGGTGCCTTCCTAGAGGCGATCGCGTTTATCTTCTACGATTTCATGGAGATGCCGGTAGAGGCTCAGGTTTCCTTTGCTCGATCCTTTTACCCTGAGTTCTTCAAGCGATTCGACAAAAGTCAATTAGACGGCATCTATCCGGTTGAGCGATGGCTTTACGCGCTTATGATCGAACTTGGCGACCCAAACGGCACGTCTACATCGCGAAAGAAAGCGCATGCGAAGTTCGCTTCTAAGATGGCTGCTTACCGTGTCGCACGTGCTTGCAAGCATGCTGTGCGACGAGTTGTGAAAGGGAAGGAAGAATGGCAGTAGCGGTTTCTGTTCTTGTTCCTGTTTGCAATGTTGAGCGATATCTTAGGGAGTGCCTTGATAGTCTTGCTGCGCAAACTTTGCGAGATATTGAGGTCATATGCATTGACGACGGTTCGACGGACTCTTCCGGTGCTATTATTGATGAGTATTGCGATCGTTATTCGAACTTCCGAGTGATCCACAAGCCGAATACCGGGTACGGCAATTCGATGAACTGCGGCTTGGATCTGGCACGGGGCGAATACGTCGGCATTGTCGAATCTGATGATTTTGCTGATAAGAGGATGTTCGCTGTTCTGTATCGAATTGCAAAACGTCATGATTTGGATGTCGTTAAGTCTAGTTATTACGAGCATTCCGAAGCGGGTGATACGCGTTGCGCGCCGTACCATGGTTTGAAGTACGGAAGGGTTCTTGACCCTGTTACGCTGCCCGAGGTGTTTGGGACGACGCCTGCGATATGGACGGGTCTGTATAGACGCTCATTCCTTGTTGATGCCGGGATCCGGTTCGTGGAAAGCCCTGGTGCGTCGTTTCAAGATACGGGTTTTATTTACAAGATCTGGTCTGCTGCGAAGCGCTGCATGTTTCTGCGTAGGGCGTTTCTTCACTATCGCATTGACAACGCAGGTTCGTCTGTGAAATCAACTAAGAAGGTTTTTGCCCTTTGCGACGAGCATGCTTCGGTTGATGCCTTCTTGGAATCCCTTCCCGAAGATCGTGCTTTAGCGGCGGCGCGTGGTATGCAGCAGGCGAGATTTGGCACTTACCGTTGGAATTACAACCGAATTGCCGAAGAAAGCAGACTGGAGTTTGTCGTTTGCGTTGCTGGCGAATTTAAAACTGCTAAAGCTCGAGGGTGGCTTGATAAAGGGCTTTTCAAACCTGCGAACTGGGCTTTGTTGGAGCAATTGATGACCGATCCCGAAGCATTTTGCTTGGCTTACCCCGATGAGTTGCCTTGGGAGTTCTAATGCATTTAATGATCGGCAAATGCTCTGTGTTCGGTGTTAGCTAGAATCGAAAAGGTTTGAATTCGAAGCGCCTTCGTTCCTGAAGGCGCTTTGTTGATTGAAAGAGAGGATGTCAGTCTGTATGAAGTTGAAGAAGCTGCTTGTATTCTGCGTCGCCGCTGTGACGCTTGTCGCTGCGGTTTCGCTTGCGTCTGGTTGTGCGCCCAAAGAAGAAGCTCCGAAGGCGGATATCACCATGAGCGCATCGGACACGGGTTCGGCCGTATCCGAGCCTTTCTGGACGCTGCTTATCGGTAACGACTGCCGTAAGGGTACGGTTGAGGAGTCTTCCACTGGTTTTTACGGTGACAACAAAGGCCGTTCCGACGTGATCATGTTGGTTCGTGTTGATCCCGCAAAGCAGAAGGTCGCGCTGGTTACTATTCCTCGTGATACTACCTGCAAGTACAAGGGCGAGACCGTCAAGATCAACGAGACGTATCATCAGGGCGGAGTTGCCGATCTTAAGAGCGCCATCAAGGATCTGACGGGAGTGGACGTTAAGTACTACTTCGATATGGGCTTTGTTGATTATCAGAAGTTCGTCAATAGCATTAGTGGCATCACGGCAAATGTTCCTATCGACATGCAGCTGCAAGATATCGTCTCCGGCGACAACATCGAGCTTTCTGCTGGTGACGGGCAGACCCTTAATGGTGCCGAGGCTCTTGTTCTTGCCCGTCAGCGTAAACAGTATGCAGACTGGGGTGACGTTTGCCGCCAGATGCAGAACCGTGCTGTGGTGCAGGGCATGATCGAGCGCGTTTCGAACGACTCCGCGAACAAAGATCTCTATATCACCGCTCTGTATGCGGTCTCTAAGAGCGATTTCCCGAAAGATGAGCTCGCTGATCTTATTGACGTTTTCGGTGCGAACGCCTCTAAGCTTTCGTTTGTGTCGGGCACTTGCCCCTACGATGGCGATATGAACGAGGAAGCTGGTCTTTGGCTTACCACGCGCGATGAAGCAACGTGCTCTCGCGTGATCAAGGCAGCCGAAGAGGGCAAGGACCCTTCGACCATCGTTCGCTTGCCGAAGATTGCCGCGAAGTAGTTTGACGGGCGGGTTGGCGTAACGGAGTTCGCTTTAACGCTTAAGTGTATAAGAAGGCCCTGTTCTTGGATATCCAAGAACAGGGCCTTCGTCGTCTAGGGTCTTTCATTCGGGGCGTTACTTCAAATACTTGCCGACCATGTCTTTGCCGAAATCGGTCAGGCGGTAATAGAACGTCAGGTTCCCATCGTCGTTTACGGTGCAGTCGGTTTCCTCAAGAATCCCGTTCTCTTTGGCCGTTGCCAGCGTCTCTTCAACGTCGTGAATAGACAGAAGCTTGTAGTTCGAATAGGCGGGCTCCAGTGCGGCAACCACGTCCTGGGCGCAGGCCGTAACCCCGTTTTCGAAATGCTTGATGATTGCGTAGTGAAGCGGCAAAAGCTCGTTACTCATTGACGGCCTCCTTCTTCTTGAATGCGTCCAAAGGGTTGATGGCAATGCAGAAGATGCCCAACACCATGATGACGGCGCCGATCCACTGCTCAATAGAAAGCGGCGGGTAGTCGGCGGACATCCCGCCCACGTTCAGCACGCCCATAAGAACCCAAATGAAGAACGGCCCCCAGAACGCGTACATGCCGTTGCATGCCATGCCCAACGCGGCTCCGCACATGGAGTTGCCCTTGTACCAGAACGAGAACGCCGGCATTGCGAAGAAGCCCGAAACCGCGAACAGCAAAAGGGCGGGGTCGGTCATCGCGGCTGAAAGGATGGAGGGCAGCGCGCCGAACCCGTCGCCGATGATGGCAAGAATGGGAAACGCGATCGCGAACTCCAGCACGCCCGCCGTGATCTGCCTGACCCCAATGCCAATGCGGTAGTCGATAAGGACGGTGCCGAACCCGGCAACGCATCCCTCGAAGCCCCATCCGAAAGCGGCAAGGAACGCGAACAAGCAGCCGAACAGCGCCTCGGGGCCCATGTTCGCGAAGCTGGTTCCGCCGATGACTCCAGCGGCTACAAGGCAAATAAGCACGCCGAGCACCTTGTGGGCCTCGAGTTTCTGCTTGAACAGGATGCGGCCGAGCACGGTGCCGATTGCGCAGTTAAGCGCGGCAATGGGAACGATCACACCGGGGTTTCCTGCGGCGGTGGCAGAGTTAAGCGCCACGACGTAAGCGATGGTGGCAAAGGGGCCGCCAATGGCAGCGCACAGTATCATCACGCGGCCGGGCTTCGTCTTGACGGTTTTCCAAAGGTCGCCAAACTGCCCGTTCTTCGCGCATGCGACCAGCGACCACAAACCGCTGAACAGGTCGTTCAGTCCGGCGGCAAGCGCGGCAAGGGCGAACGTGACGGTGAATGCGCTTAGAGGTGCGCCGCCCCACGGCTCGGATGCGAACCATGCGCCCCATGCGCCTTGCGTTTCCGCCAGCGTGAGGAATGCCGTGTACATGCCGTAGCAGATGCCCGAGGCAACTGCGAACGTTATTCCCTTTTTCATGAACTTGCGATGGTGTTGTTTCTTCAGCAACGCAATGTCTTGATGCATCTTGTTCTCCTGTTTGCTTTCGGCTGTCTAGGCATTAAGGGCTTCGTCGTACAAGGCCAGTGCTTTCTTCAGGTAGGTCTTGGCGTATCGGTAGTAGGTGTAGGCCCATTCGCCAACGTCCCCGCCTTCGATTTCTTTCAGCATGGACCAGGCATACCAGCACCATCCGGCCATGCCGACCTGACCGAGGTTGTGGCGCCATTCGGCGTCGGTGGGGGTACGGCCGAAGTAGTACGTCAGCGCAAGCCTCATTTCGTCTTCGCTCAGCTGCTCGCATACGCTGAAAGTGCCGAAGTCGTTGGCGTAATCGCTCATGCCGGCGTATTCCCAGTCAATCAGGTTGATGAAGCCGTCGTCGCCTATGAGAAAGTTCAAGCCGAAGAAGTCGTTGTAGCACAAAACCGGCTTCCCAGCATCCTTCACCAGCAGCTCGTTCAGGCGCGTTGCCTGCTCTTTCATCTTGGCCCAGTCGTTAATGGGGATAGGCCCGCGCTCAAGGAGCTTTTTCTCGTAGGCGGTGCCTTCTTCGTAGAAGCTGAACGAACGGTCGAGCGTCACATCGCATTCATGGAGCTTGCGGGCCATTTCCATTGCGGTTTTCAGCTGCGCCTGGTCATGGCCGTCAAGGTTCTTGCAATTAGTGACGAATTTCGAGATCTTCCAGCCGCGCGCGGGGTCTTCGTGCAGGAATGTGTGGTCAAGTCCCAGCTCGGCGGCGGTTTTCAGGGCGACCAGCTCGTCCTGTCGATTCACCAGCAGCTCGGTGCCAACGCCGGGATGACGGTAGACCCACTCGCCGTCGTTGGTAGCGAAGTGGCAGCTTAGGTTGGTAAGTCCCTGCTTAAGGGGGTACACGTCGTGGATCTCGCATTTCTCGCAGCCCAAGACGCTGACGATGTTGTCGAAGATCTCGCTGTCCAGGTTTTCAAGGAACAGGGGGTCGAAATCGCGCAGCTCGTCAAGCGAGTCGAACTCGTGGATGATGGGCGGATCGTAGCGGCGAATCAACATGTCAAGCTCTTTGACATGATCGACGAACAGGTCTTCCCACAGTTTGTCGCGGGTAATCGGAAGGTCGTATTCGGCTTCCAGGATCTGACGGAACCGCTCGGAGAACGCGTGGTCGAAGTAGGCGTGTCCGATCATGTACCAGGCGTTGTTTCCGCTCTTGGCAATCTTCGTGATGCGGTCGTGCGACTTGGTTTGCATGCACCATTCGTTGGTTGGGCCCTCGCTGTATTGGCCGGAGTAGTAGGCCTTCCACACGTGGCGCTCGAACGGGTTCTCCTCGAAATAGTTGTCCGACGAGCAAATGTAGGTGTTCCCAAGGATCTCGCGCACCAACATGAGCGAGCTGTTGTTGTTTCGCTCGGCGTAAGCGCGGTTGACCACGATTTTCACGTCGAATTCGTCTTCTAGGTAGAAGAACGATTCCTGCTTGTAGCCAACCACCACCACGATGTCGTTGATGCCCGCGGCTTTGAGCTGCTTGATCTGACGCTCGATAAGCACCTCGCCGCGCACCTTAAACAGGCCCTTGGGCTGCTCGTACGAGATGGGGGCGAATCGGCTCGAAAGTCCGGCGGCCATGATGACTGCGTTGTCGACTTCGTAAGGCTTGAGCTCGGCCATGCCTTTTGCGGTTAGGCGTTTGTTGTCTATGAACCCGGCGGAAACGCACTCTTTTAGTGTGGCGTTAACGGTTGCAAGCCCAAGTCGAGTAGTTTCGGACAGATCCCTTTGCGTGGCGCCGGGCGCTTCCGAAAGTGCGCACATGGTCATGAACTGGTTGTAGCTAAGTGACATTGATGGTGAAATCATTTGTTCGATTTTTACCAATCTACCACAGATTTCGAACATAGATGGTGTTGTGTTCGAAAATCTGTAACAATGATCGAAATCCGAACAAAAGGGAGAAGGCGGACGAGACACTGTTCGGGGTTATAGTGTGGGCGGTATGGTGCTTGCCTCGAAAAAAGGAGGATCGTATGGATGTATGTGAGACGCTTAACTACGTTCGTGTGTGGCTCGAACCGCTCGCTGCGGTCGCAACATTTGTTCTCTCGTTCATAGTTTTAAGAATGAATAAGCGCGCTGACGCCGAAATGAAACAGCGTCAAAAGACCGATGCTTTGCTTCAGCAGCCATCTAAGATATCTGCTTGGCTTTGTCTGAATAAGAGGGATTCTTTCGATAACGGAATACTATTTAATGCTAGCGATATTCCTGTTTACAAGGTTGTAGTTACCGCTGTCGTCACGAAGGGGTACGGCTGCTCCCCGGGAGAGGCGGTTGGCGGGACTGGAGGTTATCGAGCGTTATTCGCTGTGCTACCTCCTGGTGGTCATAAGTTTCATATGGACTTAATGGGCATATGGGGAATGCATGCTTACCCTATGCTTGAGATTTCTTTCATGTGCGCTGACGGTAATAGCTGGATTCGTAGGGCAGATGGCAGTCTCGAGGGAATTGAGGAAGATCCTTTTGAACATTATGAAATCGGTCGCCCTTGTGAATTCTCAGATTTCATTGACTAAGCGACGTGGCGTCTTGTCACGAAGAGCCCTCTTTGGGCTGGTTGGTGCTTGCGTCGGTTTCAGGGGGCGGATAGTATAGAAGAAACGAAAAACAGTTCGCTGTTTTGTATGGGAGGGTCTCTGCAAAGGGAAACTCTCTATTTTTTTACTTATGTTTCGCAGGGGGCATTCGATATACGTTGCGGCTATTTGCGAAGGGATCGGGTTGATGCTCAGCCCTGCAATCCGATTTGTTTGACGGTTGGGGTTATCTATCCTTTGGCGTCGGTGGGGCACACGACGCCCCCTTGCGATGAGCGGCAGCTAACAATCGCTCGATTTTCAGTCAAGACTGGATGCCAAATGGGCTAGTTGTAGATGATAAAAGGCTCTTCCTTTATGGTGAAGTCCAGATTGAGAGTGCCTTTCATTATATCGAACACGCGAGTATCTGTTTTTGCCTGCACTATGTTTGCTAGTTCTATGCCTGGAGAAAGAAACATCAACTCTCCTAGTTCCAATTTCAATTCGTCATCGTTCTTATTTTCTATTAGAACCTGGTGGCTGTAAGACCCGAAAATCGAGGCCGAATGTCTTGGGATGGTTGTCGTGATCCACTTGCCTTGCTTTATAAATCCCATTGCTTCGAGGTTGTCCAATGAGGTATTCGAAATCGCTCTATTGTTGTATGACCAGGTATCATCCGCTTCGCAACGTGCAAGGATGGGGATGGGCCTTATTTCTTTAGAAGGTCCGCATTGCATGAATAGGCAGTAGCTGAGAAGCGTTTTCATTTCAATCGCTTCGGTTTTATCCATAGATGAAAGAATCTGTTTGAGCCTAGTGCCTTTCGGTCTCCCGGAGCCGACCTCTTGGGCGATTAGCTTAGCCCAGATGTCACGCATTTCTTCGTCGTAGGCGTTTTTTGCGCCGACGATATCTTGGTCGATTGCTTTTTCAGAGAGAGTGATTTCGCCTTGGGGCTGAGTGATTGCCGAAGCTTTCTTTAAGACTTGCACAACATTATTCGCTTGTTCAGGCGTGTTCTCGTAACCTTTTGCCAGAAGAAGGATTTGGGCATCTGTGAAGGAAGGATAATTGTTTCGATAGAACGCGATTCGATCTTCTTCCTCTTTAAGTTTAACCTGAGCTGCCGCCCTGTGCTTTTTCGCGTATCTTTCGGGGTTTATCTTGCTCAGCATTTGCTCGAAAAGGGATTGTGACCGCGAGGGTGCTAGATTGCTATTCCGGTTATAGTTGAAGGCTGTATTTATATTGATGTCCTTTGTCGATATATTGAGGGCGCCTGCTTGAGCGACACCTGACGCTTCGATGCCTTTGCTTTCGATCAAATGAATCACCTCGTGCCTTCATAAAATGATGCTAACTACATTTTAATCAAAAAACGAAAGCGGCGATCATCCGTTAGCTTGAAGAAAGCCAATCGCTCTGGATTCGACGCCGCGTCATTGTGCTTAACCTGCGGAAACCTTCGCGGAGCAAGTGCAGGGCGCGGCGTCGTGCTAATCTTGTCCCCGCTGATCAATCGTCGATAATCGGGGGATTTCCTTTTGCAGCTGTACTCGTTACAGTTCGTCGCTTTCCTGTGCCTGTCGCTGGCGGCGTACTTCGCCTTGGGCCGCATCGCTCCGCGCTGCCAATGGACGGTGCTTTTAGCTGCCTCGCTTGGCTTCTACGTCTGCACCGGCTGGCACAACCTGTTCTTCATCCTTCTCACCGCCGGATCGTCCTGGGCGGTGGGCATGGTCTTCGGCAAGTTGGAGGAGCGCTCCAAGGCCGCCCGCAAGGCCGCGTCCGACCGCGCCGAGAAGAAGGAGATCAAGGCCCGCTTCAACTACTATAAGTGGCTGGCGCTGCTCGCCGCGCTGGTGCTGAACTTCGGCGTCCTGTCCTACATCAAGTACTGGAACGTCCTGCTGGATGGCTTGGGGATAGGCGGGTCGTTCCTGGCCTCGTCGCTGCTGCTTCCCCTGGGCCTGTCGTTCTACACCTTCCAGTCGATGGGCTACCTCATCGACGCCTACAACGGCAAGGTCGCCCCTGAGCGCAACCCGCTTAAGTACCTGCTGTTCGTTTCATGGTTCCCGCAGCTCATCCAAGGTCCCATCAACCGCTTCGACCAGCTGGCGGAGCAGCTGTGCGCCCCGCGCCGTTTCGACGGAGCCGGCGCCAAGCGCGCGCTTTTGCTTATCGGCTTCGGCATGCTGAAGAAGTTCGTCGTCGCCGACATGCTGGTGGAGACCATCGCCGCTTGCCTCGACCAGGTCACGCCCGGCACGCCCGGTTCCATCATCGTGTTCGGCATCCTTTTGTACTCGGCGCAGCAGTACGGCGACTTCTCGGGCGGCATCGACATGGTTCGCGGCGTCTCGCAGCTGTTCGGCGTGCGCATGGCCGAGAACTTCCGTCAGCCCTATTTCAGCGTCTCGTTGGGCGACTTCTGGCGTCGCTGGCACATCACGCTGGGCGCTTGGATGCGCGACTACGTGTTCTACCCGTTCGCCCTAACCGGCGCGATGCGACGTTTGGGCAAATGGGCGGGTGCTCATTTGGGCGAGCATCTGGGCCGCACGCTTCCGGCGTCGGTTGCCAACATCCTGGTGTTCTTCCTGGTCGGCTTGTGGCACGGCGCCGAGGCCCACTTCATCTGGTGGGGTCTGTACAACGGCCTGGTCATCGCGGCGGCCGACCTCGCCGCGCCGCTGTTCGCCCGCATGAAGGCGGCCCTGCATGTCGACGACGCAACCAACGCGTGGTATGCGTGGCGCGTGGTCCGCACCTTCGTCGTGGTGAACGTCGGCTGGTACTTCGACCGCATCTACGACTTCGGCGACTGCCTCCAGGCCTTCCACAATACGCTGTTCAATTTCAACGCGGCGGTGTTCATGCCCACATTTGCTCCGATCCTTGCCGCTGAAGGCCGAATGCGCTTCATCCTTGCGGCTGTCGCCTGCTTGATCGTGTTTGTCGTCAGCGTTCAGCGAGAGCGCGGCATCGATGTGGGCGAGCGCTTTTTGAACATGCCTATCGTCTTCCGTTGGACGGCGCTACTCGCCTTGGGCTTTTTGATCGTACTTTCGTTCGCATTTGCCCCAGCTCAGGGAGGGTTTATCTATGCGAATTTTTAAGAAAGCGGCTCTTGCCGTTCTGGCGTTAGCTCTCGTCTTTGGTTTGAACGCCGCCGCGACGTACGCCTTTGAACCATATGGTTCAAAGAGCGAGCTTATGTGGTCTGATTACCGGTCGCAGAATTTTATAGATGCAATTTTCGTTGGCGATTCCGTTTCGGTTCATGCGTTCGATCCCCATGTTGTCGATGCCGAACTGGGAACCTCGTCGTTTAACATGTCGACACCTGGTCAGACCGTCGAGGAATCATTTATGGCTCTGCAAAAAGCTTGCGCCGATCATGAGGTGAAAACAGTCACCTATGGGTTGGAGTTTTGTAACATCCAAGGCGACGAGTTCCCAGATCCGGGCCGCGCATTCATTCGAAATAAAAATGCTGGCGACCCTGTCGCGCAATTGAAAGACACCTTTTACTGCTTGTCGAACGAGCGTTGCTACAAGGAAAAAAATTCGCTGAATTGGATGTTCCCTTGGATTTCCAATCACGTGAAATGGAATGCGGGCGACATTGCAGAGAACATCCGAATGAGGTCGGAGGGTCTTACGGTTCGCCAAGCTGCTGAGGTAAATCAGCGTGGTTGGACGTATTACGGTAAGGGCTATGGCAATATTGAGACCCGTCTCGACTTCAATGAAGGCGAAGATAAAACTTACGCAGACGTATATAAATGGGAAACGTTTGATGCCGAAAAACTTCAGACGCTGGCTCAGATGTGCGATTACTGCATTGAACGCGGCATTGATTTCTACGTTGTGATTCCACCTGTTCCCGTATTCAGTGTTTTTTCTTGTGGCAATAATTATTTTGACTTGTCGAGGCAGGTTGGAAAGTTAGTTCGCGAACATGGTGGCGAATGCTACGACTTGAATTTGGCGAAGCCCGAGTTGCTTGATTCGTCGAATGGGATTTATTACGCCGACTATCAGCATTTGAACGCTGGCGGTGGTGCAGCAGTTAGCTTGGCGTATGGTAAGTTGATCAAGGCTTGTGAGTCGGATGAGGAGGTGCAAAGCCTGTTCTATTCGCAAAGTGAGTACGAGCAGGCTCATCGCTACGTCGATCTGGTGAAGCTGAAGGCTACAACTGAAGATGGCTTCGTGATGCTTGACGCCAAGGCGTACGCAGGCGAGGGAACGTCCATCCAGTACCAGTTCTGCGTGAAGGACGCCTCGGGTGCTTGGCGCGTCATGCGTGATTGGTCGGACGATTCCTCGTATAAGATGTCAGTTGACGGCCATGGCACGCGCGTCGTGCGAGTGAACGCTCGCGCAGTCGATTCGACTGAAGAGGTCGATCGTTACCGCACGATGTCCGTAACATACTAGCGCCTCGGTTTGGCGCGTGGGCTGCGGTTGTTTGCTGCCCGCTTGCGCGCAGGTTCATAAGAACGCAGGGGAGAAAGAATGAGAAGCATAATCGAATGGTTGCAGGCAACGGCGGAGCGAACCCCCGACAAAGTTGCCGTTTGCGACGAAACCGATTCGCTGACGTTTGCGCAGCTTCATGAAGCCGCGCGCGTGTTCGGCTCGTGGGTTGCGTCTTGTCAAGAGGCTCGTGTTCCGGTTGCCCTGTTCATGGAGAAAAGCCCGCGCTGCTTGGCGGCCATGATGGGTGCGGCCTATGCCCGCTGCCCGTATTCAGTGATCGATGTGCGCCAGCCTGACGCGCGTCTTTCTTCCATCATGGTCACGTTGCAGCCCGGCGTGGTGCTTACCGACGCCGCCAACGCCGATCGTGCGCACGAGGCATTCGACGCGACGGGCACTCCCGTTGTGCTGATCGATGAGGTGCTGGGCGATGCAGGCCAGGGTGCCGCTTTCGCCGCGCTCGACCCCGCCGCATCGCAGACGCTTGACCAGCGTTTTGCCACCGCGCTTGACGTCGACCCGCTCTATATCAATTTTACCAGCGGATCAACCGGCACGCCTAAAGGCGTGGCCGTGTGCCATCGTTCGGTCATCGACTTCATCCCGCAATTCGACAGCATTTTCGGCATTGGCCAGGACGACCGCATTGGCAATCAGGCCCCGTTCGACTTCGACGTGTCGGTGAAGGACATCTACAGCACCCTGCTTACGGGCGCCACGCTGGTTCTTATCCCGCGCGATTACTTCAGCCAGCCCGCCAAGCTGATGGATTTCCTGGCCGACAACGCCATCACCACCTGCACGTGGGCGGTAAGCGCCATGTGCTTCGTGTCCATCATGGGCGGTTTCGACTATCGCGTGCCCGAAACCATCAACAAGGTTATTTTCTCGGGTGAGGTTATGCCGCCTAAGCAGCTTGCCAAGTGGCGCCGCGCCCTTCCGAACGCCACGTTCGTCAATGTCTACGGCCCGACCGAGGTTACGTGCAACTGCACCTACCATGTGGTCGATCGCGAGTACGCCAAGGACGAAGTTATCCCTGCGGGCAAGCCGTTCCTTAACGAAGGCGTGTTCCTGCTTGACGATGATGCGCTGGTAACTCAGGTCGGTGCCGAGGGTGAGGTGTGCGTTACGGGAACGTGCTTGGCGCTTGGCTATTATAACGACCCCGCGCGCACGGCGGCGGCGTTCGTGCAGAACCCGCTTTCGACCGCGTTCCCCGAAACCATGTACCGCACGGGCGATTTGGCGCGCTGGGACGAAAACGGTAACCTGGTGTTCTCAGGCCGTAAGGACCACCAGATCAAGCATCTGGGCCAGCGTATCGAGCTTGGCGAAATCGAGGCTGCAGCACAGGCTGCCGACGGCGTTGAACGTGCGTGTTGCCTGTACGACGCGAAGCGCAAGAAGATCTCGCTTTACTACGATGGCCCGCTTGCCGCCGATGGGCTGCTTGAGTTGCTTTCCGCGAAGTTGCCGCATTATATGGTGCCTGCGAAGCTTATTCCTGTTGAACATATGCCGCTCACCAAGAACGGCAAGGTCGATCGCGCAGCACTTGCGCAGATGGGCGGTGCGAAATGAGTGAAATGACCGAATCGATCGAGGTTGCAGACGAAGCCGCCGTAGAGTCTGTCGGTGCGGCTGCTCAGGTTCAGCCGCAGATGCGCTTCATGGGAAACGATCGCTTGCACGAGATTCAGGCCGAATGGGGCACGCCCTCGTTCGTGTTCGACGCGGCTGCGTTCAAGTCGCGCTTGCAAACGTGCCAGCAGATTGTCGGTAGCGACATCGCGCTGTGCTTCGCTATGAAGGCGAACCCGTTTTTGACGGCCGCTGCCGCGCAGGTGGGCGCGCATCTTGAGGTGTGCAGCCCCGGTGAGCTTGCCATTTGCGAGCAGTTGGGCGTTGATCCCGCACTGGTGGTGTACTCCGGCGTGAACAAAGAGGTCTCCGACATCACCGAGGCCGCGACGTTTGGCGTGGGCGTGATGACGGCCGAGTCGCTTCTGCATGCAACGTATCTCAGCGAAGTTGCCGTTTCGCGCAACCAGATAATCGACGTGCTGCCGCGCCTGAACTCGGGCTCGCAGTTCGGCATGTCGAAGGAGGATCTGCTGTGGCTGGTTGACAACCGCGGTGAGTTCCCGGGCATCAACCTGATGGGTATCCACTACTTCGTGGGCACCCAGCGCAAGAAATTGAAGCATCAGCGCCGCGAGCTTGCCTCCCTTATCGAGTTCCTCGACCTGCTTGAGGTTGAGCACGGCTTCACGGTTGAGCGCCTAGAGTACGGCCCGGGCCTTGCGGTGCCGTACTTCGTCGACGATGATTTCTCCGACGACCTGGCGCCGCTCCGCGAGCTTGCGCCCGACCTGCAAGAAGTTGCCAAGCGCGTGAAGCTGACCATCGAGATGGGTCGCTTCTTCGCCGCGCCGTGCGGAGCATACCTGACGCGCGTCATGGATCTGAAATCCAACGACGGCACGAATTATGCCATTCTTGACGGCGGCATGAACCACCTGACTTACTACGGCCAGATGATGGGCCTGCATGTGCCCGTCATCGCCAATCTGACGGCTGAAATCGATACTGCACGCGGTGTCGAGGGCCTGCGCGAATGGTGCCTGTGCGGCAGCTTGTGCACGGTGAACGATGTGCTGGTTCGCTCGGTGGAGATGAGCTCCCTTGAGCGCGGCGACGTCCTTGCGTTCAAGAACGCCGGTGCGTATTCGGTTACCGAGGGCGTTCACTTGTTCCTGAGTCGTACCATGCCCCGCGTTTTGCTATGCGACGGGGATGACGTGTGCCTGGCACGCGATTTCACGGAGTCGTGGCCCATCAACTGCGCGCATCTGTAAGTTTGCGAAGGTTTATAATCGGTTCCAATTGAAATGCAATGTGCCGTGCGTTTTAGGCGCCGGTGCGCAAGAAGGAGAAACTCATGGACGAGATCAAACTTGACGAAGTCATCGAGATGCTGGAAGGCGTGCGCGAGGGCGTTGACTACGAGAACTCCACCGATCTGGTTGATGCCCGTAAGATCGATTCTTTCGACATTCTGGCCATCGTTTCGGCTATTGACGATGAGTTCGACGTGGCTGTTCCTGCAAAGGAGATCATCCCCGACAACTTCAACAGCGCAGCATCGCTTACTGCGATGATCAACCGCCTGGCCGAAGAGGACTAATCTCACAGCGCATTTGGTGCATAGTGGCATCAAGCAAAAAGGACGCATCAGACGATGCGTCCTTTTGTCGTTTCGGGGAGGGGTGTACGGCGGCGAAGGCGGATTGTCTGCCCGCGTTTCTTGCGCCGTTGCGGCTTTGCGAGGTGCGGCTTTGCGCCGTTTCGGCCTTTCGTTTGCTTCCTTACTCGCTTTCGCCATCGCCCATATAGAACTCGTAGATGGCCTGGTTGATAATCGACCAGCCGTATTCCGACGGATGCTCGGAGTCGCGGAAGAAGTACTTCGTGTCTTCATAGCCCGACAGGTCTGCCACCTGCGCATCGTAGGCAGCGCAGCACTCGCGGATGGTGTCGTAGTACGCGTTGCGATATTCCTGCTTGACGGGGCACTGGTCCCAGCACATGCCGTTCACGGGGTTCAGCACCACCAGCACGTCAAGCCCGGCTTCTTTGCAGGTGCGAAGCGTCAGCTGGAATTCCTCGATCTCGCTTTTGTCCAGCAGGTTATCAGGGTCTACGTTCCAGCCCGACGTGTACCACAGCCAACCCTGGTAGTTGTTCTCGTACCACTTGTCGCCAACGCCCATGTCGTTGTTGGTCGACTTCTTCTTAACCTCGTCCTGAGCAAGTTGTTGGATCTCGTCCCAGTCGGGGGTTTGCGGTTCGCCGAAGCGACTGGACGGTATCTTCTGGTTGTATGAACCGTAGGCGCCGTAATCAAGCGAGTCGGAGTCGGAGCTTTGCGTGATCGTGCGATAACGCAGGTGAACCGACGACTCGAACGCGGTGGCCACGGTGTCAAACGACCTTACCGACTGCAGCAGCGGGTTGCTGCCGAACATCACCTTGTGTGAGCGCAGCTGCGTTAGCACTTCGTCCTTCAGGTCGTCGCTTAGCTCGTTGTTGTCCAAGAACGCGTCCAGCGCGCTGGGCGAGAACGTGCGCCCTTGAAATTCGTTGCCGTAGTGGGTGGCGCTCAAGAACCAGGGCATCGACAGCGAGATGACCACCTTGTTGTTATTGATGCCATCCTTCGCGAACGCGCCGATCATCACGGCGTCCCACAAGTCGGTGACGTAGGCTTTGCCGCACGCCTGAATGTTCATGCCGTAGTTGCTGCTGGTCCAGAACTTGGCAGGGTAGTAGGTGCCGCGTTCGGGGCCAAGCTCGGATGATCCGAACACCAGCACGGGGTTGTCCCCCTGTTCGGTTCGGGCGTCGTAGTTGGCGCGCTGGTAGTCGAAGTCGCGCACCTGCTCGCTGTAATTGGTGTACGCGACGTACGGACGATCTTTTACCAGGTTGTCGTAGTCCCAGTTCACAGCAAGAAAGGTGCCGAAGGCGCCAAGTGCGATCGCTGTTCCTGCCGCAATGCCTGCGAATCGTTTCAGCATGATCTAGAACCCTTCGTAGATGGGCTCGGCCGGGGTGCCGAAGTCCGAGAAGAAGAAGAACCACAGCAGGACGGCGATCATGACCAGAACGGCGCCGAACCACATCGCGCCGCCTACCCACGAGTCGCTGAAGAACGCCGCGCGCACCTTGGCCGCGCCCGCCCAGACGCGCTCCTTGACGG
>OLPV01001361.1_pt1 | contig 18269 bp, 14 predicted proteins | sample 1671961 | NCBI WGS metagenome assembly OLPV01 (sample SAMEA3136630, study PRJEB25190) | human gut metagenome | biome: human gut; feature: human-associated habitat; material: faeces | place: Austria | collected 2013
GAGCTTGCATCGGATTTCTGACCTTTTGACCCTGGTATCACATTATAAAAGAATTTAAAGAAAAATTCAACTATTGTTTGACGAAAGGAAAAAGAGAATGAAATTATTAATTGCATCGGACATCCATGGCTCTGCCTACTGGTGCAGCAAACTGATGGATGCATATCAAAATGAAAAGGCAGACAGAATGATACTGTTAGGTGATATTTTATACCATGGGCCACGAAATGCACTTCCAAAAGAGTATGATCCACAGCGAGTGTGTGATCTGTTAAATCAAATCAGTGACCGTATTCTTTGCGTTAGAGGAAATTGTGATGCAGACGTAGATCAGTGGCTGATTCATTTTCCGATTATGGCTGATTACAGCTGGATCATGGAAGAAGATCGCGTGATTTATCTGACACATGGTCATGTGTATGGAAAGGATTTCAGAAAAGACGAAAGCTTTCCGCCGCTTCAAAAGAAAGATGTGGTTCTTTCAGGTCATACACATATTCCGATCACAGAACCGACTGACGGAGGGCTGTTCTTTAATCCAGGCTCCGTTTCAATCCCGAAAAATGGAAGCAAAAATGGTTATATGACGCTTGAGAATGGTTTATTTATCTGGAAGAGCTTTGAAGATGGTGAGTACGCAAGATACAAGCTTTGAAAAACATAAGCATTGCAAACTTGTGAATGTTTGATATAATGATTGTAACTATTCAGAGTCATGAAAACTTGAGTTTGGTGAATAGGATTCTGAATAGTTACTAATAATTTACTGATCAAGGAAGAAAAGAGGAAATTAAAATGAGTGAATGCAGCAGTAAGGGAACATGTGGAAAAAGTTCCTGCGAGGGATGCAGCCAGAATACATCAAAAGGTCCACAGAGCATGCAGGTAAAGGAAAACGCGCACAGCCGTGTAAAGAAAGTAATTGGCGTTGTCAGCGGTAAGGGTGGCGTTGGAAAATCCATGGTGACTTCTTTGCTGGCAGTTGCAATGAACCGCAAGGGTTATAAGACAGCAATTATGGACGCTGATATTACAGGACCATCAATCCCGACAGCATTTGGCTTAAATGATCATGCTGTTGCAAATGATGACGGACTGCTTCCAGAGGTAACAAAAAATGGAATTAAGGTAATGTCATTAAATCTTTTGCTTGAAGATCAGACAGATCCAGTTGTCTGGAGAGGTCCAATTATTTCAGGAACAGTATCACAGTTTTGGACAGAGGTTTGCTGGGGTGATGTAGATTACATGTTTGTTGATATGCCGCCAGGAACAGGCGATGTTGCACTGACCGTATTCCAGTCCCTTCCGCTTGATGGAATCGTCATCGTTACATCACCACAGGAGCTTGTATCCATGATCGTAACAAAGGCAGTAAAAATGGCAGAGATGATGAACGTTCCAGTACTTGGAATCGTCGAGAATATGTCATATTTCGTATGTCCGGATTGTGGAAAAAAGCATTTCCTGTTTGGAACAAGCCATATCGAAAAAGTAGCAGCAGAGCACGGCATCTCAGTAATCGACTACCTGCCGCTAGATCCAAAGATGGCAGCACTATGCGATGAAGGAAAGATGGAAGAAGCCCCAGAAGGACTCCTAGAAAAGATGAGCAGTTCTCTGTAAGTCGACGAAACCATTGCACCGAAGGGCATTCGTTAACCTACCGGGCTGCATACCAGAGACTTTTTTGCAATAGCACTTGCAAAGAAGTCTCTTTTTTATTATAATGATGTATACAAAGTACAAGCCGTATACAAAAGAAAAGCATGTACAAGTTTTTAGAAGGGTGATTAAAAAATATGGATTTAATGCAGTTAAGAGCAATGGCTAAAATTAATCTCGGTCTGGACGTTGTTAGAAAACGTGAAGACGGATATCACGAGGTTCGCATGATTATGCAGACTATCCGCATGTTTGACAGAGTTACTGTTTATCGCATTCCAGAGCCGGAGATCCGTATATCCAGCAACTTGCATTTTCTTCCCGTGAATGAAAATAATATTGCATACAAGGCAGCACGCATGATGCTTGAAAGTCAGCCAGTTCGCGGCGGTGTAAGCATCAGCCTTCAAAAGCGTATTCCAGTGGCAGCAGGTATGGCTGGCGGCAGCGCAGATGCAGCAGCTGTATTATATGCGATGAATCGAATCTTTTATATGGGCTATACATTAGAAGAGCTGATGGATTTTGGACTTAGATTAGGCGCTGATGTTCCATATTGTCTAATGAGAGGAACAGCACTTGCAGAGGGTATTGGAGAAGAACTTACAAGACTGCCGGCATGTCCGCCGTGCTATGTTGTCATTGCAAAGCCGGCAATTTCTGTTTCCACACGATTTGTCTATGAAAATCTGCGTCTTGATGAGACAACAAGACATCCTGATATTTATGGGTTAGCAGATGCAATATGCCGTCAGGATCTTTATGGCATGCTTCCATATATGGGAAATGTGCTTGAGAGTGTTACGATTCCGGCATATCCGATTATCGGAGAGATCAAGGAGCGCTTTATGGAAAATGGAGCATTAATATCGCTTATGAGTGGAAGCGGTCCAACCGTATTTGCACTGTTTGACAATTATGAGATGGCACTTCGCGCAAAAGAAGCTTTGTTAGAGTGGGGACAGGTTCCGCTTGTCTATGTCACAGATCTGTACCGTGTTCGCGAGGAGACGCCAGTAAATTGCTGGTAATTGGCGAAGCATGTACAGTAACTATAAGAATGGTTACTAAAAGAAAATAAGAGTGAGAAAGAGAGGTCCGTATGGAGGATTTTCAGATAAATGAATACCTCCCTCTGAGGGATGTTGTATTTGAAACACTCCGACAGAAAATACTAAAAGGAGAGTTAAAGCCTGGAGAACGCTTAATCGAAGTAGCGCTTGCGCAGCGCCTTGGTGTAAGCCGTACACCAGTCAGAGAAGCAATTCATAAACTAGAGCAGGAAGGCCTTGTTGTGATGGCACCGCGAAAGGGTGCACAAGTAGCAACAATTTCTGCGCAGAGTGTGAGGGATGTTTTAGAGGTTCGAAAGGCAATGGAATGTCTTGCTGTCTGTCTTGCCATTTCCAGAATTACACCGCAGGAGCGTATAGCACTGCGTCAGGCAGAGGAGGCATTTTCTGCAGCAAGCAGAGGAAATGATCTTCGCCTGATTGCGCAAAAGGACGAAGAGTTTCATAAAGTCATTTATATGGCGACAAAAAATCCAAAGCTGGATATGCTCTTAAACAATTTAAGAGAGCAGATGTATCGCTACCGTTTTGAATATATTAAAGATGCGAATATGCGCGAAGACTTGCGGCGTGAGCACAGAGAGATCACTGATGCGATCATAAAAGGTGAGTGCGAGCGGGCAAAGACAGCAATAAGTCTTCACATCGACAATCAGGAAGAAAACATTTTGAAAAATTTATAAAAAATAGCAGCTGCCATTTTATTTTTGGACAGCTGCTATTTTTGTAAAGTTTTATTTTTTCTTTGATAGTTTTTGCATCTTGTCAGCAGACAACCATTTATATGCAGAGTAAAGAATCGCACTTACGATGATAATAAGTGAAAGCAGACAAAGATAATAGACAGCATTTGGCTGAGAAAGAGTCATGGTAAGTGACAGAACATTATCTGTTGTCTTAGCAGAGTAAACATTATCTAAGATATTGTTTTCTGTTGTAAGACTGCTTTCAAGAGAATCAGACATTATGGCAGTACCATTTGGAAGCTGCACCATAACAGTAATTAATGTTGCATCTGGCTGCACAAGAAAATTAGAAAAGTCCATGTTTTCTGTGAAGCGATATGTATGCTTTGGCTGAAACAGCGCCGTAGTATGAGAACAGTAGTCAATTGATTCCTTTCCGCCAAAGAAAGCTTCAAATCCCTTTGCGAGATAGGATGGTGTGCCAGTCTGTGTAAAGAACAGAGTCAGGTGATTTTCATCATCAGTTTTGGCAGTTATAGTTCCGAAAGTGTTAGTATCGCGCTCGGCAGTATCTGTGATAAGCTTTTGATGAAGCTTAGGTACCTCGCCGAGTGAGAGAGTAATTGTGCGTGTCAGAAGCTGTATAGATTTTATCTGTGTAGAAACTGTGATCTGCTGTGGCTGATATTGGAAGATGGCATCATAGTTATAGGTGCATCCCCCCTCCACAAGATCATCAAACAGACAGACATAGCCATCATAACCATCGCGTGCAAGCGGAAGCTTTTGAAGCGTATGATCATTGTCGTATACAGCAAGTGCTGCATTTGTGTCGGTGCTGTAGAAATAGCGTGCCCTTGCTGTTCCTGAATCGGGAACAAAGAAGGAAAACTGAAATGGTTCTGCATAAGAGTGCACGATTTTCATAGAGTTTTCAGCGATAATCGATTCAGACGCAAGTGATTTGCTTGATGACTGAAACAGCTGGCTTGTCTGAACACACAATTCCTTAAAGCTTTCAGCGCTGAAGGTCAGCTGCCATGTGGTATCATTATTCCAGACAGCCTCAATTCCATCTGGGACGATAGCGTCCAGATAGCTTTTTACATTAGAAGCATTGTCTCGTAGTTCATCAGGAAAGATGATATAAATAGTACGGTTCCATTTGTCAAGAGAAAGTGATGTTAAAATATCAATTCGCTTGGCATCAAGAATTTTTTCTGCGTTGCAGACAAGTGCATTATTTTGGCTTTTATAGCTTCGTCCGTTGTAGATAAGTTCATTTTCCTGCTGAGATAGGTAGGATAAAAGCTTTGAGTCACTAAGTCCTGTGCGCTCCTTAAGAGCATCAGTAAACCAGGCAAAAACGGCCATCACATCATCTGGCTCAGATAAGGTAAAGCCAGTTTTTACACCGACTTGCGGTCGTGAAATTGAAGAAAATTGTTCAATGCCTGTAAGCGCATCAATTTTTTCCTGATATTCATCTAATGAATCAAATGAAAGAATAAAAGTCAGCTCATAGGCAGAAGCAGTGTCCACATAATTCCACTCAAGTCCCTTCGGGCAGTTAGCTGTGATAAAGCTTTGAAAAGAAAAATTGCTGTTGTGGAAAAGCTTTTGCAGTGTCTTTTTATTGGCTGTAACAGACATCGTGCGTGTACCTGATTCGTCAGCCTGAATATCCAATACAGAAGAGAAGGTGATTGGCGGACACTTTGCGCAGCCGCCTATCACACAAGCAGTGATGAAAATAAAAAAGCAAAATAGAAAAGCGTGAAGAAATTGTTTTATCCTGTCAGGATGAAAAATTCGTGTTTTCATAATCAAAACTGACCAAAATGGTTTTTCAGTGCTTCAAAACTCTCCTTACTGATTACATGCTCCATTTTGCATGCGTCCTCAGCAGCAATGCTGCTGTCAACGCCAAGGCTAATAAGCCAATTTGTCAGCCACTCATGGCGCTCATAGATCATTTCGGCAATCGCACGGCCGCTGTCAGTAAGATAAATATAACCGGCTTGAGTTACGGTAATCTTTCCGCCCTCTCGTAAATTTTTCATTGCGATGCTGACACTTGATTTTTTAAAATCCAATTCATTTGCGATATCGACAGAGCGCACAACTGGCAGCTTTTTGCTGAGCATAAGGATTGTTTCAAGATAGTTTTCGGCAGATTCATGTATTTGCATAAGCAAACCTCCTGTGTAAAATATATCTAAGTCAATTACCTATAAGAATACCATAAATATGAAAAAAGTTCAACATAACTTCGCCGATTCATCTTGCAAAAAAAAGTCATTGACAAAATAAAATCAGGTATTATAATAATTCTGTATCGAACAATTCGGAATCGAACTATTTTGCATTCCGGGAAAGGAAGGCTGTATGGAAAAGGAAAAGTCGATATGCTTTAGCCTAAAGAGGGTCAATCATATCGTGGAGAGAGGCATTCACACAAGCCTCGCGGCAGCTGGTTTTGATGAAATCACTAACATGCATGGGTGGATTCTGGGCTTTTTGTATCACGCACAGCAACCAGTCTACCAAAAGGATATCGAATCAAATTTTGGTATTGCCCGTTCAACGGTGACAAACATCCTGCAGCTGATGGAGAAAAAGGGATATCTGACAAGGACTACCGATGAGCATGATGCAAGGCTTAAACGGTTAGAACTGACAGAGTTAGGGAAAAGGGTTCATCTTGATACGATTGCAGTAATCGACTCAGCACATGATACTATGGAGGCTGGTGTCACAGATGAAGAGAGAAGGATCTGCTTTAAGGTATTGGAAAAGATCTGTAAAAATGTAGAAAAAATAACAGGAGGAGAGTAGCCATGATAAAAACACTAGGTGCATATGTAAAAGAATTTAAGCGTGCATCAATTGCGACACCGTGCTACATGATTCTGGAAGTTTTGATGGAGATGATGATTCCCTATCTGATGGCTTCCATTATTGATGACGGTGTCAATAAGGGCGATATGAAGCATATCTGTGTTGTTGGTGCAGGCATGCTTGTGATCGCAGCAATCGGCTTATTTGCCGGAATCATGGGCGGCGTGTATGGTGCAAAGGCATCAGCAGGATTTGCCCGTAATCTTCGAAAGGGAATGTATGATAATATTCAGACCTTTTCATTTTCCAACATTGATAAATTTTCAACTGCCAGTCTCGTAACAAGACTGACCACTGATGTAACTAATATTCAGAATGCATATCAGATGGTGCTTCGTATGTGTATGAGAGCACCGGCCAGTCTGATTTGTGCACTTGCAATGGCATTTATTACAAATGCAAGAATTTCTACAATTTTCTTAGCCGTTATCATTGTTCTTGGCATTGCTTTGTTTTTTATTGTCAACAGAGCAAGAAAATATTTTACCGCAGCATTTCCAAAGTACGATGAGTTAAATGCGAGTGTTCAGGAGAATGTTTCTGCTATTCGTGTTGTAAAGGCTTACGTGCGTGAGGATTATGAAAAGAACAAGTTTGTAAAGGCAAGCGAAAATATTTATAAGATATTTGTTAAGGCAGAGGGTGTTGTTGCATTAAACTCTCCAGTCATGATGTTTGCTGTATATGGCTGTATCCTTGCAATCAGCTGGATTGGTGCGAAGATGATCATCGGAACAGGAAGTGTTGCGTTGACAACAGGAAAGCTGATGAGCTTATTAAATTATTGCATGAGTATTTTGATGAGCTTAATGATGCTGTCTATGGTTTTCGTTATGCTTACAATGAGTATTGCAAGTGCAGAGCGTATATGTGAAGTATTAAATGAAAAGCCGGATTTAAAGAACCCAGATCAGCCAGTTACAGATGTAAAGGATGGAAGCATTGAGTTTGATCATGTTACATTCCGATATAATGCAGGAAGCGAAAAGCCGATTTTGTCTGATATCAATTTATCTATCCGTTCAGGTGAGACAATTGGTCTGATTGGTGGAACGGGAAGTGCAAAGTCAAGTCTTGTTAATTTGATCAGCCGCCTTTATGATGTGCAGGAAGGTTCTGTAAAGGTTGGCGGTCTGGATGTGCGAAAATATGATATGGAAGCACTTCGTAATCAGGTCAGCGTTGTTCTTCAGAAAAATGTCCTGTTTTCAGGAACCATTTTTGAAAATCTTCGCTGGGGTGATAAAACAGCTTCTGATGAGGAGTGTATCCGTGCCTGTAAGCTTGCCTGTGCCGATGAATTTATTGAGCGTTTCCCAGAGCGTTACAATACTTACATTGAGCAGGGCGGAAATAACGTATCAGGCGGACAAAAGCAGCGTCTTTGTATTGCAAGAGCACTTCTTAAAAAGCCAAAGATTCTGATTCTTGATGACTCCACAAGTGCAGTTGATACGGCAACTGATGCAAAGATCCGTCAGGCATTTGCAACGGAAATCCCTGATACAACAAAGATCATAATTGCACAGCGTATCTCAAGTGTGCAGAATGCAGACCGTATCATTGTTATGGATGATGGTAAGATTAACGGAATTGGCACACATGAAGAGCTTCTTGCTAAAAATGAGATTTACCGTGAGGTATATGAGTCTCAGACAGGCGGAAGCGGTGATTTTGATGAGAAAGGCGGTGATCAGTAATGCCAGGACCAAGACGTGATTTCGGACCAAAGCAGAAGGTCGAAAATCCAGTAAAGGTATTTAAACGCATCATGTCCTACGTGCTGAAGCGTTATCCAGTTCATTGTCTGCTTGTACTTATCTGTATTGTTGTCAGCGTATATGCAAATGTACAGGGAACTATGTTTATGAAGACTTTGATTGACGGTTATATTACACCTCTTTTAGGTCAGGCTAACCCAGATTATTCAGAGCTTCTGCAGGCAATTATCAAGATGGGTATTTTATATGCAATTGGTATTGCAGCTACTTTTGGCAATACTAAGATCATGGTGTATGTTACTCAGGGAACGATGAGAAATATCCGTAACGACATGTTTAAACATATGGAATCCCTTCCAATTAAATATTTTGACACACATAAGCATGGAGATATCATGTCAATGTACACAAATGATGTTGATACGCTGCGCCAGATGGTCAGCCAGAGTATTCCGCAGTTTATCAACAGCTTAATCAGTATTGTAAATGTACTGATTTACATGATTATCTTAAGTGTGCCGCTTACACTTGTTTCTATTGTTATGGTTATGCTTGTTATATGGGCAAGTAAGACTGCTGCTTCTAAGAGCGGAAAGTTTTTCGTATCACAGCAAAAAAATATCGGTGCGTTAAACGGCTTTATCGAGGAGATGATGGATGGTCAGAAGGTTGTCAAGGTATTCTGTCACGAAGATGAGAGTATTGAGCGCTTTGACCAGTTAAACAACGATCTGTATGCGAGTGCCTATAATGCAAACCGTTATGCTAATATCTTAGGACCAATCAATGTACAGCTTGGAAACTTAAGCTACGTTGTTGTTGCAATCGTTGGTGGTCTTGTTGCGATCAACGGAATCGGCGGCTTTACTTTGGGAAGTCTGGCAAGCTTTTTGACATTAAATAAGAGCTTCCAGCAGCCAATTAACCAGATCAGCAACCAGTTAAACAGTATCGTTATGGCACTTGCCGGCGGTGATAGAATCTTCCGTCTGCTTGATGAAAAGCCAGAGGTAGATGATGGATATGTTACTCTTACAGATGCTGTTGTAAATGCAGATGGCACAATCACTGAATCAAATAAGAGAACGGGCACATGGGCTTGGAAGCATTATCACAAGGCAGAGGGTACGACAGATTATAGACAGCTTAAAGGCGATGTTGTATTTGAGCATGTAGATTTTGGTTACAACGATGATAAGATGGTACTTCATGATGTAAGCTTATATGCGCAGCCGGGACAAAAGATTGCATTTGTAGGTTCAACAGGTGCAGGAAAGACGACAATCACCAATTTGATCAACCGTTTCTATGATATTCAAAGCGGAAAGATCCGTTACGACGGCATAAATATCGGAAAGATCAAAAAGGATGATCTTCGTCATTCACTCGGAATTGTTCTTCAGGATACGCATTTGTTTACTGGAACTGTTATGGAAAATATCCGTTATGGAAAACTTGATGCGACAGAAGAAGAGGTACATGCAGCAGCCAAGCTTGCTAATGCAGATGGCTTTATCCGCAGACTGCCGCAGGGCTACGACACAATGCTTACAGGAGATGGTGCTAACTTAAGTCAGGGTGAAAGACAGCTTCTTGCCATTGCCCGTGCAGCTGTTGCCGATCCGCCTGTACTAATTCTTGACGAGGCAACAAGCTCCATTGATACAAGAACTGAGAAAATTGTTCAGGATGGTATGGATAAGCTGATGCACGGAAGAACAACATTTGTTATCGCGCACCGTCTGTCTACCGTTAAGAACAGCGATTGCATCATGGTCTTAGAGCAGGGACGTATCATTGAGCGTGGAACTCATGATGATCTTATTGCACAAAAGGGCAAATATTATCAGCTATACACTGGAAATAAGATAAGCGAGTGAGTGTATAGATCTAAACACAAAGAACAAATATAAATAAGAGATAAAACGAGTAAATCGTTAAGTTTCATCAGACCCTCTGCGGTATTCGCTGGGGGTCTTTTTGTATCGTTTTTTAAATGAACGGTTAAAATAAGAAAGATTCTCATAACCGCAGGAGAGAGCAATATCTAAAATAGAGTCATTTGTCAGCAAGAGAAGACGTGCTGCCATTGACAGGCGGTATGAGGAAAGATATGAAGTAAAAGAGGTACCCATTGCAGATTTGAAAAAACGCATAAAATGAGATGCAGAAAAACCAGAAACAGCAGAAATCTCATCAATGGAGATTGTACTCATGTAGTGTGTTTCAATATATTTTAGGACACTTTTTAGTCGTTCAATGTGAGGGTCATTTTTGGGAGCAGGAATATCGGTGGAATTTGTGAATATGGTGTAGAAGAAGGTAAAAAGAGCCCCCTTAATTGCAAGGCGGTAGCCTTTTGGAAAACTGCTGCTGATACTGTCAATTCGATTTAGGCATGAAGAGAGAGCAGGGTAATGTTCATCATCACAGCAGACAAGATGCTCAAAGCCAATGGTACCAGCCAAAAAAGGCTCAAAAAATTCACTGCTTAGAGCATCCATGCTTCCAGTACAAAGAAGATCAAGTGAAAAAATAATATTTTCATATTCCATAGAATGTTCAGCCGGGCCGATTGCATGAAGCTGACCAGGACTGACAATAATAATATCACCTGCCTCTACATAAAGGGAGGTAAAATCTAATGTGACGCGCCCACGCCCCTTTTTAATATAGATGATTTCCACCTCATCGTGCCAGTGAAGCGGCACCTTCTCAAAATCAAGCGGAATAGAACAAATATACGCATTGTAAGGAAAATCAGGTGTGCTGTGTGATTTTGTTTCATGATAATTTTCGTATTCAGGTATCTGCATCGTGGCTCTCTCCTCATGTTTTTGCGGGTCCCAAACTCAACCCCCTCATCGTGCAAGCACGATCGGTGGTTGGAGCTTGGGACCCTAGTATCATCATGATAGGATAGTACCATAAAAAGGCGGCATAATGCAAGAAAAATGATAGAAAAAGCAGTAAACTGCATACATCAACTCATGAAAGGAGTTTTAATAATAATGATGGTAAATGAAATTTGTGAAAAGAAATATAATAAGCCGTTATCTGGCTGCACCAATGAGGAAATTTATTACGCACTGCTTGATATGACAAAGGATCTGGCAGCAAAGAAGGAAAGTGAAGCTGGAAAGAAGAAGGTATACTACATTTCAGCAGAGTTTTTGATTGGAAAGCTGTTATCAAACAACCTTATCAATCTTGGTCTTTACAAGACTGTAAAGGAAGAGCTTGAAGCAGCAGGAAAGGATATTGGTGAGATCGAAGAGATCGAGCCGGAACCATCTCTTGGAAACGGTGGACTTGGCCGTCTGGCAGCATGTTTTTTGGATTCCATGGCAACACTAAATCTGCACGGTGATGGTGTAGGCTTGAATTATCATATGGGTCTGTTCAAGCAGGTGTTTGATCACAATTTCCAGAAGGAAACACCAAATCCGTGGATTGAAAAAGACAGCTGGCTGATCAAAACTAATGTAAGCTATACTGTTTCATTTGGTGATCTGACAGTGACCTCACGCATGTATGACATTGAGGTGACAGGTTATGAGGGACGCACAAATAAGCTTCATCTGTTTGATGTTGATACTGTAGATGAGAGTCTTATTAAGGACGGTACTATAAGCTTTGACAAGACAGATATCGCAAAGAATCTGACACTGTTCTTATATCCGGATGACAGCGATGAGGCTGGAAACTTACTTCGTATCTATCAGCAGTATTTTATGGTAAGCAATGCAGCGCACTTAATCTTAGATGAGTGTACGGCACGCGGCTGTAAGCTGACCGACTTAGATGAGTATGCAGCTATTCAGATCAATGATACTCATCCGTCAATGGTTATTCCAGAATTGATTCGTCTGCTTCTTGAGCGCGGCATCACCATGGATGAGGCAGTTGAGCTTGTCACAAAGGTATGCGCATACACAAACCACACAATTCTGTCAGAGGCACTTGAGAAGTGGCCGCTTGCATATTTAGAGAAGGTTGTTCCGCAGTTAGTTTTGATCATCAAGGAGCTTGATAAGCGTGCAAAGGCAAAATATTCAGATCCGAAGGTAGCGATTATTGATGAGAATGACCGCGTTCATATGGCACATATGGATATCCACTATGGTCACAGTGTAAACGGTGTTGCTTACCTGCATACTGAAATTTTGAAAAATTCCGAGCTTAATGCTTTTTACAAAATTTATCCGGAGAAATTCAACAACAAGACAAATGGAATCACCTTCCGCCGCTGGCTGCTTTCATGCAACGAGGAGCTTTCAGAGGAAATTGAAAATAAGATTGGAAGTGGTTTTAAGAAGGATGCCTGCGAGCTTGAGAAGCTGCTTTCATTCGAAAATGATGACAGTGTATTAGACAGCATTCTTGCGATCAAGAAGGAGAAAAAGCGTCAGCTTGCTGACTATTTAAAGCATACACAGGGTGTTGTCATTGATGAAAATTCTATTTTTGACATTCAGGTAAAGCGTTTGCATGAGTATAAGCGCCAGCAGATGAATTTACTCTGGGCAATTCATAAATATCTTGAAATCAAGAGTGGAAAGCTTCCTAAGACACCAGTAACGCTGATCTTTGGTGCAAAAGCAGCACCAGCCTACACAATCGCAAAGGATATCATTCATGCAATTCTTTGCTTACAGCAGATCACAGAGCAGGATCCAGAAGTCAGCCCATATCTGCGCGTAGTGATGGTAGAAAACTACAACGTAACAAAGGCATCAAAAATTATACCGGCATGTGATATCTCCGAGCAGATCTCCTTAGCATCAAAAGAGGCATCAGGAACAGGAAACATGAAGTTTATGTTAAACGGTGCAATAACACTAGGAACAAGAGACGGCGCAAACGTAGAGATCGGAGAGCTTGTAGGAGAAGATAATATTTATTTCTTCGGAGAGAGCAGCGAGCAGGTAATCGAACATTATAAAAATGCAGATTATTGTGCAAAAGATTATTATACAAAAGACGAAGATATCCATACAGCAGTCGACTTCCTTATCAGCGAGCCAATGCTTGCAGCAGGAGACGAAGAAACCTTAACACAGCTTCATAAAGAACTGATAAATAAAGACTGGTTTATGACCCTCCTTGACTTAAAAGAGTATATAGCACGCAAAGAGCAGGTGCTTAATGACTACGCAGATAGAAAGAAATGGGCAAAGAAGATGCTCATCAACATCGCAAAGGCAGGATTTTTCTCATCAGACCGCACTATAGCACAATATAACGAAGAAATCTGGAAGTTATGATAAATATTAAAAAGGTGGCAGCATAAACACGCTGCCACTTTTTTTCGTTGATTTTCATCGTCTGTTAGGGTAAAATGGAAGACAGATAAGTTGCATTAAGTTGCATATAGAAAGGATCGGGAAATATGTATCAGATATTGGTGGTAGATGATGAGCGAATTGAACGAAATGGCATTAAAATGCTGCTGCGCCATATGCAGCTGCCATGTGAGATTGCTGAGGCTGCAAATGGACGAGATGCGCTTGAGTATTTAAATGAGCATACGTCAGATGTTTTGCTTACAGATGTAAAAATGCCATTTATGGACGGCATTCAGCTAATAGAGGAATGTAAAAAAGACGACAGAAACGAGGATATGAAATGCGTAATCTTTTCAGGCTGCAGTGAGTTTGACTATGCCAGAAAAGCAGTGCGCCTAGGTGTTTCTGATTACATTTTAAAGCCAGTTGATCCAAGTGAATTTAAAGAGACTATTACGCGGGTCATTCAGGAGCTTGAAGCAGAACGCGCTGAAAAAAATATGAAAAAAAAGAGTATGCAGCAGATGCGTGAGCATGCACTATACCAGATTGTAAATGGAGTGAATGTAGCAGAAGTTCTTGAGAAAAGCAGCGGTGTTTTGACAAGATCAGATGTTGACTGCTTCTGCCGTATTCTGATGCTTGAGGCAGATGATGATTTTTTTGGAAAAAATGGTGTTGATCTGCAAGAGCGAATTCTGGCAAAAAAAATGAAAGAAATTTGCGACAGCGAAGCTTTCCTTTATTTAAATCTTACTCCGCAGCAGTCTATCATCTTATTAAAAGACAGATCAATAGATTTAATCGCGTTTGCAAATGATTTATTAGATCAGATTAAACAGGAGTATGACAAGAGTTGTACAGCATCCATTTCTTCAGAAATTTCATGTGCAGAGCAGATTGCTTGTGCAATGGAGGAGCTTGAGGAGCTGATGGAAAATAAATTTTACCATCCGAATGTCAGACTGTTTTACAGTGGAATGGAGAGCAGTGATTGTGAGATCATTAAAATAGATGATGACACATTAATGAAGCAGATGAAGCAGGATATTCGAATGAAGGATGTTCAGAGCCTGCGAGATCATTTTGAGCGTTTCAGCCAAAAATACAGAAGCCAGACTGCATTTTCCCAGATGTACATCAAATTTTTATTTGCCAACTTGCTGAAGGATATTTATGATGAAATCCCAGGAGAGGGAGAGAAGCAGTTAAATACGAAGATTGATCAGCTTTATCGTTCATTTGATTTTGTTCAGGTTACAGATCTTGTAAGTGATTCCATAAACAGATTGGAAAAGGCATTTTCAGGAAGAGCGCAGACAGGTCATCGTGAGGTGGAGGCTGTCAAGCGTTACATTGCTGCTCATTATGGAGAAGAAATGAGTGTGGAGCGCTTAAGTGAGCTTGTCTACATGGCTCCAAGTTACTTAAGCAGTGTATTTAAAAAAGAGACAGGTCAGAATTTGAATCGTTTTATCAAGAGCGTTCGTATGGAAAAGGCAAAGGAGTTTTTGGAGCAGACGATGATGAAGATTGTAGATATCAGTACTGCATGCGGTTATCCAAATGTTTCCTATTTTTGCTCTAGCTTTCGTGAGTATTACGGAATCAGTCCGCAAAAATTTAGAGAAAGCGGGGATGAAATGATTGAAGAAAAGTAAGCTTGGCAGCCTCATTGTCAGCTGGTTTAGAAATATAAGGCTTGGTTATAAGCTGGCCATTGTGTATGCGCTGTCAGGTTTCCTTCCTGTTGTGGCGGTGCTGTCAGTTACCTATGTTCAGATGAAGCAGATTTTATTGCAAAATGAGAGAGACAGTATGGAATCATATCTGTATCAGGCACTTGCTTCAATGGAAAATAAGCTTGCGATTTACACAAATCTAAACAATTATATTTGCTACAACCAGACAATTTCGCAGGTGATCGGATATCAGTATGATTCAGTGTATGAGATGTACAATCAGCTCGTTACGATACTTGATCCTATGCTAGCCTCGCTGAAATATTTTCACAATGATGTCGGCAGAGCCACAATTTATGTGGATAAGGATATGATTAAGCATGGTGACACGCTGGCGCCAATTTCCGAGATCATAGATACTGATTGGTATAAGAGTGTGGCAAATTCTGGAGAAATGCAGTGGTTTGTTGATAAAAATGAAGGAATTGTTTTTGGAGCGAGTCCGATGAGTATGCTCAAGCGCTATGGATTAGATGGTATTTTGTACATCAGCGTAGATTATGACAGTATGTTTGAGACATTTAAGCAGACACTTCAGAATAATTATGGCATTGTCATTTTCGATGAGAAGGGAAATGCAGTGTATGAAAAAGCATTTTTTGATAAAAAATACCGGGAATATGAGTTAAATGCCGCGCAGCTTCTTGATCAGAAGAAAAATCAGGAATATGAGTATACGATTCTTTCAGAAACATCATCTGTGACGGGATGGACAGCATGTTTGTATAAGCCAAATAGACTAATTGTATGGTCAGTAACGCCAATTACACGAATTGCGCTTATTGCGATGTTCGTTATGGCGCTGATGTCAGTGATAGCCATGATAATTTTGACAAGTTTTGTTACAAAAAGGATTAGAAGACTCAGATCTGGTATGAAAGAGGTAGAACAGGGAAATCTTGAGGCTGAGATTACTAGTGACAGCCAAGATGAGATTGGCGATCTTGTCAACGGCTTTGATTCGATGCTTCTTCAATTAAATACTTTAATTAAAGAGGTTTACGAGGGTCGGATTAAGGAAAAGGAATATGAGATGAAGGCGCTGCAGGCGCAGATTAATCCACACTTTTTATATAATACGCTGTCGTTGATCAATTGGAAGGCAATAGAGGCAGAAGCGGATGATATAAGTAAAATTACATTGGCACTTTCTACCTTTTACCGAACATCATTAAATAAAGGAAAGAATGTCATGTCACTCTCAGATGAGCTTCGCAACATGCGTTCTTATCTTGATATTCAGCTGATGATGCATGACTATGATTTTGATGTGGAGTTTGATGTAGATGAATCAATTGGTCAGTATCAGTCACTAAATCTTATGCTTCAGCCTCTTATTGAAAATGCAATTGCTCATGGAATCGATGTGAAGACAGACGGCAGGGGAAAGCTGACGATTACCGGAAAGGAAGAAGGTGATCTGATAGTTTTGACAGTAGCGGATAATGGTGTCGGCATGAATGATGAGCAGGCGGCTCGTATTTTAACAGAAGAGTCAAAGGGATATGGAGTTAGAAATGTTAATGAGCGCATAAAGCTTTACTATGGTGAGCAGTATAGTCTGCAGATTGAAAGTAAAGTAGGGCAAGGAACTAAGGTAAGTATCAGGATTCCGAAGAGGATATAGTAATTTCAGAAAAAAACAACATGAATCTAATATTTTTGATATATACGAAATCACCAAAATTTCTTATAATAATGACATAAGAATTTCCAAATGGAAACAGAAAAGAAAATAGGGAGGATTTTGTATTATGAAATTTAGAAAAGCATCAAGTTTATTTTTAGCAGGCGCTATGTGTTTATCAACTTTTGGCGGTGCAATGAGTGTATTCGCTGATGAAGAGACAAGCTCAGAGGCAGAAACAGTAGATTATTCCGCAGAGGATCCGATTACAGCAACTATCACTGTATGGGGACCGGCAGAGGATCAGGCAGAAGAGTACGGCGAGTGGCTGCAGAAGCGCTGCGAAGCATTCAATGAGCTTCATGTAAATTGGGATCTTACATTTGAGTATGGTACCTGCTCAGAGGGAGATGCAGGAAAGACAATTTCTCAGGATCCATCTGGTTCAGCAGATGTTTACATGTTCGCAAATGACCAGCTGCAGACACTGATTGATGCAGGCGCAATCGCAGAGCTTGGCGGAAAGACTGTTGATTATATTAAGGATACAAACTCCGAGGCAATTGTAGATTCTGTAACAGTAGATGATTGTGTATATGGTGTTCCGTTCACAACTAATACCTGGTATATGTTCTATGATAAGAGCGTATATGATGATGAGGATGTTAAGAGCCTTGATACCATGCTGGAAAAGGGTAAGGTTTCCTTCCCATTAACAAACTCCTGGTATATTGCTTCTTTCTATGTAGGAAACGGCTGTACATTATTTGGTGAGGATGGCACCGATGAGGAAGCTGGCATTGATTTTGCTGGTGAGAAGGGTGCAGCAGTTACCAAGTATCTTGTAAATCTTGTAGGAAATAAGAACTTTGTAAATGATGAGTCTGGCGTTGGCGTTTCTGGTATGTGTGATGGAAGCATCAATGCAATGTTTAGCGGTTCTTGGGATTACACAAAGCTGTCAGAAGCAATGGGTGACAATCTTGGAATCGTAAAGCTTCCAACATATAACTTAGACGGTGAAGAGATCCAGATGGAGTCATTCGCAGGTTCTAAGGCAATCGGTGTAAACCCGAACTGTGAGTACCCGCAGGTAGCAGTAGCACTTGCACTGTTCCTTGGAAATGAGGAGTCACAGCAGATGCACTATGATGCAAGAAGCATCGTTCCTTGCAACACTGAGCTGTTAGAGGAAGAGAATATCCAGAAGGATGAGCTTGTAATTGCTCAGAATGAGACCTTTGATGAGACTTCTATCCTGCAGCCGTTCGTAAGCGCTATGAATAACTACTGGACACCAGCAGAGAACTTCGGTAAGTCTATCGTAAACGGTGAGGTTACATTAGACAATGCAGAAGAGATGACTGATAAGTTAAGTGATTCAATGAATCAGAGCATCGTTGACTAAATAAAAAGTGAAATAAAATAAAGAGCTCCGGGTTCCGCCTTGCGGGCCTGGGGCATTTATTTTCAACAATAATAGCAAGGATTCTCCAACCTCTATAGGTGGTGAGATGAATTGCTATTGGAAAATTAACGGCAGTGGCGGGCGGAGAGAAATCGGTA
>OLPV01001366.1_pt1 | contig 18238 bp, 16 predicted proteins | sample 1671961 | NCBI WGS metagenome assembly OLPV01 (sample SAMEA3136630, study PRJEB25190) | human gut metagenome | biome: human gut; feature: human-associated habitat; material: faeces | place: Austria | collected 2013
GAAAAGATGAAGTAAAATGCTTGCATTCTCTATTGATTATTATGGGATATTTTTTAGGGCAACACAATCCGTCGAATTATTTTGCACTTACTTTGCTTTTTCTGACAATCCCTCCATCTATATGATTTAATCCTGGTTCGAGTTTTATCCCCCCCCCATTTAAAATACTCTTCTTTTATTTTGGCTCTTAATCTATTCAACATTTTTTACTCTCTCCTCATCATTTTCAAAAGTAACGCTTTATTCTTTAGAAAAACATAAAATATGAAAGCCAAATTTAGCACAAGCCCAGCTATTATAAAACCGGCTATTTTCCAAAGATATGCTACCCAGGCAACAACAAATATCATCATCTGAGGAATTGCTTTTTTCCATTCAATTTCTAGCAAGAAAAATTTTTTGACAAACGCATATCTGTAGAAAAATAGCATTCCAAAGGAAACCAGTGTTGAAATAGAAGCTGCATACAGTCCGAATTTATGTAACAAGATGAAATGTATCGCTATATTACATATTCCAGCCATAATGGTTGTTATACTGACCTCTCGGGTTTTACTATAAGCTATGTATACACTTCCTATCGTTGCCGCCATTCCTGAGAAAAACATTGCTAGCAATAGTATCGGAACATGTCCATACGCACTTCCATAATTCGCATTAACCATAAATCCCCAGAAAAATGGCAACAAATTTATAATTCCAGTTATCAATGCCAAATACACATTAAAAATAATCATGAACATGGAATTTATATAGTTTTGACTGTCATTGTCATCCATGCATCTAACTACATTTTCTGTCCATGCAACATTAAACACATTAAAAAATGTATTTGTAATATTTGAAAATTTGTTTGACAATGAATATATTCCGTTTGAGCTTGTTCCCCAAAATTGAAGAATAATCAATCTATCTGAATAATTGATCGCCCAACTGGAAATTTGATTAAACACCAATGGAACAGAGTACTTCAACAGTTTTAAGGCGACATGCTTATCATAGCATTTGGGACTAAAGTACGAAAACACTTTTGTCCGGAATACAATATAAATTGCACTTACTACTTGTGCAATTGTAGAGGATAAAAGAATTGCTTCAACTTTCCAGCCCAGACCTGCAATAAAAAAGACGTTTAAACAAACTGCCAAGGCAGAACTTAAAAACGAAGCAAATCCATATGCTTTATTATTGCCATAGGCCCGACACACTTGCAACAAAACAGTTGATACCGTCATGGAAAGATAGAACCAGTAAATGTATTTGGCATATCGTATTGAAAATAAAATATTCAATCCACAAAAAATAATTGTTGCTAATGCCATAACCGCTGCAATTACTGTAAATGCCGTAGAAATAATTCTTTTTCTATTATCTTCAGAGGTTTCAGTAATAAAAAATCTAAATAATCCCATTTCAAGCTGTAATGTCAAAAATGGGATTACAATCATCGTTAAAGATGTATAAATATCTATTTCGCCGTATTCTGCTGTTGAAAGAAGCTTTGTATATAATGGCAATAGCAAAAAGCTCACTAATTGTGTGGAAATTCTTGCTATCATTAATATCCCCGTGTTTTTTAACAGATCTTTAGCTCTTGACATTATCTTCTCCTATTAAATTTACATTTTTAAGTCTGTCAGAGTCCTGGAAGACTAAATATAGTGGAATAAAAGCTAACATGTATACATACCAGACTGAGAATGCTACAGACAAATACACAAATAGTAGTAAAGCAAGTGCAATCTTCTTTCTAATTGTCATGCCAATAATACTATTCAAATATCCTACAAATGCTCCTATCCCTAGTAATCCAAATGTTGCCAGTAAACCTGAAAAAACTCCGTATCCTCTTGTCCCACCAATTCCTACTCCCAAAAACGGTGACTGCAAAAATGCATTCATTGCAATACCATTTGCATAATTTCTAGTTGCTCCTGAAGCAAGAACAGCGTTATTGGTATATGTCCCTCCATTCAACAATGCTCCTACTTTCATAATTGTTGAATTTAAGTACTCGGCAAAATATATTGGATTTGCAACGATCAGATACACTCCCGTAAATACAACAGCAACAATAAAAAACTGTTCAAACAAATTTACTATCGTCCGTTTCTTTTGTTTTATAGCTTCCTTAATAAACACTATAAGAGCGAACGGTATAAGCAAGACACCAGTAGAACAACCACTCATGAATAATACAGCAATACTCAAAATATAAAAAATCAAATCTTTGTTGTTATTAATTCCATTTTTCCAAACAATCGTGTAGTATATTAAAAGAACACTAACATAACTCTGTTCAGCGAAAAATACAGTTATTCCATAATATCCAAAGCGAGCCTCTGGATAATAGGTTTTTGCTTTGTCCATTGTGCCCACAATTGAAATAACAAAATCCCGAACAAGCGTTGGAGAGACAATATTATTTAAAATAAATTCTATCGATGCCAGTATAAAAAACACATAAAATGCTTTTCGTACACTTTCTAATAAACTATTGACTATTTTGGTGTCTGATAGCTCTTTTTTATACATTAACAACACTACAGAAAACAGAATTAAATCACGAAATGCTATCCAATTATATACTGACAAACTTGCCTTCTTCGCATATTGCATTCCGTAATATGCTTGATCCATATTTATATCCATAGAAAGAACATCTGGCATATTATTAGATAAGCGTAAATGAAGCAGTCCCACTAGCATTACACAAATCATAAAAGTAAACCAGTAAGCACACTTCTTTTCAACATAAATATGTTTTACCCTATTTACAAGCCAAGCAATGATGCTTGTTACTATACACACAATACATCCAACTTCTGTAAATGAAAAATTGAGAAAAAAATTTCCAACATTTACAAATAAAGATACCGATATACACCCGATTAATACATCTAGTTTAAATGTTTGTACTCTTTTACATGCAATTGCAACAACAAATAAAATTAAATATATTATCAATAATATTACACCAAGAGTTGAGATCATCCTATGCTTACCTCCCTATTAACTCACTCTCCGCAGTATTCTTATAACACAGTGGAATCACACTTAACCAATTAGAGTGCTTCACTTATCAAGAGGACTTGCAGCAAATCATATAATACCTACCAAATACCATAAGCGACTATCATTTCTAGCAATGACTTAAGTCGTATCTGTAACCAAAAAGCAAGATAGCCCCGAGTCAGCTCAACCCCTAGTGTAGAACTTCAATTCAATCCATTAACATTTTATCTGTCCTAAACTTCTCACTCCATTGTTTTTCATATGCCAATAGTACATATAGAACTCTGATATTCAAGAAGTATCCATTTCACATTATAGATTCTTTATAATTAATTGACAAAGCATTCTTAAATCGCTTTCTTGCTTTTCTTGAATCCTTTGGCTCTGTAAAACAACATACTCAGTATTTATAGGAATCGACAACGCCCAAAGGATTCTATTTTGAATTTCGCCAATATCTGTTGGATTAACATAATAAACCGCATCTCTACAAATTTCAGGTAAAGAACAAATACCAGAGACAATGCAGGTTCTTCCATAAACCATTGCTTCTAGTGGTGGATATCCAAATCCTTCATTCAAAGTAGGATATAAAAAAAGTTCGCAATCTCTATAAAGAGATTCAAGTTCATCGTCATTTACATAGCCTTTAAAGATATATTTTTCGTTATTCACTAATTCAGATTTAATTGTCTTTGACAAATTTCCGACTACAACTGTCTTTATATTCTGAAGATGACCTCTCGAATATAAATCATCCAATGCCCTTAATCCTCTATAACTATTTTTTATCCATCTATTTCCCCCTAAGAGCAAAATATACTTTTCATCTTCCTGTTTTCTACAACTCCTTCTTATACTTCTTGATGTACTATTCTTAAGTGGTGAATAACGCACTTCCACTTGATCTTCCGACAACTCTGGAAAATAGTTCAGTAATGAATATTTTGTATGATTTGACACACAGACAATTTTATCAAATGCCGCAATACATTCTTTATAATTCGCTATGCCCTGCTCTTTATTTTTTGCATATCCCCACTTCGTATTTTTAAGGAATGTCCGTACTTGTTCTTTCATTTTAACTTTCATCGAATCTGTATATTTATACTCATATTCATCATGTGGACATTCTACAGCTCTCATTCCATGAAAGGTTGCAACTTTATACACTCCTTTTGGCAATATTTCCGTCCGATATTCGTATGGAAGCCCTGTATAAAACAAATCTATTTCGTTATTACTGAAAACGTTTGGAAGCTCATAAATCGACTTAACATTAACAGTTTCGATCCTATAATCCTCCATTAGTTTTATAAGCCATTCATCCAAAAATTTATCATGATCATAAAAAGCAATAATTCTAATTATCTTCGAATATTCCTGAACAAGCCTATCAAACACACGTTTAATATATTCTCCGCCACCATGAAACTTAGAACTTCCTATTGGCTGCGCATTCAACAAGTCAAACAACAAAGTTTTCATTTTTAGCCAATCTCCTCTATAATATCAGCATACGTTTCTGTCATTTTTTTCAACGAATGCTCATTTAACACATAATTTCTATTTTCTTCTAATATACATTTCTTTTCTTTTAAATCTAAATTTACCCACTTACTAAACAGTTCAACCAATTCATCTGGTACTTGGGGATCAAAGGACCATTTTTTCAAATTATCAGTGAATGTGTTCATTTCAATATTACTTACTAAGATTGGAATTTTTCTAGCAAAGCATTCCAATATAATATTAGACATTCCCTCAACAAACGAGGGCAAAACAACCAAATCTGCTTTTTGATACAACAATTCCATCTCGGATGTAAATCCTATAAAATCAACTCTGTCATGCATTCTTTCTTGTTCAACATATTTGCACAACTCGTCCATATAATCTGCATCTTCTGTTTTTCCAGCAAAAATAACGGTTCCCTTAAAGTCCGTATCTTTTTTAAGAAATCGAAGCATTATCATTTGATTTTTTACTTTCGATATTCTTGCTGGCACTAAAATTGTATTAGCATTTTCTATATCTGGCTTAAGTTTAATTGATTCTGTTTCAATTCCGTTTTTTACCAGGAAAATTTTCTGCTTATAATATTTTCTTAACAGTTCCCGTGCTGCTAACGAATTTGTTGTTATTACATCAGATTTCCCAACAAATAGTTTCAGCATCTTACTCTGAACAATTCCTTCACCAGAATTTCTTTCAGAATAAATTACTTTAACACCCTTTTGCTTCAAATATGGAATCAAATAACATCCATATGCTTCATATACAATTGCTGTGGATATATTATACTCTTTTAATAATTTTCTTATTTCACACAAATAGTATATAATCACATTAATTTTGCTATGAACAGGATGTCTTGACTCAACTATTTCAGCGTTTTTATTATTTATTTCGTTTGTTGCATATGAGTTCGTTTGTTTTGCATATGAATGTGGACACACTACAGCAATTTTATCTACTTTGATATTATTTATCAGATACCGAAATTGTCTTTCTGCTCCTCCCCAAACGATCTCTGGCATTAGTACTAATAAAGTTTGTGGCTTTTTCATTTTCCTGATTTTCCTTACATCTAATTTAGCTTGTTTCATTGTTTCATTGTTTGCTCAAAAATATGTAGCATTGTGCATGCTGATGCTTTCCAGCTAAACTTTTGGGTTTGCCGTTGTTCGCTCTTTTTAAGTTTTTCTCTCTCAGAAACATCCAAATGCAACACCTTATTCATTAGTGTTGCTAATTCATTTGCATCTAAAGCATCCTGGATGTAAAAAGCCGCCTTTCCTCCAACTTCAGCCAATGATGAATTATTTGCAGTTATAACGGGGGTTCCATAGCTAAAAGCTTCTAAAATAGGAATTCCAAATCCCTCATATATTGATGGAAATACAAATAGTATTGCATCAGAGTATAGTGCGCTTTTCTCTTCTGGGGTTACATATCCTGTCAAAATAATATCTTCTTTATAATTAGATCTATTGATTTGATCCAACACGGGCTGATATTTCCAGCCTTTTCCACCTGAAATAACAAATTGAATATTTTCACATTTTCGCAACACATCAAATGCTTTAACCGCTGTCAAAATATTTTTCCGTGGTTCCAAAGTTCCTAAGTAAAAAATATAACGCCCCGTGATGTTATATTTTTCTCTTGTGACTTTAATCGTATCATCTGAAACTCTACTTTTCGCTTCAGCTCCACCATTATAGCAAACGATAATCTTGTCCTCAGGAACCTGCATGATTTGCATCAAATCCTTTTTTGTACACTCAGATACAACTGCGATCTTATCTGCCATCCTACAGGAATGTCGAACAAATAGTTTTTGCTTTACAACATTACTTGTTTCTCCAATCCCTCTAAATTTACATAATGCCAAATCATGAATTGTCAAAACATATTTTACTCCCTTAGGTTTTCTCAGTGGAAGAATGTGATTGCAATTCCAAAATATATCAATTTTATATTTTTTCAGTAAGGTAATTAATTTTGTATTATACCAAACCATGCCTTGCTTAAAAGGTTCTACGACCTCGTGCCAATTTTCAGGAATCGGAAAATCAAGTTGAACTTTTTCTCTACTAAGCAAATAGTATTCATTTTTTTTGTCAATTAATGCAAGCTGCTTTATTATCTCATATTGAGTAACTGCAATTCCTGTCATATTTTTTCCGGTAAAAAGCCGCGCATCTATTCCGATCCTCATAAATATACATTCTCTCCTATTATAGAATCTGATTTATCCCAACTACTGTAACTCCGTCTGGAACATCTTTTGTTACAACAGTATTTGCTCCAATTTTAACATTATTTCCAACTTTTATATTGCCTAATATTTTTGCACCAGCACCAATATATACATTATCTCCTATAATTGGTGCTCCAGCTTTTCCTTGGACCGCTCCAATGGTAACCTGCTGAAAAATTGTACAATTCTCTCCTATTAGAGCATCCTTATTTATTACAATTCCATTCATATGTACTAATCTTAATCCTGCACCAATTTCTGTACATAATGGTATTTCAATACCATGAAGAATTCGATTATAATAATTGTTTAATCCTTTATATAGTAGAAGTTGAACTTTTTGGATCAATGTCAAGTTTTCTTTGCGGGCGAGCTGTACCCCCCCCTTAAAATCTTTAAAACTTTTTTAGTATCTCCTTGACACTGCTCGCAGTCTCTTAACCATCTTGCTCTACTATCCTTGTCCATTTTAGCTCTCCTCAAACAAATCAATCCATTGGATTGCTGCTCTCTCCCATGAATATTTTTCTAGAACTTCTTGAATTTTCTTATCGGAAATTTTTCTGTCTTGTTCAAATGAAAAACTGTAATCATCCGGATCGAACATCACTGCGACATCTTTAAAAATTTCTGGAAGACATGATATATTTGCTACAAACAATTTTGCCCCGCATGACAATGCTTCCAGTGGTGGGATTCCAAAGCCTTCATATTTTGATGGAAATACAAACGCCTTGCAGTGTTTCATCAGTGTCTTATTCTCTTCGTCTGTCACATATCCCAAATAAATTATATTTTGTTCCTTCATCACTGTATCAGATGAGTTTTCCCAAACTTTCCCTGCTACAACATACTTGTTCTCTGGATGTCGTTTTGCATTTTCAACAACCCATATGAAGTTTTTATGGGGAGCCTGACTACCTAACGAATAATAGTATTCACCTTTTTTTATATTTGGATGTTTCCCCCAGAAGTTCTCATCTTCTGAAATATCCTTCATGTGTTCCCACCCGTTTGAAATAACAGTTATCTTCTCAGGTGACACCTTCAAATATTCCATTATCTCTTTTTTTGATGTTTCAGAAACTGTTACAATTTTTCCCGCTCTTAGTTTACTTGACACAAAGTTAATTATACATTTAATTCTGAACATCAGTGGATCATATTTCTTATATATTAAAGGACGTATATCATGTGTGCATATAATTGCACCTTTCTGTATACACAAATTTCCTGACATTGAACAATAACATATATTATTACTTTTTAAATAACTTCTAAGTTTTCCAATACAAATTTTGCTACCTTTTGATGGCAGTCTCACCACTTCAATGTTTTGCAATCTTGGCAACTTAATTTCTGTATTATCTGGGCATAACAAATACAATTTAATATGTTCTGAATCAATTTTTTTATCGATTCTTTTTATAATCTCTAACATATATCTTTCTATGCCTGTAGTTCTATTTGCTAACGGCGATCCATTTATCGCATATTTTTTCATTATATTACCTCAAGCCACCTTTGTCCTGTACTTAATTATGATGTTCTATTTTTAAGCGGAAAACCATCGTTATAATACACTTTTTACCCTTCAATTTTCCCTGCCTCTTTTAATATTCCATACATTTCCTTTGCTGATTTTTTCCAATCAAATTTATCTAGTTGCCTCTTGCCTTTATCTATCAAATCGCTTCTTTTATCCTCATTCATCAGCAATCTTTCTGTTTCTACACAAATCTCGTCTGTATTATGTGGATCAATAAGAACAGCGGCATTACCGGCTACTTCAGGCAGTGAAGTCACATTAGATGTGATTACCGGCGTTCCATTTACATACGCTTCCAAAATCGGTATTCCAAAGCCTTCAGAAAATGTTGGGAACACAAACATTGTACTATTTTTATACAGACTATTTTTTTCTTCGTCACTTACATATTCCAAAACAATAATATTTGTAATTTCATTTTCTTTTATATAGGCATATTCTTTTGATTCTTTGTACCCTCTAAAGCCAAACAGAACTAATCGATATTTATCTCTTAACTCTTGATTTAATCTTTTGTACGCTTTTATCAGCCCCATCGAATTTTTCCTTGATTCCAGAGAACCAAATCCTAAAATATATGGCTTTTCGATTTTATGTTTCTTGAAAAAAAATTGTTCTTCATCTGGATTCAAACGGCACACTTCAAAATCTGTACTGTTATAAACCACTTGGATTTTATCCTTTGCTACAGGAAAGCACTCACATATATCCTTCTTTGCATAGTTAGATATTGTTACAATCTCTTTTGCTCTTTTTACTGCCTGCGGAACAACTGTTCTTCTATAAATCAATCCGGCCTTCTTATACAGTGAGCTAGCTTCTTTTAACTTTAAGGACATATAAATTACATCGTGTACTGTTACTACCGTAGGACAAGAAACCTTTAACGGTGCTGTATTGTATGGACACCAAAGAACATCTATATTATATTTTTTTACAGCTTTAGGCAAAACAAGTTGTTCCCATTTGAAATAATTTGCCGAACTACAGTTCACAATTTCAAATTTTTTTTCTTTAAATATTTCAGCCAGCTCTGTGTCTAAATTTCCCGGAACAAAAATAGCAATTTCGGCATCATCTAATTCTAGGTTTTTTAATATTGAAGCCGCAACAATTCCCATTCCTGTTTTTTTTCCACACAATAGATTTCCATCAACACCGATTCGCACCGTTATTTCTCCTTACACAATCTGCTTCATTCTTTCCTTTGCTACATTCCATGTAAAGTTCTCTTTCACATAAGAATTACCGTTTCGAGTTAATCTTTCACTCAAGCACGTATCCGTCATAACACGAACCACTTGATCCGCAAATGCTTGATCATCATCTGCAACCAACCAATCCTGACCGTCAATTGCATTGATATTTTCTGCTCCAATTGTCGTAGTTACTACTGGAATTCCCATTGCCATTGCTTCGAGATTTTTGGTCTTTATGCCACTTCCAAACGTAAGGGGGCATACGAATACCTGGCACTTTCCAACTTCAGTTCTTACATCCTCTACCCTTCCAGTAAAGACAATTGAATCATTTCCTTTTGCAGTTTTCTTAAGCTGATCTGTTATTCCTCCACCAACAACGATAAATTTGGCATCTGATACTTTCTTTTGTATTAACGGGAAAATATCTCGTATAAAGTGAATTGCACCTGCTTCATTATGCGCAACACTCATTGCACCTAAAAAAGCGATTGTATGCTGACTCTTTTCCTGTTTATTAAAGAACTCTCCATAATACTCAACATCAACACCTAGTGGAACTGCGACTGCTCGATCAAAATTCAACTCATTATTAAGGATTTTTGCCTCTCGATCTGCCACAAATACCGTCTTGTTATAACTCTTTGCAATATTTCTTTCATATCTTTTCAATAATGATACTTCGGATTTTAGTATGGCAGTTTTCATTCCGCTTGAGGAGAGAATTTTCTGTATGTTTTTAGGTAAAGAATATAAATATGCTCCATAAGGATTAATTGATGCCATATTTTGCGCCAATTGACGTTCATAGCGAATTGACAACATATCATCCAAATCAGCAATCTTATAACCCTGATATTCTTGCGCATATTCAGTCATGCGTACCATATCTGCAATTACAACATCCGGCTTAATCTCATCCAAAACTTTCTTGATGCGAACTGCATTTAAAGGATCCCAAAACAGAGAAACCTGCATCGGCCATTTTCTTTGAAAAAATGTTTTCACCATGAGATTTTTTATTTTTTTCTTTGCCGAAACATTTGGTAGCACTATTACATTGCTGATAAAATCAGGCTTTGCATTCGAGTTATCTCCTTCCTCTAAATACGAAACAACTGTAATATCATAACCATATGTTTCATGTAAAATTTTACAATAATTGTACATTACATTTTTACGCCCAGAACTAGCCGGAAATGGAAGTCTAGCCGTCAAAAATACCAATCTTTTCATAAGCTCCTCATTTTTACTTTTCAGCACCGAACCTTAATTAGTTCTGCATCACCAACGACTAAACATCTACCCAGGCCTGCCGGCAAAAACAGTGTTTCACCTTTACTAAACCGTATCGGCTTCTGTTCCGCATCCATCGTCTGTACTTCACCATATCCATCCAGGCACATCAGCACCTGAAAAGACGTATCCATGACAGAAAATGCAAAGCCCTTCGTTACTTGTATTCTTTCTGTTTCAAAATATTTACACCGGCAAAGCAGCTCACGTGAGCAACCAGAATAGTACTTCACCATTCTCGGTTTCTGGCTCACATCCAGTGCAACCTTCATGTTCATGACCTGCACAGCTTTTTCAAAATGCAATTCACGCTTTTTACCGTTCTTGTCCACGCGATCATAATCATAAACACGATATGTCACATTGGAGCTTTCCTGAATCTCGGCCACAAGGATGCCCTTACCAATGCCATGCACAGTACCCGCCGGAACAAAATAGGTATCTCCCTTGTGGACTGAAACTTTTTGCAAGTGCTTATCCAGCGTTCCTGTTTCAACCGCTTTCCGGAGGATTTCTTCCGTCACCTCATGCTGAAAACCGTAAATCAGATGTGCACCCTCATCGGCATCAATGATATACCACATCTCGGTCTTGCCGTTATCACCTTCGTGTTCTCTTGCATATTCATCATTAGGATGAACTTGAACAGACAAGTCTTTCTTGGCATCGATAAACTTGACTAAAACCGGAAGTTCACCGTTTTCAACTTTTGCGCCAAGATATTCCGGATGTGCTTTCAATACTTCAGCCAGTGTTTTTCCTTTATATGTACCATTTGCCACATAACTTGGGCCGTCCGGATGAACCGAACACTCCCAAGTTTCAGCTAATGGCGTCAAATCTATTTTCTTTCCGTATTCTTCCCGAAGTCGAGTACCACCCCACAAATAATCTTTACCCGTCGGAATCAATTTCATGATTTCCATTACTCTGTCTCCCACTGTTTTTATTCCATCGGAAATTTAATCTTATCCGCAACATTGATTTCCTCACCGAGCTGAACTTCAATCATATCCAGTGCAGTGATAGCCTCAACAGTGTGCTTGCAACCTGCCGCAATGGTGATCACATCGCCAGTACGCAGAACCTGCTCCATACCGTCCACGATTGCTTTGCCTTTACCGGAAACGACCGTCCACACTTCCTCACGGTAGTTATGCATATGGTAAGTCATATGCTCGCCAGCTCTCATGGAAACTTTGACTGTCATAGAACCCGGCTGCACATCAATGACCGTATAAGTCCCCCAAGACTTTTCAGCGTACATTGCCTCTGTCTCGATTTTTTCCACATAAGGCTTCATATAACCGCTGCGTTCTTTATCAGCAATCAAGATACCATCGCCGCTGGCCGCAATGATCATATCCTTACAGCCCATGCAGAGAATCGGAATGTTCAGCTCGTTCACCACATTGGTGTTCTTACAAGTTTCATCCAAAATGGCTTTACCCTTGGTCTTATCTGCCATAACTTCGGCCATCATGTTCCAAGTGCCGACATCTTTCCAGTCGCCACTGTAACGCAAAACCTGAATGCTGGACTCATTCTCAACCACAGCATAGTCGAAACTGATTTTAGTCAGGGCATCGTACTTGTTGAACAGGTCACGGTAATCTTCAAAGTTGATCATACTGTGTGCCTTATCCAGCAGATAGCCCAGCTTAAATGCAAAGATACCTGCATTCCACAGCGCACTCTGAGCCAGATACTTCTTAGCTGTTTCCACATCCGGTTTTTCCTTGAATTCCTTGACCTTGCTAACGTTTTCGCCGCTCTCAGGAATAATATAACCGTACTTCTCACTGGGATAGGTCGGCTCAATGCCCATCAACGTCAGATTTGCACCACCCTGCTCTGCCAACTCCTGCAGAGTCTTGACGGCTTCGTAATAGGTGTTGTCCACATAAGGGTCAACCGGGCAGACAACAACAGCTTCGTTCTCAGCAACGCCCAGCTCATCGTGGAGATAAGCTGCTGCCAGTGCGATGGCCGGAAAGGTATCGCGACGGCAAGGCTCTACGCAGATAGATGCCTTCTCGCCCAGCTGGTTTTTGATGGCGCTTGCCTGTGATTTACTCGTTGCAATGGTAATCTTTGCATCAGCATCCACAGTGGTGATCTGGCGATACACACGCTGCACCATAGACTCATACTCGTCATCATTTTTGAACAGCTTGATGAACTGTTTACTGCGCACATCATTGGAAAGGGGCCAAAGACGCTTACCAGAACCACCGGAAAGTAAAATAATATTCATAATTTTTTCTCCTCTATTCTTTACTTCAAATACTCTTCAGCACTCTTGCGAATCTCAGCTTCCACAGCTTCGGCAGATTCCTTATTCTCTGCACTGACAGAGATATAGGTCTTGAGCTTTGGCTCAGTACCGGAAGGGCGTACCACGATGGAGCAGTTATCTTCCAATAGGAACTTCAGCACATCGGACTTCGGCAGACCATCCAGACCAGGTGCATAGTCCAGCAGTTTAACAACTTTCTTGCCGCCAAACTCCTCGATATCGCCACGGAATGCCTGCATGATGCTCTGCATCTTGGCAAAACCAGCACTGCCATCGAACTCGTAGCTGTGCAGAGTGTTCAGGCAATAACCGTAGGCTTTATACAGTTCGTCCAGCTTGTCCAGCAGGCTGATTCCCTTGGTAGCATAGTAGCTGAACATCTCACAGATCATGTAGGCACCATCCACGCCATCCTTATCGCGGACGTAAGAACCGGTCAGGTAGCCATAGCTTTCCTCAAAGCCGAACACATAGCTGTCAGCCTTACCCTGCTTTTCCAGTTTGCCGATCTGCTCACCGATGAACTTGAATCCGGTCAGCACGTTGATGGTGCGTAGGCCGTAGTGAGTGGCAATCTGCTCACCCATGTCCATCGTGACAATGGTCTTGACCATAACGGGATCAGCAGGCATCTTGCCATGTTTCATTCGCTGGCTGCAAATGTAGTCCAGCAGCAGCATACCGGTCTGGTTACCAGACAACAGTTCATACTCCCCTGCTTTGTTCTTTACTGCAATGCCCACACGGTCGCAATCCGGGTCAGTTGCCAGCAGCAAATCAGCATTGCACTTCTTGGCATATTCCATGCCAAGAGCCATTGCTTCCTTGATTTCCGGGTTAGGATACGGGCAGGTCAAGAAGTTGCCATCCGGCTGCTCCTGCTCCTTGACCACAGTGATATTGGTGTAGCCCATCTCTTTCAGGGTACGAGTCACAGGTTTCAGGCCGGTGCCATTCAGCGGGCTATAGACGATAGCCACATCCTTATTGACTTCTTCGCCAAACAGGACGGACTGGCTCTTGACCTGCTCAACAAATGCGGTGTAGACCTCATCCGGGATATACTGGACGCTGCCGTTTGCCACGCCTGCTTCAAAATCGCTAGTTTTGACGTCTGCAAAAATGTCCAGCTTCTCGATCTCGGCCAGAATCTCCGCAGCCGCCTCAGTGGTAATCTGGCAACCATCAGCACCGTAGACCTTGTAGCCATTGTACTTGCTGGGATTGTGTGATGCCGTCACCATGACACCTGCAGAGGTGTGCAGATAACGAGTGGCAAAAGACACGGTCGGCACCGGCATCAAGACGGGCCAGATGTTGACCTTGACACCATTTGCCGCAAACACACCCGCGGCAACCTTTGCAAACACATCGCTCTTGATACGGCTGTCATAGCCGATGGCCACAGACGGCTCTGCAAAGTTCTCCTTCAAATAGTCAGCCAAACCCTGAGAAGCCTTTGCCACGGTATAGATGTTCATGCGGTTGGTTCCTGCGCCAATCACACCGCGTAGACCACCCGTGCCAAAAGCGAGGTCACGGTAAAAAGCATCTTCAATTTTTGCATCATCCAACGTTTTCAGTTCAGCGGCAACGTCCGTGTCTGCGGTTGCATTTGCCAGCCAACGCTCGTATTCCTTTTTAATATCCATAATTTATTCCCTCATCTTCTGCGTATTTTCTTAATCTCTCTGGAAAATATCTCTCGTATATACTTTCTCTTTCACATCATCCAGACACTTGTCATAGCGGTTTGCGATGATGGCCTGACTCTGCTTCTTAAACTCATCCAAATCATTAACCACAACGCTACCGAAGAACTTCTCACCATCTTTCAGAGTCGGCTCATAAATGATGACAGTTGCGCCTTTTGCCTTGATACGCTTCATGACACCCTGAATGGAACTCTGGCGGAAGTTGTCACTGTTACTCTTCATGGTCAGGCGGTAAACGCCAACCACGACTTCCTTTTCTTTACTCTCATCCCAGCTGTCATTTGCCTCATAAGCGCCAGCAATTTCAAGCACCCGATCTGCAATAAAATCTTTACGAGTTCTGTTGCTCTCAACAATAGCCTCGATCAGGTTTTCCGGTACATCGGCGTAGTTCGCCAGCAACTGCTTGGTGTCCTTGGGCAGGCAGTATCCACCGTAGCCAAAGGACGGATTGTTATAATGAGTACCAATACGAGGATCCAGGCAAACACCGTTAATGATTTGCTGAGTGTTCAGTCCCTTCATCTCAGCATAGGTATCCAGTTCGTTGAAGTAGCTGACACGCAGTGCCAGATAGGTATTGGCAAACAGCTTAACTGCCTCTGCCTCAGTAAAGCCCATGAACAGAGTGTCAATGTTCTCCTTAATTGCGCCTTCCTGCAGGAGTTCTGCAAAAGTGTGTGCTGCTTTTACCAATCGAGCATTATCCACGTCGGTTCCGACGATGATACGGGAAGGATAAAGGTTATCATACAGAGCCTTGCTCTCACGCAAGAACTCCGGGCTGAAGATGATATTGTCGCAGTGGAACTTCTCACGAACACTTGCAGTGTAACCAACCGGGATGGTGCTCTTAATAACCATAACGGCTTCTGGATTGTATTCGATGACCAGTTTAATGACAGCTTCCACTGCAGAGGTATCAAAGAAATTCTTCTTGCTATCGTAATTTGTAGGAGCTGCTATCACTACAAAATCAGCATCACTGTATGCTTCCTTAGCATCCAGAGTTGCAGTCAGATCCAGATCTTTCTCTGCCAGATACTTTTCAATATATTCATCCTGAATGGGAGACTTCTTGTTGTTAATCAGTTCCACTTTCTCAGGGATGATATCCACAGCAGTCACCTTGTGGTGCTGAGATAACAGCGTAGCAATGGAAAGACCCACGTAACCAGTACCAGCCACAGCAATTTTTAAATCTTTAAACTCTCTCATTTCTCTATTCCTCTAATTCTTTTATTTATAAAACTCAGCGTACCACTCAGCGAAGTTCCTCAGACCAGTCCGCAGACTTGTACTCGGCTTGTATCCGAAGTCACGCTCCAGTGCGCTGGTATCTGCATAGGTCACAGGCACATCACCAGGCTGCATCGGAACCAGTTCCTTGTGTGCCTCGAAGTCATAATCTTCCGGCAGAACCTTTGCACGAACTAGCTCCTCACTCAGAATCTGCACGAAGTCCAGCAGATTCTCCGGGTTCTGATTACCGATGTTGTAAACTGCATACGGCGGAATCGGCAGCCCGTCTTCACCATTTTTCTTGTCCGGTGCTTTCTTCATCACTCGGACAACGCCCTCCACGATGTCATCCACATAAGTAAAGTCACGCTTGCAGTTGCCATAATTGAAGATCTTAATGGTTTCACCCTTTACCAGCTTGTTGGTAAAGCCGAAGTAGGCCATGTCCGGACGACCTGCAGGACCATACACGGTGAAGAAGCGCAGACCAGTGGAAGGAATGTTGTAGAGTTTGGAGTATGCGTGTGCCATCAGCTCATTAGATTTCTTAGTGGCAGCATAAAGTGAAACTGGATTGTCAACCTTGTCATCCGTGCTGTACGGAACCTTCTTGTTGGAACCGTAGACGGAGGAAGAAGAAGCATAAACCAAATGCTCCAGACTCTCGCAATGACGGCATGCTTCAAGGATATTGAAAAAGCCGACCAAGTTAGATTCCACATAAGCATCTGGGTTGGTGATGGAGTAACGCACACCAGCCTGTGCTGCAAGGTTGACGACCACAGACGGCTTGTACTTCTCGAACAGCTCCGTGATCAGCTCCTTGTCGGCGATGTTGCCTTTGACAAAGGTAAATGTGGGATACTTGGCCAGCTCGTTCAGGCGGAACTCTTTGAGTGCCACGTCGTAGTAAGCATTCATGTTGTCGATGCCGATGACCGTAGCAGAAGGAGCCTCCTGATAAATTCGTTTCACAAGGTTGGAGCCTATGAAACCGGCTGCACCTGTGATTAAAATCGTTTTATTATCTAAAGTAACTGTGCTCATATGTATTCCTCCATTTTTGTTAACTTCCTAATCTATGTACACATCTGCTCTTCACAGATAGTATTTCTCTCTAATTTCCACTGTGTGATAACCACACTCGGCTAAGTGTTTTCTTATACTGTCGTATCCAACTACCCCAGCAATCATATTTCCCTTGTTTTCTACTCCATAAAACATCCGTTGAGTACACTCGTCTCTATTCCTCTATAACCGAAGTGTTATTTTATACAGTCGAACCCCGTATACCCTGCAATGACGTTTTTTCTAAGTGTTGGATTGTTGAATCGAACCCTGTCGGTGCATGAGTTTTGTTAAAGCTGTACATATCATCCAGTCCAATTCTCACCATTCATTGTTCGTTATGAACAAGTCATTCACTTTAACCACTCAAAACATGTAATTATCATCACCATACATGCTCTACTCAACAGCTATTTTATGAAGTAGAAATCATCTGTTTTTCTCTATTTTTCATAACTCAACAAACCGTTATGATGTAGGTGTCATTAGCGGGTCAGATAAGTGTACTCAACAGAAGTTTCAGACGTTAATGATAAACTCATGGATTTTTGTTGTTTCCCCCTGTTTTTCTCCATTTCCTCATAACTTCCGAAAAAGTTGTGCCATTTTTGTGTCGCAGAGGTTAAAAGTTCAGCGTTTTGTATAGATTATAAGCATTTTAAGTTCATGCAGTTGTGAAGCATAACTAGTTTTAGCACCCCATAAAGTGTGCAAAGCAGGCCCTTTTCGACGATGTTACGTCAATATGGTTTGTAGACCAGACATTGCCAGTTATATACATTCCGTTTGTAATGATACTTAACATATTTTTGTGACTTATGGCCTATTAAAACAGCATTTAGCCTTAGCCCAATAACATCATATACATTCTAGCTTATTTGCTCCAGTTTGTAAACATTATGAAGCAACTTTTTTCACAGAATGTCGAACTTTTCCTATTTGTATTACCATTATTTTACATAATCTCTATTCGCGCCAAAAAAGGATTAGCAACCTTTCGAAAATGACATGTTCCTAATCCCCTTTTATTTTCCTATCTATAAATGAGCAAATCCAAAATATTGCACAAAAGAAAGACACCCTCTGTAG